>Ga0172382_10005528_pt1 | contig 18814 bp, 15 predicted proteins | sample Leawel138RmetaG_FD_122245 | JGI IMG/M metagenome (GOLD analysis project Ga0172382, IMG submission 122245) | Leachate microbial communities from a municipal landfill in Southern Ontario, Canada - Leachate well 138R metaG | ecosystem: Engineered > Solid waste > Landfill > Unclassified | place...
CGATTCCGGTGACGATAGCGAAGAGGATACACCTGTTCCCATCCCGAACACAGAAGTTAAGCTCTTTTGCGCCGAAGATACTTGGTGGGAGACTGCCTGGAAGAATAGGTCGTTGCCGGTTTATCTATGGCTCCATGGTCAAGCGGTTAAGACACCGCCCTTTCACGGCGGTATCCCGGGTTCGAGTCCCGGTGGAGTCACCAATGTGAGCCGTACAGCACAGTGCGGCTCTTTTTATCTCTTGCAACGTGCGGATGTGGTGGAACTGGCAGACACGCAGGATTTAGGTTCCTGTGGAGCGATCCATGTGGGTTCGAGTCCCACCATCCGCACCAGGATCAGAGTCGTCGAACTTGACGGCTCTGATTTTTTACTGAGGTTTCGGGTTTTATGCATTATGGTGTCGAATGCGACACCATGCTGGACATAGTTGATGGTAGCATCATAGAAGATGAGAGGATAACAATATGGACTTATTTAATTCGATCAGTCGGCGGAAGGCCTGTAGAAAGTACGTTGCAGAACCCCTGAGAGAAATACAGCTCGAAGAAATTGAGACGGCGCTCAATTCTTTTAAGCCGCTATATCCTGATGCTCCACTGAGTTATCGCTTTGCTTCCGAAACAAAAGGAGTTTTTCACGTTAAGGCGCCGCATTATCTGGTCATCAGCGGGCAGGGTAAAAAGGGCGAAGAAGAAAATGCAGGATTTATCGGCCAGCAGCTTATGCTTTGGTTGGATTCACACGAGCTGGGCGGTGTTTGGCTGGGCGCATCTAAAGACGCGACAAAGGAACGCAGCAATTTAGATATCATTGTGCTTGCCTTTGGAAAACCTGAAGGGTCACCCCATCGCGCAATATCTGAATTCAAACGCAAACCTATTTCAGATATTACCAATTCTCCAGATGATGAATGCATAAAAGCCGTCCATCTGGCTCCATCGGGACTAAATATCCAGCCCTGGTACCTTGAAAAAACAAAGGGTAAACTGTTACTCTATCGCCAGCTATTGAAGCCTCTTATGTCACTGGCCTATAAGCTCACGAGAATAGATATAGGGATTGCCTTGTGTCATTACGCCGTGGCCTGCGAACACTTTGGAAAACCCTTCCACTTCCATCCAGGAGGAAATGCCGAAGCAAAAAAGGGTTACGAGTATTACGGGTATGTTGATATTGTAGATTGAAGTAGAAGAATCGTGTGACCGCCAGCTCCATGCACGAAAGCTGGGCAGCATATATAGTTGACACAACTACCAGAATCAGAACCGTCGAACTAGGCGGCTCTGACTTCTTTTTTTTATTTCTTCGATTCCGCCGTGGAACCCGACCAACATGACGCTGGCAGAACCTATTATTTATCTGTATAATGCAAGCATAGACAAGAGTGTAGCCTGGGTGGGTCGCCTGTATGACAATGTAGGAGGAACGTATGAATAGAAAATCGAGAGCAATTCCTAAGCAGGCACGTATTCTCATAATGGCCGCGTGCTTTATACTCGCTTTGCTTCCTGTAGCAGTTTTGGCAGATACAGAGAACTCATCGATTAAAGAAGGATCTGGTCCTCGTACAGTGGAGCTAAGCGCAAACGGAGGGTTGGGCACGTTGGGCGGTGGATCAACAGATATTACTGATGACTTTACCGATCTCAACTTTCTTGCGGCAGTGAGAGAGCGCCTGGGGAAGGCTGACAATGTTCCCATCTATGCGGATGAATTAGAGAACATGGAAACCCTCTATGTACCCTCTGAAAATATTAGTAGCCTCAATGGTATAGAGCACTTCACAAAACTCAAAAAACTTGTTTGTTCGTATAATCAGCTTGCAGAATTAGATGTAAGTAACTTGAGAGAGCTAATTTATCTTGACTGCGAAGGCAACCAGCTTACGGAACTATACGTAAGTGGTTTGGAGAATCTGAAGTGGATTTACTGTGCGGGCAACTATCTTACGGAACTAAATGTAAGCGACCTGAGCCGTTTGCAGTATCTTGATTGTATGTACAATCAGCTCACATCGATAGATATGACTGGATTATTTACTTTGAAGAATTTTTACTGTTCCTATAACCAACTTGCAGATTTAGATATAAGCGGTTTGAGCAGCTTGGAATATCTTGACTGTTCATATAATCAACTTACAGGTTTAAAGGTAAGTGGCTTGAGTGACTTGAGGGGACTTTACTGTTCCTATAATCAACTGGCCGAGCTGATTGCGAGTGGCTTGACTAGTTTAGAAACGCTTGTCTGTTCAAACAACAAATTGGAAACGCTTAATTTAAGCGAAGCAGCGAGCGCAACAACCTTGGATCTCAGGTACAACTATTTTTTAGGTAAAGACAAAATTGAGCTCTACAACAATGAAACGGTTGACGATAGTGATTTCATACCTCAATTTGACAAAGATTATGACTTAACGGTTGCAGGAGTAACGGTTAACGCAGGCAACGCTAATGCGATAACCGGACTTGGCATAGATGGTATTGTAAGCTACGACAAGGCAAGCAAAACATTGACCCTGAACAATGCCAAAATTGCTGTCACCGATGCTGACTGGGAATGCGGTATTTACAGCAGAGAAAATATAAAGATACAGTTGATCGGAGATAATATAATTGGCACGGAATTGACGGATGCACCGTATGGTGACGATTATTACAACACACGGATTGGCATCTACGCCCCGGGGCAGGATATCAACATCGTCGGAAGCGGCAACCTGACGATTTGCGATTGGGAAGCGGGAGTCTCCGGAAAGAATATTGCGATCAACGCCAACGGGAAGATCGTCATAAAGGAAGAAGTGTATGACAGCAACTATTGTTGCCTTCGCGCAGACGGCGGCACATTGACGATCAACAGCGGAGACCTGGCGTTATACTCTGTCAGAGATTATAACTTCGTGGGTTTACAATCCCAGGGAGCCTACTGCCTCTATGGTGACTACATTGTCATAAACGGCGGCACCATCACCGCGTGGAGCGAGGGAGAACGTGCATTTTTCAAAGCTCCCGAGTATGGAACTGACTTTTCATATGTAATCAAAGCCGGCAACAATCCGAGCGCTGCCCGAGCGACTGCGAATCCTACGTACTTTGAATCCTATATTAGAATTGAAGCCCCTCCGACAAAGCGTTCTTCCAACGACACTGCGCCTGCGCCGACGAGCATTTCGGGTGACACGCTCCAGTCTCATGCAGACGCGGGATCGGACCTGGTCGTACCATTGACGGGAGGCATCGCCACACTTGATAACGCAGCGCTGGCATCGATCCTGGATCAGTCGGCCGAAGGAGCCGATCTAAAGTTGGAGTTAAAGCAGATACCGGCCAGCGAGCTTACGGATGCTCAAAAGGAATCTGTCAAAGAAGGCGATCTGGTGCTCGACATCAATCTCCTGATGGGAACGCGAAACATCACGGAATTCGACGGCACGCTGACCATCGATATGCCGTACGACGGCGAGCTGCCGGTCGGCGTGTGGTACTTAAACGATCGAGGGGAGCTCGAGAGAATCGAAGCCAGCTACAAGGACGGAGTTGTAAGCTTTGTCTTGCATCATCTCTCCATTTACATTGTCGGCCTGGACGAAGCTGCAAAAGAAGCGCAGCGCAATCCCTTTGCCGACGTTTTGCAGAGCGACTGGTTTTACAGTTCCGTCCTTTATGCCTATGAAAACGGTTTGATGAAAGGGACAGGCAGCAGTAGCTTTACCCCGTACGGAGCGACGACGAGAGGCATGATCGTCACGATCCTGCATCGGCTGGAAGGTGAGCCTGCAGCAGAGTCAAGCCCCTATACCGATGTCGCTGCGGATCAATACTACTCAAGCGCCGTCGCCTGGGCCTCGTTGAACGAGATCGTGAGCGGTTACGGGAACGACACATTCGGGCCGGAGGATGCGGTCACCCGCGAGCAGATGGCGGTCATCCTTAAGAATTATGCAGAATATAAAGGATACGACTTGTCCGGCACGGCGGATTTATCAGGGTACAGCGACAGCAGTAGCATCTCACCCTGGGCGGCGGATGCCATGGCCTGGGCGAACGCTGCCGGACTAATTCAGGGTGACGGTATAAGGCTTGCGCCTGCAGGAAATACTGAGCGCTGTCAGGCAGCCGCCATCCTTCAGCGGTTTATTGAAAAATTTCAGCTCCTGTCATCCAACGACCGGTAACCGGTTTCGTCAATGAGGGCTTTGTAGGCGGGCCGCATAATCCGGCTCAGGTTTGCGATTTCTTCGATTCTATGTGCGCACCAGCCGACCATGCGGGCGGTGGCGAACAGCGGTGTATACAGCTCGCAGGGGATGTCGAGCATCTGGTACACGAGTCCGGAATACATGTCCACGTTGGCGCACAGCACTTTGTCGCCCCGGCCTTCTTCCACGAAAGCGGCCGGCGCCAGTCGCTCCACCGCTTCGAGCAGGGCGAACTCCCGGTCAAACCCCTTGGCCCCGGCGAGCTCGCGGGCCATGCCCTTGAGCAGATCCGCGCGGGGGTCAGACATCGTGTATACGGCGTGACCCATGCCGTAGATGAGTCCGTCGCCGAGCCCGGCTTCTTTTCGCAGGACTTTCCGCAGATAGGTATGGAGCTCCTCGTCGTCGTTCCAGTCGCGCACGTCGCGCTTTACGCAATCGAACATCTCCATCACCTTCATGTTGGCGCCGCCGTGCTTCGGCCCTTTTAACGAACCGACAGCCGCAGCGATGGCCGAGTAGATGTCCGTGCCCGATGACGACAGGACGCGGCACGCAAACGCCGAGTTGTTACCGCCGCCGTGCTCTGCGTGCACGACGAGGCACAGGTCCAGCAGGCGCGCTTCTTCGGCTGTAAACAGATTGTCGTTGCGGACGGAGTATAGAAAGTTCTCTGCGAGTGACAGGTGCCCGTTCGGCCGGTGCAGGTGCAGGCTTTCGTTGTCGTAGTAGTGGCGTTTGGCGGCAAACGCGTTGGCGACGATGACCGGCGTGCAGGCGATGAGGCGCAGCGATTTGTCCAGTTCCTTTGTGATGTCTCCGTTCGGCTCGGGTTTTGGATCGTACGAATACAGCGACAAAACCGAGCGCGCAAGCTTGTTCATGATATCGACGCTCGGCGATGCGAGGATCATGTTTTCGGTAAAGTTATCCGGCAGCTCCCGGTATTCCGCCAGGATGGACGAGAACTCCGCCAGCTCGTCTGCGCTCGGCAGCGAGCCGAACAGGATCAGATAAGCCGTCTCTTCGTATCCGAAGCGACCTTCTGTCAAAAACCCCTGAACGAGATCCACCAGATTGATACCGCGATAAAAAAGCTGACCCGGCATCGGGCATTTTTCGCCGTCCTGCATATAGTAACCGCGTACGTTTCCGATTCTTGTAAGCCCGGCCATCACACCGGTGCCGTCTGCGTTGCGCAGGCCGCGCTTTACGTCGTACTGCTTGTACGCTGTCCGTTCGATGTGGTTTGTTTCTGCGATGCCGTCCGCGTGCTTTTCCAGGAATGCCCCGGCTTTTTCAATCAATCTCGTTTCCATGCGTGTATGCCTCCCTTGAGTTTAGCGCCATTTTATGTCCGCCCGCCGCCTGTGTCAATCAAAACAAGCCTTGAAAATTCAAAGTATACAAAGCGCATTTGGTACACAAAAAAGCGCGGGTATTTGCCGCGCGTTTTGAACAGATCGTACGATCGTATTTGAGTTGCTATGCAGCTTCGAGCGAGGAATTTTGACTATACCGCCGCCCTATGCGCCGGCGATGCAGATCGTGTCGCCGGCTTTCGCCTTGCCGGACTCGAGCACTGTTACGAAGATTCCTTCGCGCGGCATTACGCAGTCACCGGCGAGCTTCCGGATGGCGCAGCCCTCGTGGCATTCCTTGCCAATCTGCGTCACTTCGCACAGCGCCGACCCGATGCGCAGCTTCGTGCCCACGGGGAGCGCGTACAGCTCGATGCCTTCGGTCAGGATGTTTTCCGCAAACGCGCCCGGCGGCAGCGGTTCGGTCAGCTGTTTCTGCACCTTGGCGACGCTTTCCACCCCGAGCAGGCTGACCTGCCTGTGCCAGTTGCCGGCGTGGGCATCCCCTTCGATGCCGTGGCCCTCGAGCAGCATCACCGATTCGACAGCGTGCTTCTGCTCGCCTTTCTTTTCGCTGATGCACACGCTCCGAATCACGGCGGAATCTACGGCGCAGTCCGCCGATCCGCCGGAATACATCATGTCGATTCCGTGCACGAGCGGACCTAAGACGGCCGACAGGTTTTCCACGGCGGCTTTTTCGCTGCCGGGCAGGTTGACGATGAGCGATGAGCCCCGTATCCCGGCAACCGCTCTTGACAGGAACGCCCGGTCCGTAATCCGTGCGCTCGCAGCGCGCATCGCTTCCGGGATGCCACGCACTTCGCGTTCGATGACGGAAAGAGTCGCCTCAGGGGTGATGTCTCTGGGTGACAGCCCCGTGCCCCCGGTCGTTGCGACGAGGGTGATGCCGAGCTCGTCTGCGCAGCAGATGAGCTCGGCCTGGATGCGCTCCATGTCGTCGGGCACGACCGCTTCGTAAGCGATATCCCAACCGTTTCCCCTCAGCAGGGCGCACAGCGCCGGTCCACTCCGGTCCTCGCGCAATCCGGCGGCGCCTTTGTCGCTGACGGTGATGACTGCAGCCGTGTATTTCATTTCACTTCATCCTTTCTCGCATAATCCCCGTGCACGCCGCCCGTTTTTTCGAGCAGGCGAATCTCCGTAATCTCGATGTCTCGCTGGACGGCTTTGCACATGTCGTACACGGTGAGCGCCGCCACCGAGACCGCTGTCAGCGCTTCCATCTCCACACCGGTCCGACCGGAGCACCGAACGGTCGCTTCGATATCCACGGCGCAGCGCTCCTCGTTCAACGCAAGGGCCAAGTCGATGCCGTCGACGGCGATCGGGTGGCACATCGGGATCAGGTCCGACGTCCGTTTCGCTCCCATGATGCCGGCGATCTGTGCGACGGTCAGGACATCGCCTTTCTTAACGCCGCCGGATGCGATGAGGTCGTACGTATCTCGGTTGAGAAGGACGCATCCCGCAGCTCGCGCCGTGCGGCGCGTTTCTTCTTTTGCTCCGACGTCGACCATGCGCGCGCGCCCGGCCTCGTCGAAGTGCGTAAAGTCGTCGCGCTCGTTTTCGTCGGACCGGATATGTGCCAGCACGAATGCTGCGATGGCGTCGATGTCATCATAGCCGAAAATCGGGATTCCGTGTCGTCGAGCCGGCGTGTGCACATCGCCCGCACCACTGCACATGTCGCTCGCACCGTAGCATACGTCACCTGCACCGCTGCGCTCGGCATACGCACCGCTACATGCGCCGCGCGGATTGTCCACCGCGTCATCCGCATCGGTCACAAGTGCGATATAGCGCTCGACATCGTCCGGGAATCCCAGTCCGGCCGCCTGTCGCTCGAGGCCGATCTGAGGGATGTCCTCGCTCTTGTAGCCTTCGACGAGGATGAGGTCCACGCCGGCAATCCGGGCCCTCACCTCAGAAAACGAAAGTGCCCGTTGCTCGACAAAGGCCGCTTTTTCGGGCGAGCTGATCGCGGACACCGCAGCGCCTGCCTGCGTAAACCGCCAGGAGTCTTTTCCCTCGCGGTCGATGTCGAAGCCGTGCACATCGTGCTTTATCACGGCGACGCGCAGGCCGCTTTCGATCAGCACCGGTAGAAGCCGCTCGATGAGCGTCGTCTTTCCCGTGCCGGAGTAGCCGGCAAACGAGAGGATTGGAATGCGGTTCATGGTCATCCTCCGATTCGGTTCATGCTTCTGCCCGCCGGGCTTGTGCGTGCAGCAGACAGCTCCGGGTGACAGGACGGTTTCGCGTTGACGACCGTCCGGATCGCCTCCACCATGCCGCCGAAGTCGAGGCCTTTGGCATCGTACTCGTCGGATGAATGCAGGCAGGGCTTAAACTTTCCGTCCGCCGTCAGCCGGATGCGGTTGCACTGTCCGCAAAAATGGTCGCTGAGCGGGCTGATCAGGCCGATGTTCCCCTGTGCGCCGGGCAGCCGGTACAGTTTCGCAACGCCGCCGTCATCCTGAGAAAGCGGGGCAGCCTCCGGGATCATTGACAGCACGGTTTCGTTCGGCACGTAGGCCGATGCTCCGAACGAACCGTAGCCTCCCATCGGCATCAGTTCGATAAAGCGCACATCTACCGGGTAGCGTTTCGTAAGGTCCGCAAGCGTCGGGATTTCGTCGTCGTTAAAACCGCCGATCAGGACCGCGTTGATTTTAATCTTGTCAAACCCCGCCGCCAGCGCCGCCTCCAGCCCGGATACGGCATCGGCCAGCGCGCCGCCCCGGGTCATATGCGCATACTTCGCGGGATCCAGCGTATCGAGGCTTACATTGATGCGGTGCACACCGGCTTCGCGCAGCGGGACGGCAAGCTCCGGAAGAAGCGTGCCGTTGGTCGTCAGGCAGACTTCCCGGATGCCTTCCACCGCCGCCGACTTTTCGCAGATGGACAGAATGTTGGGCTTAACGAGCGGCTCGCCTCCCGTGATGCGCAGCTTGTGGATGCCCAGCGACGCCGCCGCCCGGACAGCCGTAATCATGTCCTCTTCGCTCATCATGTCGTCGTGCGCTTTTTTCTCGATACCTTCCGCGGGCATGCAGTAACGGCAGCGGAGGTTGCACAGCTCCGTGACGGACAGCCTCAGATACGTGATGTCGCGCCCGTACAAATCCTTCATTTTAATACCTTCCTAATACCTTCCGAACGTGCAGTTGGGGAAGTGACAGACGGGACACAGCTGGCACAGACCGCCTTCGCCTAAGCGGATCAGGTCGGAGCGCTCGATTTTGTCACCCGAAAACACGTGCGGCAGCAGGATGTCGAACACCGTCGTCGGCAGGTGGATCGCCGCGCCGGGCACGCCGATGATCGCGATGTCATCGAGGTAGGCCACGAGCGTCATGTTGCCGGGCTGCGAAGGGACTCCGTGCGAGACGATCTCCGCGCCGAGGCTGCGCACAGCCGAAGGCGTCACGTCGTCGGGATCGACCGACATGCCGCCGGTAAAAATCAGAAAGTCGGCGCCCGCGTCGATATGAGCGCGTGCGGCGTCGCGGATCATGGCTTCGTCGTCGTCGCACAGCGACACGCCGACGATGTCGCAGGGATAGGCGGTGAGCTTTTCGCGCACGACCGGCTCGAAGCGATCTTTGATCCGCCCTGTGTAGACTTCGGAGCCCGTGATGACGATGCCGACTTTTCTGTGACGATAAGGCCGCAGGTCGAATAAGCCTTTGTTGTCGTCCCGGCAGAGCGCTTCGGCCTGCAGGATCTGCTCTTGCTTCGTGGTGAGCGGTACGATTCGCATGGATGCAAGCGCCCGGCCTTTTTCGACCGGATAATGGTCGGGTAGCGACGCAATCGTCAGGTCGCCGATGGCGTTGAGGCGGGCGAGGAGATCGGTGTTTACGCGAAACATGCCGCGCACGTCGGCGATGAGCTGCATTTTACCTTCGGACGGGCCGATGTAGTGCGCTCCCTGCACCGGAGCCGCGGCGGCCATGCGCAGAGCGGCGTCTTCCTCGTGGATTTCTCCTGCGTTCGCTTCCCACACGAAGACCGTCCGCTTGCCCAGGTCCAGCAGGGCCGGGATGTCTTCTTCGCGTATAACGTGACCGCGCCGGAATGCGGCACCTTTAAATCCGTCTTTCATGGCGGTGATGTCGTGGCACAGCTCCATGCCGACGGCCCGCTCGACTTCGATCTTCTTCATGCTCCTATCCTTTCAGCACGACTTCTCCACAATGTATGTTGCAGGTGCGATGATTCAGCTATAGAATAAACCCCTTCAGCACCGTTCCTTTTTTAAGCGCACCGCTTCCCGCCGGCACGACGGCGATGGCATCGCAGCCGATGGCGCTGCTGATCACGGCGTTTCCCTGGCTTTCCGGCAGACGCAGAAGAACTGAGCCGCTCGCGAGATCCAACGTACCGCGCAGCAGCCGGGTCGCTTTCGTCTTTTTGGGGAAATCCGATGCGAGTTCAACGGTGAGGCTGCGGGGGAGCGGCTCGCGCCTCCCGCACATTTTTTTAAGAGCGGGCTGCACGACGGCGTAGAAGCTCGTGAGCGCCGAGGCCGGATTGCCGGACAGGCCGAACAGCAGCTTTCCGTCGAGCAGGCTGTATGCGCAGGCCATACCGGGCTTCATGGACACGCCCCGGACGAGGAGTGCGGCGCCTGCCATCACCATCGCGTGAGGCGTCCGGTCCAGGTCGCCGGCCGATACGCCGCCGGTCAACAGGACGGCATCGCAGGATTCGATGCCCCGCTCGATCAGCGCGCTGATTTCCTGTTCCGAATCACCGGCGCATCCGAGATACAACGGCTCGCAGCCGGTTTGCTTCAGAGCGGCGGCAAACACGTGTCGGTTCGTATTTCGTATTTTTCCTTCGGGTACGTCTTCGCCGGTCTCGACGACTTCGTTTCCTGTCGAGATGATGCCGACGACCGGTTTACGGTAGACGGAAGGGCAGGCGTTTCCCTGCGCCGCCAGCGAGCCGGCAAGCCCGGCATCGATCACCGTCCCGGCGAGTGCCAGCCGCGTACCCGCCTGCACATCCTCGCCCGTGCGGACGATGTTCGCGCCGCTTTCCACCGGTGCAAATAACGCGACGCTGCGATCGGTACACTGTGTCCGTTCGTAGGCGACCACGGTGTCGGCGCCCTCGGGTATCGGGGCTCCGGTCAGGATCTTTGCCGCTGTGCCGGGCTCGATGCGGCATGAGGGAACGGAACCGGCCGGGATGTCGCAAACAACCGTAAGCGTGACGGGAGCATCCTGCGTTGCGCAGCCGACATCCTCAGCCCGAAACGCATATCCGTCGTAGGCGGACCGGTCGAACGCAGGCACGGGTTCCCGGGCGACGAGATCCTCCGCCAGCACCCGGCCGGCGCTTTCGTCGAGCGGCACGCGTTCGGTGTCGACTGCGGAAGCTTCTGCAAGCAGCGCATCTCTCGCTGTTTCGTAATCCGGATTTATGAGCATCGGTCGTATCCTTTCAAAATCGCATTTATCTTATCTTCTTGTTAATCTGTACTATACATAGCAGCAAGTAAAGTTCTTCTCGTGAACTCCGGTTAGCCACCGCAGAATCTTCATTTGCCGATTATTTCTTTAAAAGCAGAATGAATTCCGGCGGCAGGCAGACATCGACGGAAGGAGTCCGAATTCGCTCCCACGCAGGCTTATCCATATCCCACTGCATCGGCTCCGCATCGCTTTGCCCCTGCGCGCGCAGGATGACCGTGTACGAAAACGGATTCTCAATCTCGTCCAGCACATCGAAGCGGTACACGTTTTCGGGAGGATTCCCGGAGTTCGCGTGGCCGGCCCATGCGATGTCGTGCGAGCGGATCCCTGCGTATTCTTTTTGTTCTGCATCGTCCGCCAATTCTGCATCGACAAAGAGGTCGATCCCCCAATCCGTCGCTTCGACGAGCCGGTCGCCCTTTCTGCGTATGCGCGAGATGTTTTTACAGCCGGTCAACACGGCACCCGATCTCGTCCCGGGGTTTCGAAATATCTCTTCCCGCGTTCCGACGGCACCGACGCGACCTTCTTCCAGAACGGCGATGCGGTCCGACAGGCGGAACACTTCCCTGCGGTTGTGCGACACGAGGACGACGGTCTTTCCAAACGATTCGATCACCTGCTTTAACTCGTCTTCCAGTCGGTGTCGCAGGTGGCCGTCCAGCGCAGAAAACGGCTCGTCCAGGAGGAGGATGCGCGGCTCGGAGACGAGGATTCTCGCCAGGGCGACGCGCTGCTGCTGACCTCCCGACAGCATAGCGGGCGTGTGACCGGTCAGGCAGCCCAGGCCGAAGCGATCGACGATGCGGTCGACGCTGTCCGTTCTTTTTTTAGCATCCGGCTCTCTGCGGGCCCCGGCCCGGATGTTTTCCAGAACGGTCATGTGCGGGAACAGTGCGTAGTTCTGAAACACGAGGCCTGTGCGCCGCTCCTGAGGGGAGAGGTCGATGCGGCGTTCCGAGTCGAACAGGGTGACCCCGTCGACGACGATGCTGCCCCGGTCCGGACGCTCGATGCCTGCGATGCACTTGAGCGTCAGGCTCTTGCCGCTGCCCGAGCCTCCGAGCAGCGCAAGCGTCTCATCGCCTGCATCGAGCTGAACGCTCAGATGAAATGTGCCGTAGCTCTTTTCGATATCCACATAAATCGACATAGTTTACATCCTGTATCTGTCCGGCTTACTCTTCTCGTTGCTTTTCTCGATCAGGTTTACCGCGAGGAGGACGACGAAGGAGATCGCCAGGTTGACCGTCACCCAGCGAAATGCGAGCGCATCGTCGTTTGTGCGCCAGAGCTGGTACACCGTCGTCGAAACAGTTGCCGTCACGCCCGGAATGTAGCCCGCGACCATGCTCGTGGCGCCGTATTCCCCGAGTGCCCGCGCGAATGCGAGCACGGTCCCTGCCAGAATTCCCTGCCGGCAGTACGGCATGCGGATGCGCCAGAAGATGTATGTGTTCGAAAGCCCGATGGACTGCCCGGAATACGCCAGCGTCTCGTCGAACGATTCGAACGCACCGCGCGCCGTGCGGTACATCAGAGGAAATATGACGACGGATGTGGCGAACACGGCGGACCACCACGTCATCGTCAGCCGGACGCCGAATACATGCAGAACCCAAGCGCCGACGAGGCGGTTCGGTCCGAGGATGCGCAAAAGTGCATACCCGATGACCGTTGGCGGGAGTACGAGCGGCAGTGTCAGGACGACGTCGAGCAGTCCTTTGACGACCGGCGGGGTTTTCGCGATGTAGTAGGCAGCGAACAGCCCCGCGAAAAATATGAATGCGGTGCTGATCCCTGCGATGCGCAGGGAGTTCAGCAGAGGAAACCAGTCCATGCATCAATCTCCCAGCGGTGTAAAGCCGGCCGCTCTAAAAATGGCGGAGGCAGTATCTCCCTTCAGATATTCCAGGAATGCGAGCGCCTCTTCCTGCAGAAGCGAAGACGCCGGTACGCCGGCCGGATAGACGATGGGATCGCACGATTCCGGCGGGGCGATATCGATGACGGCAAGCCCTGCGGCGGCGGCATCCGTCGTATAGATCAGACCGCAGTCGACGATCTGTTCGGAAACGTGGGAGACGATCTCCTTGACGTTCGAAGCGTAGGTGATCCTGCCGGCTTTCGTAAGGGCTGCTTCGTCCAGTCCGAGGAAGTCAAGAATCTGCACGGAATACTGTCCGACCGGTACGTCGGCATTGCCGAGGCACAGCAGGATGTCATCATTTTCGAGCGCACGCTTTAAATCCAGAAACGAGTGCAGGTCCGCAGGATTCCCCTCCGGCACGGACAGGCAGACTTTGTTTTCCAGTATGTCAAAGCGGCTTCCCTGCAACACTTCGATTGCGTCCATCTGGCTCTGTCCGGCGGACACGAAGACGTCGCACACCGCCCCCTCCAGAATCTGCGTTTTCAGCGTGCCGGATGAGTCGAAGTTGAACACGAGTTCGATATCCGAATGTTCGATTCCGTAGGCCTGACCAATCTCCGTGAGCGTTTCTTTCATGGACGCGGCCGCAAACACGATGAGCTTTTTCTCTGGATTCTTTTCGGTGTCTCCGCTCTGCGGCGCGCCGCAGCCGGTGACGAGAGCGGCGATTAAAAGGATGGCAGTGAGCACAGCTGTGATGTTTTTCATTCGATTCTCCTCTGTACAAACCGGGACAAAATAAAAAGTCCGTTTCCTTTTCGGATACGGACAACAAAACAGCCGGGCGCACACTCGCCCGCTGCGATATCCGTCTCCTTTTCAAACGCGGAAGGCCGGTCCGTTTCCGGAAGCGACCCTGAACCGGTGACCTGGTACGGCTCAGGTTCCATGCCATGCTTTAGGAACAAGAGCTCGAAGACGAGAGTATTGTAGCACAGTTTCGGGAATCGGGTCAAATAGTGCCTGCGAAACCGCAAAATGCGTTGACAAGTGTGGGTTTAGTGGATATTATGGTTAGTAGCCTATGACTTTTTAGGATGGGAGTATTGTCTGGTACAATCACCCCGCCATGTATGCATACATTTTTGTGTCCGAAACGGAGGGAAAGCTATGTTTAAAAGAAAGGTATTATTGGTCGCTCTGGCGCTGGCTCTCGTGCTCGGCCTGGCTTCCGGCGCATTTGCCGTGGAGGATGTGACCGCAGGTCATTCGATCGAGTTTAAGGATATGCCCGAAGAAGGATTCTGGTCGTATTCCGCTCTGAATGCCGCAGTCGAAAACGGCCTGCTCAACGGATTTGAGGAAGGCGGCGCACGATACATCAAGCCCGAAGCATCGCTTACCCGCGCGCAGATGGCGACGATTGTCAACCGCGCGTTCGGCGCACAGGCCGCTGCGGCGTTAACCGGTGTCACCGACGTGCCTTCGTACACGTGGTATGCACCCGAGATGCAAAAAGCCGTTCAGATGGGAACGTTTATGCTCGACACGAAGATGCGCCCCAACGACAGCATTACGCGTCAGGAGGCGTTTGTCGTACTCGCCCGGGCGTTTAAGCTGCAGGATGCCGACAAGGCATATAAACCCCTCAATGCGTTTTCCGACAAGGCGGATATCGCGGACTGGGCCAAGCCCAACCTGAGCGCGATGGCAGGCGCAGGCTACATCCAGGGCTCCGGCGGATACCTTCAGCCGAAAGCTTCGATTACGCGCGCCGAGTTTGCCACGGTTATGGACAACATGGTTAAGCAGTACATCGACGTGGCCGGCACTTATACCGAAGTGGTGGCCGACGGAAATGTCATCATCCGCGTGCCGGGCGTAACGCTCGACGGCGTTAAAGTCAAGGGTGATCTCGTCATCGGCGACGGTGTCGGCGAAGGCGATGCCATCCTCAAAAATATTACGGTCACCGGCCGCGCTCTGATTCGCGGCGGCGGCGAGAATTCGGTTAAGTTTATCGGTTCGGAAACCGACGTTAAAAACATCGTAATCGCGAGGGGTTCGGACGGCAAAGTGCGCATCCTCACAGAAGACGGTGCGGTGCTCGCCGAGGCCGAAGTCGACAGCGATGGCGACGTAATCCTCGAAGGGACGTTCGGCAGCGTAACGGTTCTGGCCGACGACATTACGGTAACGGCCGTCGATGCCACCCTCACCGACGTGGCGGTGGACGGACAGAACTCCCACGTCATATTGGGCAAAGGTACAACGGCGCAGAACGTGAGTATCAACGGTGCAGCGTCCAGCGTTGTGGTCGAAGAGGGTGCGTCGGTGAAAACTGTGGAAATCTCTGCACCCGACGCGTCGGTATCCGGAGGCGGAACCGTCGAAAACGTCGACGTACAGTCCGGCGGAAACAATGCGTCCGTTACGACGCCCAACACCGTGACGACGGTCGCTGCGAACGTCGAAGGCGTTACGGCAGGCGGGAAGGATGTGCCTCCGGGCGCAACCGCGACGAACAACGACACCGGCACGGATGCGACGATTGACGATCCAAAACCGCCCAGCGGCGGTGGCAGTACGCAGGCTATGACGGTCAGCATCGAAAAGGTAGTTGTGGATGAGAGTGGTACTAAAAAGGAGGTAACACCGACCAATGGGGTTTATATAATTGAACATGGGGTTACTAAAGATGACGTAGAGCTCAGTCTATCGATAACATATGTAAAGGACGGAACATATACAGCTAGCCTCACTATTAAGAATCCCGCGGGGGACACGGTCGGATATGCTACGTCGACCGGTTTAGCGGCGGGGCACCTGCGAGCTCTCAATGAGCTTCCCGAAATCGGAGTTGGGGCGATGGCAACGTACTTCGATAAACTTGACAATAAATCTGGCTACTATAGGGATGATCAAGGAAATCAAATCCCTTACACTGGCCAAGGTGGTCAGACATTTAGTAAAATGATTAATGATGTTTTTGATCGGATGAAAGACGGAAAAGAGTATACAATCACATTATCATTTACTAGCGCAACAGCGTCAGCGTCACGGACGATTAAAATGCAAAAAGAGTAGCTCTAAACCATCGCTTCACAATCAACGAATCACATCGATAATCAACGGAGGGGTGGGCATTCTGCCCGCCCCTTTCCGCACAGGAGCAGACGCACATGAGCGTATCGAGAAGGCGGGTGCTCGCCGTGATCCTGATCGTGTTTACCGGAACGGCGGCGTTCCTCGGGTACAACGCGTACAAGGCTTTTTTCGGCGGCATCGACAGCGACTATAAACTGCAGATCAGCAAAGAGATCGAAGACATCAGCCGGGAGATCGGCGAAGGCCTGCTGCAACCGGACGGATCGGCGGATCCGGACGGCGACGACGGTTCAGCCGGCGAGCCTGTGGACCCGGCGCCCGCTCCCCCTGCGCCGCCGGTGTCGGATGCGGCGCGCATCGACTCGGTAAAGGGCGCCTACGAAAGCGGCATCCGCAAGCTGCAGGATCAGGGCAACAGCGTCGTCAATGGCCTCATCGCCGATGCGAAAGCGGAGTACGCCGCGCTGAAAAAGGCCGGGGGCGGCAAATCGGCGGTGTTGAACCTGGCGGTTTCCTACATGGGCAAAGCGACGGCGATGGAAAAAGAGATCGACGCGGGGTTCAACGCGCTATTATCCGGGATGTCGGCCGAACTTGCGGCCGCCGGCATGCCGCAAGCGGAAATCGACGGATATGTGTCCGGAATTAAGGAGGCGTATCGCGTGGAAAAGGAAACCCGCAGGAACGCGCTGATGGACAGAGCAAAGGAGTATCTGTAGCGGACGCGGGACGCAGGCAGAGAGGGAGTATCGTGCATGGCAGACATCGAAACCAACAGATATAATAAATACGGGGACCTGATCGCTGTCGACGACGGATACACGATCCAGGAGCTGATCGACATCGTCCTGTCGCGCATCCGGATGATCATCGGCCTGACGCTTGCGTGCGGACTGCTCGCATTTACGGTCAGCCAGTTTGTGCTGACGCCGTACTACGAAGCGAGCGTCAAGCTGTTTGTCAACAACTCCAGAATCGGCCAGTCGGACACGACGAGCATCGGCGATCTGAACGCGTCGGAGCGGCTCGTCAACACGTACATGGAAATCGTCAAGAGCGACACGGTCTTGAAGAAAGTAGCCGACAGCACCGGTTCGGTCGTCTCGGTGGAACAGCTGCGCGACATGGTGTCGACTCAGCCGGTCAAAAATACAGAGATCTTCTACGTTACCGTTACGTCCGACGTGCCCGAAAACGCCCGGCTGTTAGCCGATCAGATCGCTCGCGATGCGCCGGGCGAAATCATGGACTTCGTAGAAGCGACATCGGTCAAGGTCATCGACTATGCGACGCTGCCGATCAATCCGTCCACGCCCAACGTCAAGCTGAACACGGCCATCGGATTTTTGCTCGGGCTGATCCTGAGCGTGCTGCTTGCGCTGCTGCTCGACATGCTGGATGTAACGATTCGCTCGGAAGAGGACATCGCGGGGCTGCTGGACATTCCGGTGCTCGGCGTCATTCCGACCATCGGGCCGTCGAACGGAAAGGAAACGGGGTACGGCGGCTACTCCGCGTACAGGAGGCAGCATGAGCATTAAACAGAAGTCGATGTCCCGGACATCGAAAAAGCACGCGCGCAGGGCCGGACGGCTGTCCGAGGGCATTCTGCTGAGCGACTCCACGCCGTTTCACGTGAGGGAAGCGTATAAAGCTCTCCGCACGAACGTGATGTTTTCCATCGCCGGCAACGAGGGAAAAGTCATCGGTGTTACAAGCGCGGTGCCGGGAGAGGGCAAGAGCTCGACGATCATCAACCTGGCGATTACGTTTGCGGAAATCGGAAACAAAGTCATCCTTTTGGACTGCGACCTGCGCAGACCGAATCTGCAGCGGATTACGGACGTGGAACCCGGGCCGGGACTGGCCGAAGTGCTGGCGCGTTTCGTCGAACTGGACGAGGTGATCCAGCCCAGCAAATACGACAAGCTGGACATCATCTACAGCGGCGATATCCCGCCGAATCCGGCGGAGCTGCTCGGTTCAAAGAATATGGAAGCGCTGATCGAAGAGCTGAAAGAGCGCTACGATTACGTGCTGATCGATACGCCGCCGGTCAACGTCGTGACGGATGCCGTCGTGCTGTCGCGGCTCATCGACGGACTCATCCTCGTGACGCGCGAAAACATCAGCAGGCGAGATGAGCTTTTATACGCCGTCAACAGCCTGCAGTTTGTGAACGCCAGGCTGATCGGCACGGTGCTCAACGACAAGATGTTCCAGACGAAGCGCAGCTACCGGTACGGACGGTACAAGAGTTACTATTCGCGCGAGTACATGGACGATCGCCGTGACTGACTGGCATACGCACATCCTGCCGGGCATGGACGACGGGAGCCGGGATGCGGAGGAGTCGCTGAACATGCTCGAAGCGCTTGCGGATCAGCAGGTGTCCGAAGTCGTTATGACACCTCATTTTTATGCGCAGAGCGAATCGCCGGCCCGGTTTCTGAAGCGGCGCAGGAAGGCGCAGGAGCAGCTTGCGTACGCGATCGAAAGCAGGACGGCTGAGGGAGCAGAGCTTCCGTCGTGCGTCGCAGGTGCCGAAGTGTACTATTTCGATCAGCTGTGGCAGCTTGACGCAGAGGAGCTCCGCGCGCTCTGCATCGGCTCGTCGAACATCCTGATGGTGGAAATGCCGGAGACTCCGTGGGAGACGCGCGTGTACGACACGCTCGAGAAGCTGATGTACCGCAAGTCGGTGACCCCGCTGATCGCCCACGTCGACCGCTGCATGGACGCGATTACCGATTCTCAG
>Ga0172382_10005529_pt1 | contig 18811 bp, 20 predicted proteins | sample Leawel138RmetaG_FD_122245 | JGI IMG/M metagenome (GOLD analysis project Ga0172382, IMG submission 122245) | Leachate microbial communities from a municipal landfill in Southern Ontario, Canada - Leachate well 138R metaG | ecosystem: Engineered > Solid waste > Landfill > Unclassified | place...
ATGTTCAAATGTGGCCCGTAAATATTGCTCGCTAGCGGTGCGAAGCAGGCGGGCGGGTTAAGTCCGGAAGGGGCTCTAGACTTTGTGACGCTACCAACTTCGACGCGAACTGCGACAAGATCAGCAGCACGTAGCAACGAATCTGAGGAGTTTCTCTATGGATCTTGGGCTGAGTGGCCGCAAGGCAATTGTTTGTGCGTCATCGCGGGGGCTGGGGAAGGCCTGTGCCATTGCACTCGCAAACGAAGGCTGTTTCCTCGTGATCAACGGGCGTGAAGCACGGCAGCTTGAAACCACGGCGGACGAAATCGGAGCGTTGACGGGTCGCCGCCCGCTCACGGTTGCAGCAGATCTTTCGACCGCAGAGGGCCGTCAGTTGCTGCTTGCTTCGTGTGGCGAGCCCGACATCCTGGTGACCAATAATGGTGGGCCGAAGCCCGGTCGGCTTGGCGATTGGGATCATGCCGCCTGGGTGGGCGCGCTCGAAGCCAACATGCTTTCCGCCATTCTGCTTATTCAGGCTGTTGTGGGTGGGATGCGGTCGCGGCGCTTCGGTCGGATCATCAACATCACCTCTGCGATGGTGAAGTCACCACGACTGCCGCTGGGCTTATCGACTGCAGCCCGTGCCGGACTGACCGCTTTTTCGAAAGCGCTCTCGGCGGAGACCGTGCGCGACAACGTAACGATCAACAACCTGCTGCCCGAGCGGATTGAAACCGATCGTCTTCGCTACATGATCGACGCGCTGGCGCGTGCGAAGGGAACTGGTCTCGAAGAGGCGCGTGCCGAGATGCTGCGACCCGTTGCAGCAGGTCGTTTCGGCCGACCTGAGGAGTTTGCGGCCGCCTGCGCCTTTCTATGCTCCGTTCAGGCCTCCTATATTTGCGGGCAGAATCTGCAGATCGACGGCGGCTCCTACGAAGGCCTGATCTAGCTTGTATCTGCGCCCGAAGCTGTGACGCGACCGCGCACTTTCCAGTCAGCAGGTGCGCGCTCGGCCGCTTCGAAATCGAGTTCAACCTCGACGCCATTGGGGTCGAACATGAACACCTGCCAAGTGCGGATGTCGCCCGGTGCGCGGATAATTCTGTAGGGAATGCCGGCTTTGTCGAGGTGATCCAGCGTCTCTGAAAACCCCTCGGCATGAAATGCCATGTGATCGAGCGCGCCGCGTCGTGGCTCGGGCATTTGATCGACGCCAACGACGTGCAGCACGGCTTGCTTTCCCGCGTAAAGCCAGTAGCCAGGCACGGGAAAGGGGGGGCGCGGACCTTCTTCAAGCCCAAGTAGCTCAGTGTAGAAGCTGTGGGTGTTGTCGAGTTGATCTGTGACGATGGTGAAGTGATCCATGCGCTTGATCATGCGTGCTCCTTGGCGATGTGGCCATCTTCGTGCGTTAGCGCGTTCGGGCTCAATGCCTGTCTGACTGATCATGATTCTAATGGTGGGAGCCCAATTGCGGGGCGTCGGGTGGGAATGTTGTAAGCGTCCGCTGAACGGCTGTCTTTCCTTCGGTGTAGCTGATCTGCTCCGCCCCGATTCTTCGGTCCGCGAATTACTTGAGAAGAGCGGCCCTTGGGAGTTGCCTGACTAGTGTTGAACGAACTGCGCCGAGGTCGGCTAACTCAGCGCCCAATGCGGCCGCACTTCCGTGTAATGTCAGTGTTGGCAGCCACTGCTCGATAACGACGCGTGCCTCCATACGGTTGTGGACGTACTTCATCGATAGGTACTCGTCGCGGAACTTGCCTTTCAAGCTCGGGTTGGTGCCGTTCTGCCAAGGGTTGTGCCAGTGATTCTCACCGACACCCGAGCAAGTCACGATAGTAGTCGCTTCACATGTGGCCCAATAGCGTGGGCATGCGCATCTACTGGGGGTAGTTTTGGGGGTATGTGAAAAAGTTAGAAAGTGAAAGTCACGCAAACATATGGTCTGTACGCAACAGTTCGATCCTCATTCGGTCCACCACGAACAAGTCCGGGATGTTCCGGAGAAAGCCGGGAAAGCTACTAAATACAGTGCTTCCCGGCTTTTTTCGTCCAGATTGATCCGAATATGCCCGTTGTGATCTGGGGGTAAATTCGGGGGGATGGGTCTTGAACTTCACATAAATGGGGTGTGATACCCCCATGTTTGCGCAGATTGCGCGAATCTAAGGGCTTCCGATTGTTGTGGGTTCGGATGGCGTTGTGCGAGTTGCGTTGATCCGGTCCTTCATAGAGAACGTGTCCTATGCCCCTTACCGATACGCAGGTCAAAGCTCTGAAGCCAGAGGACAAGGCGCGTAAGTACGCCGATGAAAAGGGGCTGTTTCTTCTAGTCCAGCCAAGCGGTAGCAAGTTGTGGCGACTCAAGTACCGGTTCGACGGTAACGAGAAGCTGCTCGCCTTTGGTTCCTATCGTGATGTGGGGCTCAAGGCGGCGCGGGGCGATGCGCTTGGCAACAGTTTCGAGGCGGTAGCGCGAGAGTGGTTCGGCCACCAAATTGAAGGGCTCGGATATTCCCCGGGCTGTGCCGCAACCGTCCCTAGCCGTCACTGACGCAAGCAAGCAGGCCTTTGTTGCTGCGTGGGTCACCGATTTGCTGCGCCGTGAAGGTTTCACGCTGGCACGCGCCAACCTTCAGAAGTTTCTGATCCGCAATCTGGTCGAGGCGCGCATTCGTGAACTACGCAAGCAGGCCGTTGGCAAGGCATTCCAGCAGGCGCTATCCGGTGACGATGCGACCACGCGGGTGGCAGTGACGGATCAATACGCCTTTGAGTTTCATGCCCAAGCCTATGCACCGAGCCGCGACTACGACGGGCGCTTCGGGTGCTTCGATTTCCGCAAGCACTTCTATGGGCGCATGGGTGACTTCGACAGCAAGGAAGAGTTCGAATGTGCCTGCCAGTTGGATATGTGGGCGCAGCAGGGCCGCATCCAGTTCTGGGTGCGTAACCTCGTCCGGCGCGAAGGCAGTTCATTCTTCCTGCAGAAGGGCGATGGCCGCCTCTACCCGGACTTCCTCTGCCAGGGGCGGCAGGCCAGCCGGGGCCGATTCTCGCGGTAAAATATAAGGGTGCAGATTGATGGAACGGTGCTGAAGATGACCGCCTGATCGGTGGCCTGTGGGCCAACCTGTCGGAAGGTCGTTGCCGTTTTGTGATGGTTAAGGATAATCGGTGGGATGGGATTGAGCCGCTTCTGATATGACCCTCGATTACGCCACGCTAGACGCTCTGCGCAGCCACCACCCCGCGTGGCGGCTGTTGCGTTCCGATCATGCACCGCTGGTGGCGAGTTTTCTGCAGCGGGTGTTCGTGGCGCCGAATGTGCGGGTGATGGCGGCGGCGGATTTGGCTGAGGCGTTGGAGGACGAGTTGTATGCCCTGCGCTTGCACTTGGGTGAAAGCGCCTTTCCCAAACCCGCTCTGGAGTACCTGAACGATTGGGCCGCGCCCGACAAGGGCTGGCTGCGCAAGTTCTACCGCCCCGGCACGGACGAGGCACAGTTCGATTTGACCCCCGCCACCGAAAAGGCCATCGCTTGGCTGGCACAGCTCGGCGAGCGGCAGTTTGTCGGCACCGAATCGCGCCTGCTCACGTTGTTTGACCTGCTCAAACAGATGAGCGAAGGCAGCGAAGCAGACCCGGCCAAGCGCATCGCTGAACTGCAGAAAAAGCGCGATGCGATCGATGCCGAAATCACACGGGTGCTGTCGGGCGATTTACCACTGCTGGATGACACGGCGGTGAAAGATCGCTTCCAGCAGTTCATGCAGGGCGCACATGAGTTGCTCACCGACTTCCGCGAGGTGGAGCACAACTTCCGCCAACTGGACCGACGCGTGCGCGAGCGCATCGCCCTATGGGAAGGCAGCAAGGGCGCGCTGCTGGAGGACATCATGGGCGAGCGCGATGCCATTGCCGATTCCGATCAGGGCAAAAGCTTTCGCGCCTTCTGGGACTTTCTGTTGTCCAGCCGCAGGCAGGAAGAGTTGACCGAGCTGCTGAATCGCGTACTCGCACTGCCTGCTGTGGCCGACCTGAACCCGGATACCCGCACTCGCCGCGTGCACTACGACTGGATGGAAGCGGGCGAGCACACCCAGCGCACGGTCGCCGCCTTGTCACAGCAATTACGTCGTTTTCTGGATGACCAAGCCTGGCTGGAAAACCGCCGCATCATGGACATTCTGCACGGCATCGAGAGCAAGGCGCTGGCTCTGCGTGATGCCCCGCCCGTTGGCAATGTGATGGAAATGGCTGAAGCCAGCGCGGATATTGAGTTGGCGATGGAACGGCCCTTGTTCACCCCGGCCATCAAACCGGTGATTGCCGACCTGGCCTTGCAAGCAGGTGATGAAGACATTGACCCCTCAAAGCTGTTCGACCAGGTCGTCGTCGACAAGGCGCGGCTCACCCGCCATATCCGCCACGCCTTGCAAGACCGCGCCCAGATCACCTTGAGCGAACTTGTGATCAACCAGCCGTTGTTGCACGGGTTGGCCGAACTGGTGGCCTATCTGCAACTGGGCAGTGAGACATTCAGCACCGTGGTGGATGAGGACACGCCCGAGCCCATCCGTTGGCTGACAGTGGCGACGGATGGCCAAGCCATCATCCGCAGCGCACGGCTGCCCCGCGTGATTTTCATGCGCTGAAAAAGAAAAAAATCTGAGGCAAGGGATGGAAGAAGAATTCTTGAACACCACACCGGCAGCGCAACCAATGGTGGCTCCGGCCGCTGATTTGTCTACGCTGCTGATCGGCTTGCTTAAGAACGTGCTCTACCGCGATGGCGACGAACGCCAATGGGCGGCACTGCTGAACCTGCAAGCACGTGTGCGTGATTACGTGGCGGTGTTGAACCTTGACCTGATGCTGGATGAGGCAGAAGGCTATGCATTCCTGAAAAGCCGTCCCGAACCGGCCGACGACGATCCATCTCCACGTTTACCGCGTTTGGTGGCGCGCCGCCCGCTGTCCTTCCCCGTGAGTTTGTTGCTGGCCTTGCTGCGCAAGAAACTCGCCGAGTTTGATGCGGGCGGTGGCGATACGCGGCTGGTGCTCTCCCGCGACGACGTCGTGGAGTTGGTGCGGGTGTTCCTGCCCGATGGCCCGAATGAAGCCAAGCTAATCGACCAGATCGAGACCACGATCAACAAGGTGGCGGAACTGGGTTTTCTGCAGAAGCTCAAACCCGCCGGTGGCGCTGCGGCAGGGCCGGCCACTTACGAGGTGCGGCGCATTCTGAAGGCCTTTGTCGACGCCCAATGGCTGGCCGAGTTCGATGCGCGCCTGGCGACGTATCAGTCTCAGCTGGCGGGTGTGAGCAACACCAAGGAAGGCGCTGGCCATGAGTGATTCGCAATCATTGGGCCTGGACTTCTGTGCCGATGACACACTGTCAGGCTTTCGGCTGACTCGGTTGGAGGTATTCAACTGGGGTACCTTCGACAGCCGGGTGTGGACGCTGCAACTGGATGGCAAAAATGGCCTGCTCACGGGCGATATTGGCTCGGGCAAATCCACCTTGGTGGATGCCATCACCACTCTGCTGGTACCTGCCAATCGGATTGCCTACAACAAGGCCGCTGGAGCGGACAGCAAGGAAAGAACGCTGCGCTCCTACGTACTCGGGCACTACAAATCCGAGCGCAATGAGGTCACCGGCGCAGCCAAGCCGGTGAGCCTGCGCGACCGCAATAGCTACTCGGTGATCTTGGGTGTTTTCCACAACGCAGGCTACGACCAGACGGTGACGCTGGCACAGGTGTTCTGGATGAAAGAAGCGCAGGGGCAACCCGCGCGGTTATTTCTGGGTGCAGAGCGTGCGCTATCTATTGCGACTGACTTTGCCCATTTCGGATCGGACATTGCCCAACTGCGCAAGAAGCTGCGTGGCCTGGGTGCTGAATTACACGATACCTTTCCGCCCTATGCGGCATGGTTCCGTCGGCGCTTCGGGATTGAAAACGACCAGGCACTCGAGTTGTTCCACCAAACAGTGTCGATGAAGTCTGTGGGCAACCTGACGGACTTCGTGCGCAGCCATATGCTTGAACCCTTCGAGGTCGGCCCGCGCCTGCAAGCCTTGGTCGGCCACTTCGATGATCTCAATCGCGCCCATCAGGCCGTGCTGAAAACCCAGCAGCAGGTTGAATTGCTCACGCCTTTAATTGCGGACTGCGGCCGCCACAGTGCATTGGTAGCTGAGGTCGACAGCTTGCGTGGCTGCCGGGACAGTCTGCGGCCCCACTTTGCGGGCCTGAAGCTTGGGCTTATCGATAAGCGGCTGGGCTCGCTGGCAGAAGAATGGGAGCGTGTGGATGCCCAAGTACAAAAACTCGATGCTGTGCAGGAGACGCAAGGCCAGCAAATAGATGAACTGAAGCAGGCCATCAACGACAACGGCGGCGATCGACTGGAACGCCTTGCCGTCGAGATTCGCAAGAAAGAGCAGTTGCGCGATACGCGCAAGGCTAAGGCCAGTCGCTATGGTGAGCTGGCCACCCTCCTGGGCGAGCCGCTGGCAACGGATGCCGCCACCTTCGCCGCGCAGCGTGGCAAGTATCAAAGCGGGCGCGAGGACGCACGCAACCGTGATGCCGACCTGCAAAATGCACTCACCGAACACGGCGTGACCTTGCGCCAGGGCAAGCGGGAGCACGAGCAACAGAGCTTGGAGATTGACAGCCTCAAGCGTCGACGCAGCAACATCGATGACCAGCAGATCCAGATCCGCGCTGCAATGTGTGCGGCACTGGGCCTGAACGTGGATGACATGCCGTTCGCTGGTGAATTGATTCAGGTGCGTGACGATGAGCGCGACTGGGAAGGCGCTGCCGAACGTTTGCTGCGCGGCTTCGGCCTGGCGCTACTGGTGCCGGATGCGCATTACAAGGCCGTGGCCGAATGGGTGGATGGCGTCCATCTGCGTGGCCGCTTGGTGTACTTCCATGTGCGATCACGCAAGGCCGCTGAACTGCCTGACCTGCACCGTGATTCCTTAGTCCGCAAGTTGGCGATCAAGCCCGAATCACCGCACTACGATTGGCTGGAACGCGAGCTAGCCCATCGGTTTGACGTCGCCTGTTGCGCCACCCAAGAGCAGTTCCGCCGCGAGACCCGCGCCATCACCCGCGGGGGCCAAATCAAAGACCCGAGTGGCCGACACGAAAAGGACGACCGCCACCGCATCGCCGATCGCAGCCGCTATGTACTGGGCTGGAGCAACAGCGCGAAGATCGCGGCACTGGAGGCCAAGCGCCGTCAACTCGAAACGCAGCTCGGCGAGGTTGGCAGTCAGGTCGGTGTCATCCAGAAAGAACGTGATGGGCTTGCCAGCCGTCTTGACGCACTGACCCGCCTTGAGGAATTTTCGGCATTCGATGAGTTGGATTGGGTCTGCATTGCCACCGAGATTGCACAACTGGTGGATGAGCGCAGTCGGCTTGAATCAGCGTCGGATGTGCTCAGACAGTTGAACGACAACCTGCGCATCTTGCAGAAGGCGCAGAAGGAAACTAGGGAAGATCTGCAGACTGCGCGCGAGAAGCGCGCCAAAGTGGAGCAGCGGCGCTCTGACGCGCAAGACCTTCAACAGCAAACCGCAGGGCTGATTCACGGTGCTGTCATCGACGATGCTTTGCTGGCAAAACTCGAAGCCATGCGCGCCGAAGCGTTGGGTGAACACCAACTAACGGTTGAGTCCTGCGATAACCGCGAGCAGGACGTGCGCACCTGGCTGCAGGCACGGATTGACGCCGAAGACCTGAAGCTCAAACGTCTGGCAGAGAAGATCATCAAGGCCATGGCCTCCTTCAAGGAAACGTTCAAGCTGGAGACGGCCGAGATGGACGCCAGCCTTGACGCGGCCTTTGAATATGAAAACCTGCTGACGCAGTTGAACCGCGACGACCTGCCGCGCTTTGTTTCGCGATTCAAAGAACTGCTCAACGTCAACACCATCAACGAAATCGCCAACTTCAATGCTCAGCTGGCCCGTGAGCGCGAAACCATCAAAGAGCGTATCGCCCACATCAATAAATCGCTGGGCGAGATTGACTACAACCCCGGGCGCTACATCGTGCTGGAATCGCAGGCCAGCCCCGACGCGGAAATTCGCGACTTCCAGCAGGAATTACGCGCTTGCACCGAAGGCGCTGTCACGGGCTCGGACGATGCACAGTATTCCGAGGTCAAGTTCTTGCAGGTCAAGGCCATCATCGACCGTTTCCGGGGCCGCGAAGGCTTGTCCGAACAGGATCGCCGCTGGACGTCGAAGGTCACCGATGTGCGCAACTGGTTCCTTTTCGCCGCCAGCGAGCGCTGGCGTGAGGACAACAGCGAACACGAGCATTACTCAGACTCCGGCGGCAAGTCGGGCGGGCAAAAAGAGAAATTGGCCTACACTATTCTGGCTGCCAGTCTGGCCTACCAGTTTGGCTTGGAGTGGGGTGCGGTCCGTTCCCGTTCCTTCCGCTTCGTGGTCATTGATGAGGCGTTTGGGCGCGGCTCGGATGAATCTGCCCAGTACGGCCTGAAGTTGTTTCGGCAACTCAACCTGCAACTGTTGATCGTGACGCCGCTGCAGAAAATTCACATCATCGAACCCTATGTATCCAGTGTTGGCTTCGTCCATAACGAAGGTGGGCGAGTCTCGAAGCTGCGTAATCTGTCCATCGAGGAATACCGGACGCAAAAGGCCTTGATGCCAGCCCAATCCGCGCAGGAGTCTGAGCCGTGACTTGGACTGGCCCGAAGGAATTGAAAGCGCAGTTGGCGCGGCTTTGGGAACGCGGCGAACTGCTGCGAGACGCAGTGACAGGCCATGTGCGTTTTCCTTTGCGCCTGTCTCTCAAGTCCCCAAATTCAGCGGACATCACAGATCGCTTTAACGAAGTTCGCGAATGGGCTGCCGAATTGGCCGCGACGAACTCAGTGCGCGTGGAGTGGCAGGAGCTTCGCCACCGCGTCCAGGGCGCGCAAAAGTTGCCGGCTTGCGTGTGGGTCGAGACGATTGAAGATGCGTTGACCTGGTTAGGCAAACGCAAAGATTGGGAACGCTTTTCGGCTCAAGTTTCGACCACTCGGCAAACGCATCCAGGCTTGTTGCCTTGGTTGGAGAAGCGCCCGCTGCAGGCGCTGGAGCTGTCCGTCGAATGGCCACGATTAGTGGCTGTGGTGTCGTGGCTTGTTGAGCATCCGCGCCCTGGCATTTATTTGCGGCAGGTGGACTTGCCCGGCGTTCACAGCAAATTCATCGAAATACATCGCGGCGTACTGGCCGAGTTACTCGATCTGGCATTGCCGGTCAACGCAGTGGACTCCGATAAAACCGGTATCAGCCAGTTTTCAGCACGCTATGGCTTTCTGGAAAAACCGACACGCATTCGCTTCCGAGTACTTGATCCGGCGATTCAGGTAGTGCCCGGCTCAGCATCCCCCGACGTGACTCTGGATGCCGATAGCTTCAGTCGCCTGGAGCTCGACGTGGAGCGTTTATTCATCACTGAAAACGAGACCAACTTTCTGGTCTTTCCGCCTGTTAATAATGCCATCGTAATTTTTGGTGCTGGTTATGGTTGGGATGCACTGGCCCGCAGTCATTGGCTGAAGAACCGCTCAATCCATTACTGGGGTGATATCGACACGCATGGTTTTGGCATTCTGGATCAGCTTCGCAGCCACTTTGACCACGTGGTTTCGTTCTTGATGGACAGGGCAACGCTCGATGCGCACGCTGCTATTTGGGGAAGTGAGGACAAGCCCCTTCGCGTGGACTTGCACCGACTCACGCCCGAGGAGAGAGCCCTCTACGACGACCTGCGCGACAACCGCATTCGCCCTGGACTGCGGCTAGAGCAGGAGCACATCGGTTTCCACTGGCTAGCTCATCGCCTTCATCTCCTTGATGGCACTAGTGCATCCGGTTCAGGCATCTTGCCATGAGACCATAAAAGGACGATATTTAGTCCTTATTAAGCTTGGAGCACAGCCATGCGCTATTCATCACAAGTCAAGCCGATCAGCTATCTCAAAGCCAACGCAGCCGAGGTTCTGAAGCAACTCGCTGAGCAGCGTGAGCCCATGGTCATCACCCAAAACGGTGAAGCCAAGGCTGTCCTGCAGGATGTCGCTTCGTTTGAAGAGACGCAAGAAACACTGGCCTTGCTAAAAATTCTTGCACTGGGCAATCAGGAAGTAGTCGCTGGCAAGGTCAAGCCTGTGGCTGACGTCGTTGCCCGCCTCCGCGCCAAGCGCGCCTCAGTCTGATGGCAGGCTCATCTGCCAAGTTCGAGGTCCTGCTCACCGAGGGTGCGGAGCAGGACTTGGAGGCCATCCACGACTACATCTCCGAATTCGACTGCGTGGCCAACGCCAACTATGTGTTGGATGAGTTGATGGACGTTGTGGAGAGTCTGTCGAAATTCCCGGAACGCGGTAGCTATCCGAAGGAACTGGTCGGCCTTGGGATCAAAGAATACCGTCAGACCTTCTTCAAGCCGTACCGCGTGATCTACCGTGTCACAGGCAGCCAAGTCATCATCTACCTGATTGCTGATGGGCGCCGTGATATGCAGTCAGTGCTGGCAAGAAGGCTACTAGGCGCATAGACACTCCGCCTGTTCCAGCTACAATCCGCAAGGCTTTGAACCAGTGCTCACTTGTCCAGTGAGCTGGTTTTTCGGGCGGCAGCCATCCGCCACCACGAACAAGTCCGGGATGCTCCGAAGAAAGCCGGGGAAGCCACTGAAAACAGTGCTTCCCGGTTTTTTGTTTCGCGCTGGCACAGCGTCTTCGGGCGCTGTGCCGTGCCTTTCGAAACCGGATGACTGTGCTCGGTAACTCGCCCGACTGCTTCGGCCCGGACCGCCCCCGTGTAACGCACCAGAGCGTTCTTCGTTTCGATGAATACCGACGTTGGGAAAGTTAACGCCTTGGCGCGACCAGACCATGAGAGGATTGTGCTGGGCGTGTGGGGAGACGTGAGTGCCTTTGCGACAAGGCAGGGCGCTGGGCGGGTGCTGTGCCCGGTGCGAACCGTTATGGGTAGTGTGGTGGACGGAACCTGAGCACATATCGAAATGACGAAAGCAGCGCAGATCGCAGTATTGCTGGCCTTGATTGGAGACGCGGGTGCCTTTGCGCATGGCGGAGACGCAGTTGTGGCCAACGAGTTGGCACCATGCCCATCATCGCCGAACTGCGTGTCGTCGGAGGCCGCAGATGAAGGCGATCGGGTGGCACCACTACGCTACATGGGAGACGAAGCCGTCGCACGAAAGCGCTTGCTCACGGTGCTTCGTGGCATGGACGGTGCGCAGGTCAGAGAAGACTCGGGAAATTTCATTCATGCGGAATTCCGTTCGGCGGTGTTTGGATTCGTCGATGACGTGACTTTTCGCTTCGAGCCGCCAGGCGAGATTCAAGTGCGGTCGGCGTCACGCTCCGGCTACTACGACTTTGGCGCAAACCGGCGCCGGGTCGAGGCGATTCGAAGTGAGTTTGCCCGATAGAGGCAGAGATTGCGCCATACACGGATCGGTGTGCAGATCTTGATCATTGTGACGTGTCCGGCATATCGGCGGCGCGCTCGTCCAGCCATTCCAGCGTTTGCGTGATGAGGGTGGAAATCCGGATCAGCGGGTCGGCAACGTCCCACCCTTTATCCTTGAGCGGACCGTTCATCAGGAAGCCGTCGTCGTTGAATATGGTCAGTGGTGGCATGAGATTGGCCCCGGCGGCGCGTCGCCCGGAACCCGGATCGCGGCCCGGGTGCATGACGCGTTGCAGATAGGTCTCGGGGTCGGGCGCTCGTTCCAGTACATCAAAGTAGTCGCCGAACAAGGCGTGGGCGGCAAGATTGCGCATCTCGGGGTAGCGTATCCGTATCGAGCGCGCGAGTTTTTCTGGGTCCAATCCGAAATTTTCGCAGATCTCGCACGCGGGCATCGTTTCCAGCGGGGTAAGGTCACCGTCGCCGAGTGAAAGGAGGCCCTGGGTAAACGTCTTGCCCGGGTCTTGCGCATGCATGGCGATCCAGCACAGCTTGGGTACGACCTCGAAGGTGAATGTAAAACCGAAGCTTGCCAGCAGGCGGCCGATCGCTTCCGCATAGAGGGATTCGAGCCCGTGTGCGATCTGTACGGTTTTCGCCAGACCAAGCTCGGAATATTTCGAAAATGCGCCCCGGAAGCCTTCGATGACCGCCTGGATTTCCAGGACCTGAAGCGTCGAAAAGCCAGGCCCGGATGCGGACAGGCGCGCCTGGGTTGTGCGGTAGTCCCGGAGCACATCAGGTAGCCAGCTGGCTTCGGGCACGCCGGCCTTGAGGCGCTCTTGGGTTCGGGCGCACAGGTTTGCATATTCGATCGCGATTTCGTGTACGAACGGGGTCGAGAGCAGCTGGATCATATGCACGGCTTCGTGCGCAACCCCATACACGAAGCGGATGAAACGCTCATCGACGTTTGCCTCGAAACCGCGAATGGTCTTCGCGTAGGCGTGGCTTTCATTGATGACGGCGACGCCACACGACAACACCAGCAGCGCTTCACCGCTTTCGGGCAGGTGCGACAGCAATGATTTGCTGGATTGGCGCAGCTGCGCGATGGCTTCGCTGCGCTCATCAGGGCTTGGCATCGGGCTCCGCCCTTATGCGGGTCGGCGTTCCGGTCAATTTCAGACACTCGCGCAGCAGCTTGTCAGGCACGACGCCGGCTTTCTCGATGTGCAAAGTACTGGTTCCGCCTGGTCCTTCGATTGTGCACGTGATTGCCGTTCGCTCTTCGGGTTTGTCGCTCACTGCAATCGCAAGCTGGGCGCTTGCCACGGAAAGTGTAAGCGCCGCGAGCACGATATTGAGGAGCTTGACCGCGCCGTCATCGCCTGCGTCCCCCTTGACCCGGATTGCACTGCTGCGACGTGCGCCAAGCATGCCAGCGCTGCGGATGGGGGCCAGGGCGAGCGCCTTTGCATCGGGTTCGGTAAGCAGGGCGGTGCGAAAGGCTTGCTCCCACTGTGCAAGCTCCAGCCCGGCAACGGAGATCGAGAAATTGAGTTCGTTCATCAACTCCTCCATGTGCGTCGGTGTGTTGCGAGCGGTGATGCATGCCCCGTCGAACGGCGCACATCGCTCGAATCGTCACCCTTTCCTGACTGACGGCAAGGCCCTCAGTCCTCGAGGCGGAAGCCCACTTTTACCTTGACCTGAAAGTGGGAGACCTTTCCGTCCGAAATGTGACCGCGAATTTCGCTGGCTTCGAACCAGTCCATGTGACGAATGCTCTGGCTTGCCTTGGCGATCGCATTGCGGATGGCTTCGTCGCTGCTCACTGGCGATGAGCCGACGAGCTCGACGATTTTGTAGACGTGATCCGACATGGTGTTCTCCTGCGCTGTATTCGGTGTTGTCCATCCAGTATAGGAAAACATTCCGTGTTGATCAGGAGCGCAGGGCCGAACGGGATGGGGGTGCAAGTGGCGCGGCTGCCGCCGACTCAGTCTTTCTGGCCCGTCATCCGCGCCTTGAGATTCGCAAACGGTGAGTGCGTGGCCACGCTGCCGTTGTCGGTCATGGTGCTGCCACCGGCCTGGGCTTCGAGCTGACGCTGATGTTCGTTGTCGTGGCAGTAAATGCACAACAGTTCCCAGTTGCTGCCGTCGGGCGGGTTGTTGTCGTGATTGTGGTCGCGGTGATGGACGGTAAGCTCGCGCAGGTTGGTGTGGGTGAAGGTACGCGCGCACCGGCCACAGATCCAGGGGTAGATCTTCAGCGCACGCTCACGGTAGCCGTCGCTGCGGGTGTCGGCATTGCGGCGGGCGGCGGCGACAATCTGGTCTAGTTTGCTGTGATCGATTTTCTTCATGGCTCTGGTCCGGTTGACGTCACGCATGGTAGCGCAAGCCCGCTCAGTTCGCCCTTGAGAGGCTTATTGGCGCACGGCCTCCAGCTCGAAGCGCATCTCGACCCGATCCGAGACCATGTCGCCCTTTACCGCATAGTCCATGCCCCATTCGCTTCTGAGCAGCGTGGTTCGGGCCGAGATGCCGAGCGTGTGCTTGCGATGCCCGAAGGGATAGCTGGCGGCCTTGTTCAGGGTCACGTCGAGGACGACTGGCCGTGTCTCGCCGCGCAGCGTCAACGTGCCTTCGAGCTTGCCGGTATTGTTCTCGCCCGACGTAAATTTGCCGGCCTCGAAGACGATCTCGGGATAACGCTTGGCCTGCAGAAAGTCGCGGTCGCGCAGGTGTCCGTCGCGCTTCTTGTGGTTGGTGAAGACGCTGTCGGCGGCTACCACGACGCGGCCCGAACTGAGCCGGCGGGTCTCTTCGTCGTACACGAACTGTCCGCTGGCTTCGAGAAAGAGACCGATCACGCTGGCGTAGCCGACATGTTGCACCTGGAAGCCGATCGAGAAATGCTCGGGGTCGATCTCGTAGGTTTGGGGCGCGGCCCGTGCGGCGGACATGCCGGAGGTGGTCAGGACGAGTGCGCCGAGGAGCGTGGATGCGAGGCGGAACGCTTTCATGGTCGGACTCCTTTTCAGGGCTGGGGACTGGCACTCAACCTGCGGGCGTGCTGGAAGAGCCAGCCGATGTCGAGTGCAAACGATATGCTCAGTGTAGTCAGTGAAACGATCAGTATTGCAGTGGCGGCGGTCGCGGAGACTGCAGGCAGCAGACACACGAGCAGGCTGCCGACCTGCCACACGCAGACCACCTTGCGCCGGAAGCTGTCTGGCAAAGCCGCGCCGAGCCACGGCAAGGGGTGCATGGCAAGCACGAAGACATAGCGCATTGCGCCAATGGCCAGCACCCACGTACCGGCCTTGTCGAGTTGCCATACTGCAAAGCACAGCGCGAGGATGAAGAAGGCATCGAGTTCCATGTCGAAGCGGGCGCCGAATGCGCTTGTGCTGCCACTGCGCCGCGCGACCCAGCCATCCAGTCCGTCGAGCGCGAGCGCCGCGGTGCTGAGGATCGCAAGTGGCAGCGCATTCGCCGCCAGTGCGTCGGGAAACCACGCCGTTCCGGTGATGACGGCAACCAGACAGGCGCGCAGCAGCGTGACCCTGTTCGCTGCACCCAGCGACTGCCGCAGGCGTGGCCAGGCGCGAAGGATGAGGCCGGCCATGCCCAGATAGACCAGTACTGCTGCGAACTGCGCGCCAGCAGGCAGACCGAGCACGGCACCGGCGCCCGCGGCACAGGCCCAGGTCAGCAGCAGACCGGACGCGAGTTCGTAAGCGGCGATCGGTGTGGATGAAGGCGGGGCGGGACGATTCTGCATTGTGTTTCCATTCCGGGGTGGTGCCGGGCAATGACAACAGTTGCTTCGGCGCTGAGCGAACCGTGCCGCGGCGGGAACCTCGCGCCCGCCAGCAGACGCGGATGCTGACAGCGTACAGACGCGCACACGACCTGGCTTTGCTTCGGCATACTCTATGGCCTGTGTCCGGTTTAGTCCCTCTTTGTCGAGATGGAGTTCATGGCCTAATGCGTACTCATGCTTTCTGGACTGTTGCGCCGGGTCGTGGCGAGATTCGCGATTCCGAGTTGAATCCGCCAGCAGCGGGGGCGCTGAGGGTTCGTGCCCTCTACAGCGGCATCAGCCGTGGCACCGAGCGTCTGGTGTTTGGCGGCGAGGTGCCGGAGAGCGAGTACGCGCGCATGCGGGCGCCGTTTCAGGAGGGTGAGTTTCCGGCGCCGGTCAAGTATGGCTACGCCAGTGTCGGTGTCGTCGAGGCAGCCGGCAGTGATGAGGCGGCCCAGGCCCTGCTCGGCAAGACCGTGTTCTGCCTCTACCCCCATCAGTGCGATTACGTGGTGCCGCTGTCTGCGGTGACCGTGCTGCCCGAGGGCTTGCCGGCGGCGCGTGCGGTGCTTGCCGCCAATATGGAGACGGCGGTGAATGCATTGTGGGACGCAGCGCCGGCAGTGGGCGACCATATCGCAGTCATCGGCGCCGGCGTGGTCGGCTGTCTGGTGGCCTGGCTGTGCGGCCGGGTGCCTGGCTGCCGGGTGGAGCTGATCGATATCGATGCGTCGCGCGCGCAGCTTGCCACAGCGCTCGGGCTCACGTTCAGGTCGCCGGCAGAGGCTGCGCCGGAATGCGATCTGGTGATTCACGCCAGCGGGCAGGCTGCGGGCTTGCGCGAAGCGCTCCGCCTTGCGGGGCAGGAGGCCATGGTGCTGGAGATGAGCTGGTTTGGGCAGCAGGCGGTGTCTCTGCCGCTGGGCGAGGCATTTCATGTGCGCCGGCTGACGCTGCGCTCGAGTCAGGTTGGCAGCATTCCGCCGGGACACTTGCCGCGCTGGGGTTACCGGCGCCGGCTCGAACTCGCGCTGTCCTTGCTCACCGACCCGGCACTCGATGCACTGATCAGCGGCGAGAGCAGCTTCTTCGATCTGCCGTCCGTCATGGCAACCGTGCTTGACCGCAACGCGAATACGCTGTGCCATCGCATTCGCTACCCGGCACGCCCCGGATGAGCCCCGAATGCGGTCATCAATCGTGCGCCGGCCCCTTTCTTCTCGATGCTCGTAACAGGACCTTTCCATGTACAGCCTGAATGTTCGTGACCACATCATGATTGCCCACAGTTTTCAGGGTGAAATCTTCGGCCCCGCGCAGCGCATGCATGGCGCGACCTATGTGATTGATGCCTGCTTCCAGCGTGAGGAGCTCGACGCCGATGGACTGGTGGTCGACATCGGTCTTGCAAGCACCGTGCTGCATGCGAAGCTGACCGAGCTGAACTTCCGCAATCTGGACGAGGAGGCTGCGTTCAAGGGGCGCAACACCACGACCGAGTTCATGGCGCGGGTGATATTTGAGCGCATGGCGGTGGCGATTCGTGATGGGGCGCTGGGAGAGGGCGGCCGTGGGCTGACCGGACTCAAGGTCACATTGCATGAGTCACACATTGCATGGGCGAGTTACGAGGGGCGCTTGTGAGCGATCAGGTCTCGCCGCGCTGCAGCTTCATCGTCGTCGGCGATCCGGGACAGCGCACCGGGGGCTACCGCTACGACGCCTGTATCGTTGATGGACTGCGCGCGCTTGGCTGGATGGTCGAAGTCATGGGGTTGGCCGGGCGCTTTCCGGTGCCCGACGAAGTTGCCTGGAAGGCCTTGGACAGGACGCTGACCGATTTGCCGGACGACTCACGCGTGGTGATCGATGGGCTGGCCATGGGCGGCTTGCCGGATGTCATCCAGACCCACGCCGGGCGGCTGCGCATCATCGCGCTGGTTCATCATCCGCTTGCCGACGAATCCGACATCGGTTCGGTACAGCGGATGCTGTTTCTGCGCAGCGAAGCCGAGGCGCTTGTGGCGGTTGCGGCGGTTGTGTGCACCAGCGCATTCACCGCGCGGCGCTTGCTGGATTTTGGTGTGCCGTCTGCACGCATCAGCGTGGTGGTGCCGGGCGTGCAGGCCGCGCCGGTGGCCGTGGGCGGGCATCACCCGCTGCGCATGTTGTGCGTGGCGACGATCACGCCGCGCAAAGGGCACGATGTGCTGGTCGCGGCCTTGCAACGCCTGGGGGAACTCGACTGGGAGTGCGTCTGCATCGGCAGCCTGCTGCGCGATCCGCTCCATGCGCAGCGGGTTGCGCGTCAGATTCACGACGCCGGTCTGAATGACCGGGTGCGCCTGTATGGCGAGATGGCCGACGGCGAGCTTGCAGGGGCTTATGCGGCGGCAGACTGCTTCGTGCTCGCGTCGCATTACGAAGGCTACGGCATGGTGATTACCGAAGCGCTCGCACGCGGTTTGCCGGTGGTGTGCACGCGTGGCGGCGCGCTGGCCGAGACCCTGCCGCCTGAGGCGGGCTTGCTGGTGGCGGTCGACGATGTCGAGGCGCTGGCCGACGCACTGCGCCGCATGATCGAAGATCCCGCACTGCGCCAAGGTTTGCGCGAAGGCGCCCGCAAGGCACGGGACGGGCTCAGGGACTGGGCGGATGCAGCCGCGGAGTTTGCGCGCGTGCTGGATTCGGTGTGAGCCTCTGGGGGGCAGTGATGCATTCATCCCTCTCTGACACCGACGACCGGGCGCCCGATGTAGCTGCGGGGCTGCATCCGGACGCGGTGTTCAGTGCTGACTGGCTGGCCCTGCGCGCCGGACCCGATGCTCGGGCGCGCAACACCGGGCTGGGCACGCGTGCACGGCAGTGGCTGCTCGATCGTGCGCGAAGTCGTGCGCGCGGTGCCGCCTTGCATCTGCTCGACCTTGGTTGTGGCAGCGGTGCCAATACCGCTTTTCTCGCCGGGCGCTTGCCGGGGCCACAGTCCTGGCATCTGCTCGACCACGACGCGGCCCTGCTCGCGGCTGCGGCGGCGCGCTCGGCGCAACTGTGCGATGAAAGCGGAGCTGCTCTGGCAGTGCACACGCGGTGCTGCGACCTGCGTACTTTGCAGCCTGCTCAGCTGGCCGGTGCCGATCTGATCACGGCATCGGCGCTGATTGACCTGGTTGATGCAGGCTGGCTCGAACAGCTTGCGCTGGCGTGTGCGCAGGCAGGGTGTGCGGTCCTGATCACGCTGAGCGTGGATGGTGGCTGGCGGTTTGTGGGCGACGAGGCAGCCGCGCCGGCGCAAGACGAGGTGGATGCCGACGATGCCTTCGTTCGCGCTGCGTTCAACGACCACCAGCGTCGGGAGAAGGGTGTGGGTGGCGCGCTGGGGCCGGATGCGGCTGCCGCTTTTGCCGCGGCCTTGCGTGCGCGCGGGTTCGAGGTGGCCGTGGCCCCCAGCCCGTGGCGGCTGCGTCTCGCCGACCCGGCCGAACTGGCGCTGGCACTCGCGC
>Ga0172382_10005530_pt1 | contig 18809 bp, 12 predicted proteins | sample Leawel138RmetaG_FD_122245 | JGI IMG/M metagenome (GOLD analysis project Ga0172382, IMG submission 122245) | Leachate microbial communities from a municipal landfill in Southern Ontario, Canada - Leachate well 138R metaG | ecosystem: Engineered > Solid waste > Landfill > Unclassified | place...
CATGTCACATAAGATCTTCCAATGTTTTATTAGATGAAATCAAAAATACTCTTGGCATCAAGCCCGGAGAAACTACCAAAGACGGAATGTTCTCCTTGGAAACGGTAAACTGCCTAGGGGCATGCGCCTTGGCACCTGTAATGGTTATAAATGATAAGTATTATGGTAAACTCACCTCCTCAATGGTAAGAGATATACTTAAAGAATATGGCGGTGATGTTAATGAATAACACTGTTTATGTATGCTGCGGAACCGGTTGTCTGGCTAGCAACAGTATGGAAGTCTATAAAGAACTAAAAAGATTCATAGAAATGTATAATGTAAATGCAGAAGTTAAGACACTGATTAAGGCTACAGGCTGTAACGGTTTATGTGAAAAAGGCCCTTTAGTAAAAATTGAACCTCACAATATTTGCTATAGCAAGGTAAAACCTGAAGATGCCGAAGAAATCGTGTTAAAAACACTTATTGAATCCGAATTAATAGAAAGGCTTTTAATATATGATACGATAAAGAAAAAGAGAGTTATTTCCCACAAGGACACGGACTTTTATAAATATCAACAAAAAATTGCCCTAAGAAATATAGGAGAAATAGATCCGGCAAATATTAACGATTACGTAGAGCGGGGAGGCTATCTTGCCTTAGAAAAAATATTAACGGAAATGACCCCTGAAGAGGTTATAGCTGAGATAGAAAGATCAGGTCTTAGGGGCAGAGGCGGCGGTGGTTTCCCCACGGGACTGAAATGGAAACAATGTGATTTGATTGAAAACTTCCCAAAGTATGTTATCTGTAATGGTGATGAAGGCGACCCGGGTGCATTTATGGATAGAAGCATAATGGAAGGTGATCCAAATACCATTATTGAGGGAATGACCATATGTGCCTATGCCATAAAATCAAATACCGGATTTATTTATATAAGGGATGAGTACTCATTGGCTTTAAAAAACATGCGTTTAGCAATCAAACAAGCTAAAGAAAGAGGATTTTTGGGGGGAAATATAATGGGCAGCTCCTTTGACTTTGATATTGAAATTGTAAGGGGCGGAGGTGCTTTTGTATGCGGAGAATCCACTGCCTTGATGCAATCCATCGAAGGAAATGTGGGTGAGCCAAGGGCAAAATATATACATTCCGTAGAAAGAGGTCTATGGGATAAGCCTACTATATTAAATAATGTGGAAACCTGGGCCAATATTCCTAAAATAATTATGAAAGGCTCTGATTGGTTTAATACCATCGGTACTGATAACAGCAAAGGCACAAAAGTATTCTCTCTTGTAGGTAAGGTTAAAAACACAGGTCTGGTGGAAATACCCATGGGTATGACCTTACGTGATTTAGTATTTAAAGTAGGCGGCGGCACCATAGGGGATAAAAGATTTAAAGCAGTACAGACCGGCGGTCCTTCCGGAGGATGTATTCCGGAAAGCTTGCTTGACAGTCCTGTTGATTTCGATTCACTAAAAAAAGCCGGCTCTATGATGGGCTCCGGCGGTATCATCGTTATGGATGAAAGGACTTGCATGGTTGACGTTGCAAGATATTATCTCAACTTTTTATCGGAGGAATCTTGTGGTAAATGTGTTGCCTGTAGGGAGGGCATAAAGAGAATGTTAGAGATACTGACTGATATTTGTAACGGCAACGGAACAGAAAGTGACTTGGACTTGTTGGAAAGCCTGTGCCATACTGTTGAAAGTGCATCTTTGTGCGGTCTTGGTAAAACGGCTCCTAACCCGGTGCTTACTACGCTGAAATATTTTCGCGATGAATATCTGGCACATATAAATGAAAAGAGATGTCCTGCAGGCGTATGTAAGAATCTTACATCTTTTGAAATAGATAAGCAAAAATGTACCGGATGTGGTGTATGTGCAAAAAATTGCCCAACATCTGCAATAACCGGTGAAATAAAAAAACCCCATATCATAGATACAAGCCTATGTATAAAATGCGGCAATTGCTATGATGTATGTAGATTCGATGCAGTGAAAATCGCAAAGGGGGTATCGGTATGAAGATAATAATTGATGGTAAAGTATGTATAGCCCAAAAAGGCGAAATGCTGTTGCAGATAGCTAAGAGAAATAATATCTTTATACCCACCTTATGTCACAGCGAAGCTTTACCCGGTCCGGGAAGCTGTCGGCTATGCGTTGTTGAAATAGAAGATGGAGGACGTAAAAGCATTGTGGCCTCCTGCATTTACCCTGTAAGAAGGGAAATAAAAGTATTTACTGACTCGGAAAAAATCAAAGCAATAAGAAAAGACCTGTTAATGCTTTTATATGCCAGAACACCGGAAGATGAGACGATTAACAATCTGCGTAAGGAATATGGAGTTCCCGATAAAATAAGGTTTTCCGGAGATAAAGAGGAACATTGTATACTCTGCGGACTTTGTGTAAAGGCCTGCGAGGAAATGGGGAGTAATTCCATTTCTACAATTATGAGAGGTGTTACTAAAAAAGTTTCCACACCTTACGATGAGCCTTCATCCTCATGTATTGGCTGTGGTTCCTGTGCTTATGTATGTCCCACCGATGCCATTGAAATGATTGAAAGAGATGGGATAAGAACTATATGGAATAAGGATTTTGAACTTGTAAAATGTGAAAAATGCGGCAAGGCTTTTGCTACAAAAGATCAGCTTGAATATAATAGAAAAAAACTTAGTGAAAATCATCTTGACGTATACTGTGAAACTTGTAAGAGAGTAATCACAGGCGAAAAACTCAGAGATATTTATCAACCATAAAAGGGGCGATTAATTCGCCCTTTTTATGGTTTTTGGAATAAATAAAAACAAAATAATTCCCTACAAATAATTCGATATACTAAAAAAGCATCGAAACATAAGTAGGGAATATATTATCTTTGAGATTGTCTTATCAAAAAATCAACGAAATCCTTATTAGTCTTATTCCTAAGCATACTATTTATTAGGAAATCCGTTACCTCGGTATTATTACCGGTGCTTAAAGCTCTTCTCATATGTAGTACTGCCTCATATTCTGACGGAGTCAATAAGTCCTCTTCTCGTCTTGTGCCGGATTTGTTCATATCAATAGCCGGGAAAATTCGCTTTTCTGACAGCTTTCTGTCTAAGTGAATCTCCATATTGCCTGTTCCTTTAAATTCCTCGAATATAACATCATCCATTCTGCTTCCGGTATCTACCAGTGCAGTAGCAAGTACGGTTAAACTACCGCCCTCTTCAATATTTCTGGCCGCTCCGAAAAACTTTTTCGGTCTATATAAGGCACCGGGATCAAGACCACCCGATAGCGTCCTACCTGTAGGCGCTATAGTAAGATTGTAGGCTCTTGCCAACCTAGTAATACTATCCAGCAAAACTACTACATCTTTTTTCTGCTCCACGAGTCTCTTAGCTCTTTCCAAAACAATTTCCGCTACTTTACAATGGTGTTCCGGCATTTCATCAAAAGTAGAATATATAACATCACCTCTAATGGAACGTTTCATATCCGTAACTTCTTCCGGTCTCTCGTCTATTAAGAGAACTATTAATTCTATTTCAGGATAATTTCTTGTGATACTATTTGCAATCTTTTTAAGAAGTGTGGTTTTGCCTGCCTTTGGCGGGGAGACAATCATTCCTCTTTGTCCCTTTCCTATGGGTGACAGCAAATCGATAATTCTAGTAGATAATTCTCCACTGCCTGTTTCCATCACCAGCTTACCTTTAGGGTAGATAGGTGTTAAATCTTCAAAATCCGGACGTTTTATTACACTATCCGGCGCATCTCCATTAACCCCTCTTACATATAAAAGTGCTTGAAACTTTTCTCCTTCTTTGGGAGCTCGTGTTATCCCGGTCACTCTATCTCCGGTCCTAAGATTGAACCTTCTTATTTGTGATGGCGATATATATATATCTCTATCACCTGATTGATAATTATCGGATCGTAAAAAGCCAAAACCCTCCTGATGGACTTCCAGTATTCCATCAGCTTTTCCGCCTCTTTCCACATCCTTAGATTCAAAAAACTTTCTTTCCTCTTCATTTAAAGGTTTATCGTGATCTAATTCTTTTTGTTCCGGTGGTTTTGCAATTTCTTCTTCTACGGCCTCTGTCTCTTTTTTGTCTTCTTCTTTAACAGTTTCATCTTTAGTAGGTTCTATAGTCTTTGTGATTTCTTTATCTTCTTCTTTAATCCCCTCATTTATTTCAGATTTTGGTATACCGTGAGCCACTCTTGCCGCTTCAATCACAGAAAGGATTTCACTGACTAAATTTTCTTTCTTTAATTTATAATAGTTTTTAATCCCCATAGCTTTACCCATTTCTCGCAATTCGGCAAGATTCTTTTTCATTAATTCTTCCAATATTTCACCTCCTATCAGGTATAATTTGGCAAATCTATTATAACTATCAGCTTATAAGCTTCCTGAAGGTTTAAGTATCAATACTTTAATCACCCATTGATACTTAAAATGACAGCTCAGTCAGTCACTGAAATGCAAAATCAGTTATTCTATATTAAAGGTTGATTTGAGCAGGAAGCTGCTCAAATCACCTTCTTAGTTTAAACAGTTTTTATATTATTGGAATATATATAAAATACCTTGATATGAAAATAGTTAATATTTAATATTTAGGTTTTTTGTATAAATTATGGGTCGCATCAATAAATCTGATAGTTCCGGTTTTTGATCTCATTACAACAGAATGAGTAACAGCCCTATTATTTTCTAAATAAAGCACTCCCTTTAACAGTTCACCGTCAGATACTCCCGTCGCTGCAAAAAATACATCGTCCCCTTTTACCAAGTCTTCCAATTTTAACACTTTGTTTATATCTTTTATACCCATCTCGTGACATCTTTGTATTTCTTCATCATTAATAGGATATAAAACCCCTTGAAACTCGCCTTCCAAGCATTTCAATGCGGCAGCTGAAATGACACCCTCAGGAGCTCCGCCGATTCCCATTAAAACATCAACACCTGTTTCATCAAAACATGTAGCAAGTGCTGCAGCAACGTCGCCATCTCGAAATAGTTTAATACGACATCCAATTTTTCTAATTTCCCCAATTAGGTCATTATGTCTGTCTCTGTCCAGCATAGTAACAGTGATTTCTTTAATATCTTTTTTTAATGCTCTGGATATATTTCTTAAATTTGTCTCTACAGAAGCATTTATGTCCACCACACCTCTGCATTTTGGACCAACTGCAATTTTATTCATATACATATCAGGTGCGTGGAGCAAACAGCCTTTCTCTGCTAATGCCACTACGGATATTGCATTAGTCAAACCTTTTGCAACGGAATTGGTACCGTCTAAAGGATCTACAGCTATATCTACTTGGATATCATCTTGATCCCTTTTCCCAATCTCTTCACCGATAAACAGCATAGGAGCTTCGTCTCTTTCGCCTTCGCCAATTACTACTATACCATCTATATTTAGATTATCAAACATTTTTCTCATACCGTCCACTGCAGCCTGATCAGCAGAATTTTTATCTCCTCTTCCCATCCATAAAGCACTGTTCAATGCTGCTATCTCGGTAACTCTAACTAATCCCATAGCAATATCTCTATCTATCATATACTAACCCCCTATTACTTTTCAACCCCATAAAACCATTTTCTGTGAACTTCTTATTTTAACGTTACTGTTCATACCTTAACTATTTCTGATAAGCAGCTTAACCTCCCGCCTTCTTCCAATCAGTTAGAAATTTTTCGATACCTATATCAGTCAATGGATGAGATATCATTTTCATAATTACATTAAAAGGAATTGTACAAATATGGGCACCGGCCAATGCTGCTTCCGTTACATGCATGGGGTGCCTTACACTTGCTGCTATGATTTCAGCTTCAAAGCCGTAAATATCGAATATATTTACAGTATCTTTTACTATATCCATTCCGCAGTGACCAATGTCATCCAATCTCCCGATAAAAGGACTGACAAAGGATGCACCGGCTTCAACAGCCAATATTGCTTGATTTGCAGAAAATATTAAAGTAACATTGGTTTTTATATTCTTTTCTTTTAAAACCTTAACCGCTACAAGACCTTCTTCACACATAGGTATTTTTATTACAATATTCTTATGTATTTTAGAAAGTTCAACCGCCTCTTCCACCATCTGTTCCCATTTCATGCTAATTACTTCTGCACTTATAGGCCCATCTACAATAGAAGTAATCTCTGTAACAACTTGTTTGAAGTCTCTGCCCTCTTTAGCAATTAATGATGGATTAGTAGTTACACCGGAAATAACCCCCATATCATTAGCTCTTTTTATTTCATCCACATTTGCAGTGTCAATAAAAATTTTCATATAGAATAGCACCTCCGATATTATTCAGCTACGAGTCTCGTACTACGTGCCTCGTGCTTCGAACCAAAACCATAGAGAGATAACCCTAGGCTTGCTTCCTACTCAAATACTACTCAATAACTCAATAGAATCTTGCTGTTTACGATCCGCCAAGCTCCTAACCAAGTATCCGCCACCTACAAAGGCGACTTCATGCATTGAAACCGGGCAGGTAAGAATTTTTACTTTACGAAAAGGGATAGAACTCCATTTTAGATTATAAATGTGTTCTTTATTACAAGCTAGACAAGAAATAAGGATATGGAATGTTTTTAAATCAGGGCTTTTTATTCTTATTAACGGTTCTCCACATTCACAGTATATTGATTTCCCTTGAATTTTTCTTAATTCAAAGTAAGATATATCTTTTATATTTACTTTTCCGCATTTTTTACAATGTAATGACGCAGTTATATATGCATCAAAAACCATTCCATATCACCTCTTTTCATTCACATATGTCATCCCGGGGAGCACTGCGGAGAAGGATCTTTTTCCCATCGAAGCATAAGACTCTTCGCTATCGCTCAGAGTGACGTTGTAGGGCGGTCTCTGACCGCTTCGTACTCTAGCTCTATTTCCCCAATCCCAAGATTTCTCTTGCTTCATCGGGAGTAGCTACTTCTCTGCCGAATTCTTTTGCAATCCTCACTATTCTCGCTACTAATTGAGCATTAGACTCTGCCAATACTCCTCTTGAATAGAAAATATTGTCTTCAAAGCCTACTCTCACATGGCCACCCATTACAATTGCCATGATTGCCAACGGAAGTTCGAACCTGCCTATTCCTGCTACTGTCCAAGTGCTTCCTTCCGGAATGCTATGTGCCAAATAAACTAAATCTCTTGGTTCACCCATAATAGCTCCCGGAACTCCCATAACAAAATCGAAATGTAATGGCGGTTTGACTAGGCCTTTCTTTACTAATTTTAATGCATTAAAAATCATTCCCCTGTCAAAAATCTCAAGTTCCGGTTTAACACCGTGCTCCATCATAGTCTTTGCAAAGGTCTCTATATACTCCTCCGTATTCATAAATACATCCGGCCCGAAGTTACAAGTTCCGCAAGTCAATGAAGCCATTTCCGGTTTTAATAATACAGGTTGGATTCTTTCCTCTGCTTTATGCCATACAGCACCACCGGTGGAAGGTTGAAAAATAATGTTGCATTTTTCTGCGATTTTTTCTTTTATCTCACCATATACATCTTTTGATTGAGTTGGTGTACCGTCGTTTTCTCTAGCATGAATGTGAACCATGGAACCGCCGGCTTTATATACTTCATAAGCGGCTTCTGCTATCTCATCAGGTGTTATCGGTAAATTAGGCTGTTGTTCTTTTGTGGTTTCAGCACCGTTTACAGCAGCTGTTATTATTAGTTTTTCCAATTTATTAACCCCCTATAACACGTTTTATAAATTTTTTCAGTTATACTTAATGCACTTATAATAAATCTGAAGATTTAGTACCTTTGCTTATCTTTGGGTACGACACAAGTTCCACTTGCCCTGCAAACTATTACCGGTTCTTCAATAACTTCAGCAGCAGAATCGCTTATATCCGGCCTTGGTTGTATAACCTTTCTTGCTTCAAACTTCATTTTTCTTGAAGTATTGCCGGATTTCTCAATATAACCCTCTGCTTCAATAAAGTCGCCGGAATAAACAGGTGCTAAAAATTCAACAGCATCATATGCAACAAACAGACCTTCATCACCATCGTTTCTGATTAGCAGCTCTGTTGCAACATCTCCGAAAAGTCCGAGCATTTTTGCCCCATCTACTAAGTTTCCGCCATAATGCGCATCATGAGCACTCATCCTAACTCTAATCATAACCTTATCCACTTTAATCCCCCTTTTCTTTTAACTTTTCCTTAGTTTTTTACTCAATCATTATATTTCTAGAGTAAAAAAAACACTTTCTGAAAATATCATTAAGTTTCATTATTATATATTCAATATAGAATGTCATATTCCTTCATTTTATATAAAAGTCTCACTTCTCATCTTTCATCGTCTTTTCTATTAATTCCTTCACATTTTTCTTTAAAATGCTTAATTTTCTATCGGCATCTCCCAAGCTTTCGCCTTTTACAGCTAAATAGATTTTAATTTTTGGTTCTGTTCCCGAAGGTCTGATAGCAAACCAACTATTATCCTCAAATAAGAAATATAAAACATTATCCTTTGGAATTCTAAAAGGAGATTCATAAACCAGATAATCTCTAAATTCGGCAATCTTAAATCCGTCCAGACTATTTGGCGGACTTTTGCGTAGACTATCCATAATAGCTAAAATTGTTTCTGCTCCTTCTCTTCCCTTTAACACTATAGAAAAAAGGTCTTCCTTATAATATCCATATTCTGCATACAGATTTAAAAGACCTTCATATAAATTAAGACCCTTAGTTTTATAAAACGCAGCTGCTTCACAAATCAACATGGAAGATATCACACCGTCTTTATCTCTGACAAAATCCCCGGCCATATAACCATAGCTCTCTTCAAAAGCAAATATGAAATTATCCCCCTTTGCCTCTCTTGCTTTTATTACCGAGGCAATATGTTTAAACCCTGTTAAAGTAGATATAGTATTGGCACCGTATGATTTCGCTATTTTTTCCGCCATTTTCCCTGTAACGATTGTATCTATAAAAAGGCTGTTTTCTTTCAACTTTCTACAGTTTTTTAAAGAATCAAAAATATAATGAGTTAAAATCACACCTACCTGATTACCGGTAAGTCTTAAATAATCTTTATTCCCAATCCTTACCATGACTCCTAATCTATCGCAGTCCGGGTCAGTAGCAATAATTATGTCTGCATCGATTTCTTTTGCTAAACTTAGTGCCAATAAAAAGCTTTCCGGCTCTTCCGGATTAGGATACTTCACCGTAGGAAATGTACCGTCGGGCAGCTCCTGTTCCGGAACCACATGAACATTTGTGAAACCTGCTTCCTTCAATGCTCTTCTAACCGGGATATTGCCGGCGCCATGAAGGGGCGTGTAGACAATATTTAAATCCTTTGCTTCTTTAATAGCTTCAGGATTTAAAGACAAAGAGAGTACATTATTAATGTATTTTTGATCCATTTCTTCTCCAAGCATATGCAGATTATCGAACTCTTTTAAATCTCTATCCAAATAAGGTTCGATGATTGCAAAATCCTTAATGCTGTTTATTTCTTCCATGAGTTCCTCAGCGATAGGTGACATTACTTGAGAACCATAATCCCAATAAACCTTATAACCGTTGTATTCAGGTGGATTATGGCTGGCAGTAACTACTATGCCTGCTGTGGATTTTGTTTCTCTTACTGCAAATGATAGTTCCGGTGTAGAACGCAGATTTGGATAGATATATACATTGATACCGTGAGCACATAGAACTGCAGCTGACATCTCGGTAAAATCTCTGGAAAAAAGTCTGGAATCATGAGCTATAACTACGGAAGGGTTTTCTCCGCCTTTTTTTAATATATAGTTCGCCAGCCCTTTTGTAGTTTTGCATACGGTGTATTTATTCATTCTATTTGTACCGGCTCCTATAACACCTCTTAAGCCGGCAGTACCAAAATGCAAATCCTTATAAAATCTATCTTCTATCTCTTTTTCATTTCCCCGGATTTCTTCAAGTTCTTTTTTTGTCAATGCATCTATGTAATCAGATTCCAACCACTCTTCATATCTCTTCATATAATCCGCATTATCCATAAACATCACATCCTTATCATTAGAATCCCTTCGACAAATCTTCCCAATCCGGATTTTGCTCATATACTAGTGCTTCTTTTTTACTTCTTTTCCATCCCTTAATCTGCTTTTCTTTTTCAATAGCTGAAACAACACTTGAAGCACATTCGTAATATACTAGTTTGTTAACATTGTATTTTGAGGTAAAACCTTTAATTATCTTATTTTTATGCTCGTATACCCTGCGCTCTAAGTTGTTTGTTATACCTGTATATAATACCCTGTTATTCCAATTCGCCATCATATATACATAATACAATTTTTATCACCTCAATAAGGTTCTCCGACTAAATTCTTAGGATGACGGTTTAGTGCAATATCATTCTGAGATATCCCCGATACTGTCATTCTGAGGAGCCTGCGACGAAGAATCTTAAAAGTATCGATTACAAAAGACTCTTCGCTATCGCTCAGAGTGACAGCGAGAAAAGAATCTTCCCAATCAAACCCTTATTGTGCAATGACTGTGACAGCTTTTATACCGGTTTCATCCTCTACACCGTATATGATTACAGTTTGCCCCCGCTTTAAATCATCCAAAAGAATGGTTTCAACAGAAGAAATATCGACCAAATTTGCATTTTGAAGGTAAACCTTTTTCTCTTTTACTATTTGTTCCGCTTCATCCATTATATCTACTGTGATTTCCGCATTCAAAAAATCAATGCTTCTTATTATGGCCTTTTCATTTATATTTCTTATAAATTCAACTGTTGCGATATTTCTCACTATTTTATTTTGTGCTTTAACCTCAACAAACATACCCGGTCTGAGAGAGTATACATCAGATAGTTGCCCATTTAGAATTATATTTTCTTTAATCAAGTCTTCCGGCACGTAAAATTCCTTAATACTTTTACCTTCAGTTTCTAAAAGAATCTTCGGTTTGTCGTTTCTTTTATAGATAACAGAATCTATTATTCCTTTTGTAAATACTGTTTCTGTAGAATCGTTATCAAATTCATCAAAGTCATCAAACAAATCATCAACATAATCATCATCGTCTATTAGTCCATCATCAATGTCATCATTATTCCAACCGTCTTGTTTTTTATATGCATTGCTGGCCTCGTCTATCATCTTTGCAAACATTGCCCGTGTGACCAAATCATTGGGTTTAAAATCACCATTGGCATCACCTTTACCATCTACGACATCTATTTCTATCATATGATTGACATGCCCCCTATATGCACGTGGAATTGATTCCGTATCTCTAAAGAATAATTGAACCGGTAAAGTTGCATCTTGTTGTACTCCAAAAGCCCTGCCTAAATAAACACAGATATCCAATTTAGTTGCATTGGGCTTATCGCTCATGCTTTCCAAATCAAAGTCGCTAAGTATTATGCCCCTTTCTAAAGAAAAAGCAGTTTCCCTCTTAGCATATTCAGGAACCTTAAATTTGTCCAAATCGGCTTTAGATTTTTCTACTAAATCATCTAAATCAGCTATCTTTTCAGCATCCATCATTTTTGCGATAGTTACCAATACGGAATACTTGTTAACAGGATTACCGGGACTAAACTTATTATCAGATGTTCCTTTCATTAATCCTTTTTGATTTACGGAAATTATAGAATCCTTTGCCCAATTATTTTCAATATCTATAAAGGGTGAATCTGCATGGATTAAAGTAAAAGAACTAAGCAACAGTGTTATTGTTATTAATAATGCTACAAGTTTCTTGTTATTCAAAAAAACCCCTCCTAAATTTTTCTATGTTAATCTATTATTCTACTTCTTCTTCTGTTTTCCTTCTTTACTTATCCATTTGAAGCAACTTTTACAATTCCATTACATCTAAATTATAATGTTGCTACATATTGGATTTAAATATATACTAAATGAGAGGTGAGAAGTGGGAAGTGAGAGGTGGGATGAAGAATCTTCGAAAACATTTTATATAAATATTAAATAAAAGGGGAGGAATGAAATGGCAAGAAGAAAGCTTACAGCTATACTAACTGCATTAATTATTTTTACAACTGTTATTATACCCGCTCCAATCTTTGCGGATAAAATCAGCAAAGAAGCAAAGGCATGTGCCGATTTGGAAATACTTATCGGTAAAGATCTTGAAACAGGGGTAACAACGGAATACTTAGCGGAAACACCCACTAGGATTCAAGCCCTGATAATTTTTTTACGGATACAAGGATTGGAAGACGAAGCCCTTACATATGATTGGGATGAAAATTTTAAAGATGCCGATAAATATAACTGGATTGTAGGGAGAAACTACCTGGGATATGCCAAGGACAACCCTGATTTGGGGTGGATAGGCAACCCTGACGGCAATTTCTATCCAAACAATACTATAGATGCAAAAGCTTTTTATAAAGTTATGCTGGAAAGCCTAGACTACAATCAAGACCTGGACTTTGATTACAATGAAACCTTGGATTTTGCTGAATCTGTGGGAATACTGGCAAGTGCGAAAAATATGGCTAAAGTAAAAGACTTTACAATAGACCATGTAGCAAAAGCTATTTATTCCACTTTAAATACCAAGCCAAAGGATGAAAAGAAAAGCCTTATAACACTGATGATTGAAAAAGGCATAATAGATGAAGGAAAGGCTGCCAAAGCAGGTTTCAAGATTGATGTTGCTTCCATAGAGGTTTTGGCATTTGAAAGACTGTCGAATAATAAATATGCTCTTACCCTTGATAATGAAACAGTTTTAGAAAAAGATGATATCACCATTACCCCCGAGGACAGCAATAAGAAAATTGCAATAGAATCAATCGCATCTGAAGGGAGTAAGATTATTATTACAACTGCAGTTATGCCTGCCTTTGCCGCTTATGAATTACATATCAATATGGAAATTCCGGTAAACGGTATGGCAATAAAAAATTATAGCGAGAGATTCGTTGCACTGCCTAGAGATACACGAAAACCTAAAGCAGTAGCTGAAATAATCAGCAATAATGTTATAAAAATTACCTTTGATGAAGAAATCGATAGAGCAAGTGCCGAAGACATTAATAATTATATAGTTGAAAACGATATTGATGTATATGATGCCCAGCTTGATTCCACAGGAAAAGTTGTGACATTGACAACTGCCACCCAAAGAGAAGGCAAAAGATTTTGGCTGGAAGCAAGAAATGTAACGGATTTGGCAGGCAATCCTATGGAATTTTTAGAAAAAGCCTATATAGCACTTCCTAGGGACACAACTAAACCGACTATTATTACAATACAACCTGAAGGCAACAAATCCTTAGTAATTAATTTCAGTGAAGCATTGAATAGGATTACAGCGGAAAGAAAAGAAAACTACATCGTCTATAATGATTCTTTTACTATTGAAGAAGCTATATTAGATGAAACCGGAAAGGCAGTTAGGCTCAGAACAACAAATCAAAATCCTGATACTGTTTACAGAATTACTGTTAAAAACATTGCGGATTTAGCTGACAATGTTATGTTTGAAACAACAAAAAGCTTTAGAGGCGCTTCCGGCAGCACAGCAAAATTTGATGCATCTACTACAGTTATTTCAAATAATGAAGTCGAAATTCTCTTTTCCAGAAATGTTGAAAAAGATTCTGCAGAAGATATTTCAAATTATTACATAGATAATGATCTTGAAGTGCAAGAAGCTTTTTTGTCCGATAATAAGAAGACTGTAACCTTGATCACATCCAATCAAAAACACGGTACAAAGTATATGCTGGAGATAAGCGATGTTTATGATAGTTACGGAAGTATTTTAAGCTATGCAAAGACTTATTTTATAGGAATATCAAAAGATACTTCGCCGCTGACTTATACAGCAAAAAGTACTGAAAACGGTTTGGTTTTAACATTTAATAAAAGAATTGATAAAAAAAGTGCTGAAAACGTATTTAACTATGTATTGGACAGCAGTTTAGGATATGCGGCAAAAGCTACATTAGATAGGACAGGAAAAATAGTAACACTGTTGACAAAAGAACCAACAGCAGGAAGAATCTATACTATTGCTGTGGAAAATGTGATGGATTTGGCAGGCAAAGAAATTAGCACAGATGATAAAGTAGCGAAACGAAACTATGCCGGCTATGGAGATAAAAAAGAAAAATCTCTTAAACTTGATGCTATCAATGCTTATGATACATCTTCCATAGATTTATATTTTGATAATACCATTTCCGAGCAGGAATTAGCTGATTTGGAGGCGACTATTGTTACTGAAAATAATGAAGACTATGACAATCCCAAAGGTTTGGAATATCAAAAGTATTTTTCCGCTGATAAGGCAACAGTAAGAGTGCAATTTAAAACAGACGCTTATAATAATCCGGATATTTTTAAGAGTGGAAAAATTTATGAAGTAAGGGTGTCAAACCTTGATAGGCTGGATGAAGATTCTTATTCTAATATAAAGAGTTTTCCCGGTACAAGCCAAGTTAATGAGCCCCCTTATATATTAGATGTATTTGCAGAAAATAGCACTGCAGTGTCTGTAAGTTTTTCTAAACCGGTGAAAGGCATAAGCCCCAACCAGTTTAGTATCAGTGGTACCAGTATTATCGGTGCATCGGTAAAATCGGATGAAATAGTGTCTCAGGCAATGCTTTATTTGAGCAATAGTAATCCGTTAAAAGAGGATAAAGAATATAAGTTAACGGCAAGAAGCGGTATTAAGGATGCTGCAGGATTTAATTCAATACCTTCATCCTCTAACAAAAATACAAAAGAATTTATGGGTACCTCTTATAAAAATCAAGCACCTTTTGTGGAAGATATATATGCTATAAACAAATATACTTTAGTAGTTGAATTTAATGAACCAATGGATATACCTGCATCATCAGGTTTTTCAATAAAGAGAATTCCATCAGGAGGAAGTGCTGTAGTAGTTTCAGATATAGTGCTGTCAAAAGACAAGGAATCAGCAACTATCTATTTGAATTCTGCAAATGCCCCTATATCAGGCAATTATGATTATGAAATCACCCTAAGCACAGCTATTAAGGATTTACAAGGTTTAGCAGTGGAGTCAAGTGATAGAAAAATTGAATTTGCAGGTTCCGATGTAGAATTACCTCAATTTGAAATTTTAGGAGAATCCATAGATATAGACAATAAGATAATTACATTAATAACATCAAATCCGATTAAAAACACGAGCCTTAGCATGGATTGTTTTGAAATCTCCGGAGCAAACTATGGTAAAAGCTCTGCGGACAAGGTTGAGGTAAAGGATCAAACTATAAGGATTATTTTAAGAAATGCATTGAGGAGTAACAGTACCGTTAATATAAGGCTTACTAATACAGGTAAATCTACAATAAAGGATTTGAACAATCAGAAGATAACTACAGATGAAATAGAAGTGTTAACGTATTAGAATAGGGGACAGATGGTCTATCAAGCTTATATCATGTATATATTATACAGCAGCAGAGTTACGAAACCGTATAACACACATCACGGCATTTGTGGTAAAGCTTATATATTTGATTAAGATTGCGTTGTGGAGAGGCTTAGAATCTGTTAGCGCAGTGGAGGATTAGTTGCGTCAACTGTTTGAGCAAAGCGAGTTTTGACGCAACCCGCAACAAGCTTACAGATTATTAGCCTTGGAACTCAGCAATCGAATCAAATTATATATGCTCATACCACTGCACGTATCTATAACGCTTATATATTTAATTAAGATTGCGTTATAGTAAGTGCCGAATTATGAGAGAGTTGCATAGATAGGTATAAGGCGTTATTGCAGTAAAGGAACGGTTAAAAAACTGTTCCTTTTTTTAATATCATAATTACCATTTCCTTTCCTCCATTGCTGTAAATCCCCATTACAAGCCCTTTACACATTGTTACAGTTCAGTTACCCAGGCAGGTATTTGAAAGTTGACATCGAATTAAGTAAGTCGTCAAGAAATAATCTTGAATTTTTTGAAGGAGGTGAAAAGTAATAGGTCTCAAAAAGGTCTATTGATTAAATGCAAAAACAAATTTCAAAGCAAATATCAAAAATACAATTCAAACAATACAAGGAGGTAAAAAACAATATGAGTAAAAGAGTTCTAGCACTAGTCTTAGCAATTGCACTAGTATTCTCAACATTCACAGTAGCATTTGCAGACGAAACTATCTCCGATGATGTAAAAGCATTAGCAGCAATAAAAATGCTAATAGGAGATGGTAACGGAGTAACAGTAGAATACGCAAAAGAATCACCTACAAGACTTCAATCAGCTATATTGTTCTTAAGATTAAGAGGTCTTGAAAACGATGCAAAAGCATTTGAAGAAGCAGATAATTTTAAAGACGCACAAAATTACAAATGGGCAGAAGGCAAAAATATAATGGCATACCTAAAGGCTCATCCGGAACTTGGCTGGATAGGCAGTGAGGGAAATTTCATGCCCGGCAAAGAAATCAACGAACAATCCTATTACAAAGTATTATTAGAAGCACTGGGATATAATCAAAACACAAGCGACACAGTTGGTGACTTTGAATTTTCCGAAGTATTTGAATTTGCAAAATCAATAGGTCTAAATCCGAAAGAAGATAACGATTCTTTCACAATAGATGATTTAGCAAGAGCAACAGTTGAAGTATTGAAGCACAATACCAAAGACGGTAAGCTTCTTATCGAAGTTCTTATTGAAGCAGGCAAAATAGACATGCAAGTAGCTATAGACAACGGTCTATACGAAGAAGCAATCGCAGCAAACGTTAAATCCGTAAAAGCAATTGGAAATAGCGTAGTCGAAGTAGTATTTGAAGAAGAAGTAAACGCCAGATTTGCAGAAAACGCAGCAAACTATAAAATTGAAGGCTTGGAAGTCAAAGAAGCAAAATTAGTAGCAAAAGATACAGTAAGACTTGAAACAGCAGCAATGACAGCCGGTAAGCTTTATACTTTGGTAGTAGGTGAAGCAAAAGCTAATTTTGCCGGAATTGCAAAAGTAACAGGAGCTCCATCTTTAACAAAAGCTGAAGGTGTTGATACAGAAAAAGTAGTATTGACATTTGATAAAGCTCTTGATTTTGAAACAGCAACAAATGCAGAAAACTATGAAATAAAAGATGTAGAAGTTGTTAAAGCTGAATTAGATGTTGATGAAGTAACACTTATAACTGAAGGCTTGACAGCTAACAAAACACACACAGTAAAAGTTAAAGGTATTGAATCCATAGACGGCGCAGTATTGAAATCAGCAAGCAAATCTTTCTTTGCAAGAGTTGATAAAGTTGCTCCAAGACTTGAAGGTGTTACAGCAAAGACATTTACAAGATTGGAAGCTACTTTTACTAAGCTTTTAACAAAAGAATCAGCAGTTGATTTGGAAAATTACACAATCAAAGCCGGTAAAGATGACGAATTAGAAATCCTTTCAATAAAAGATATAACAAAAGATGATGATAAAAAGACAACTGTAGAAATAACTACAGAAGCACAAAAAACAAGCATTAGATATGAGCTTATTGTTCAAAACGTTGTAGACAGAGCAGTAATAGCTAATGTAATGGTTAAAGAAGGCAAAGCTACTTTCTCAGGCAAAGCTGCCGATAAGTCCGCCCCGATATTCTCCGACTTTAATTATATCTCGAAGAATCTTGTAAAGGTAGACTTCACAGAGCAAGGCTTTACCAGACTTGACGAAGAAACAGCACTTGATGTAAATAACTATGAATTCAATAATGATGTTGACATTGAAAAAGTTGAAAAATTACCCGGTGACAAAGAAGATTTCAGAGCTGTTCTTCTAACAGTATCCGATTTGGAAGGTAAAACCTACAAACTAACGGTTTACAATGTTATGGATGAATATGAAAATGAAATGAAGACTACTGAAAAAGTAAAAACATTTAGTCCCAGAAATATTACCGCTTCACAAGTGAAAAAAGTATGGGCAAGTGATAAAGATGTGGTTAAAGTTGAATTTACAAAAGATTTGAATAAAGAAGTTGCCGAAGACATTACAATATACAGCATAGATGGAAGCATTGGAACACCTGTTAAAGCAGAATATAAAGCTAAAGACAATGTTTTGACCTTAACTCTTGGTTCAGAACTAAAAGCAGGTAATTCCTATAAGCTTACTATAGCAGGCCTAGTAGACTTAGCCGGATTTGCAGTAAATGCAAAACCAACCTTTGTTGGAGTATCTACAGTTAATGATATTGAAGCTCCTATAGTGGAGAGCATTGAAGCATTAAACAACAAAGTAGTTAGAGTAGTATTTAGCGAACCTATGCAAGTTAGTAACTTGGCCGGGTTAGGACTAACTGTTGAAGAAGGCAAAACAATGAGTGCAAAGGTTGCTTATGACGATAATACAACGTTTGAGTTTTCCTTTGACGGAAGTGAAAAACTACAGGACAAGGAATACAAAGAAGGCTTGGTATTTGTCGGTGATTTCAAAGACGTAGCAGGAAATAAATTGGATGTTGCCAATGAAGACAGTGTAATGGAATTCTACGGTGACAGCTTTGACCCTGACAAGATTACTCTTGACGGAGTTGACCAAACTTCAGTAAAATCCTTTAAGCTTATCTTTAGCGATAGAGTAGATAAAGCTACCGTATCAGCTATCGGATTAACCGCTGCCTATGCTAAGGTAGACAGTAAGGAAGTTAAGGATGAAATAATCCTATCAAGCAATGTAAAATTCAAAGTTGGTAAAGTTTTCGAAGTTGATTTAGAAAACGTAAGAAG
>Ga0172382_10005531_pt1 | contig 18809 bp, 14 predicted proteins | sample Leawel138RmetaG_FD_122245 | JGI IMG/M metagenome (GOLD analysis project Ga0172382, IMG submission 122245) | Leachate microbial communities from a municipal landfill in Southern Ontario, Canada - Leachate well 138R metaG | ecosystem: Engineered > Solid waste > Landfill > Unclassified | place...
AATGGGTATTATCGATCGCTTGATATCCAACAGCCCCTGCCAGCAAACACTTTTTTGAGATTTCTGTTTCACTGGGAACCATCGCCAGATAGGGCTCTGCGGATGAGAGGAAGTATCCCTGGGCTTGATATAGGTCGCGCAAAACCTCAACATTGGACCAGCCCAGGTTGTCAATCACCAAAATCAGGTTCACCACGCCCTTTTGCTTGAGTTCAGTAGCTTTATTCGGCAAGATATTGAAGACCATCCGTTTTGAGTGCACTTGAAGCTGGTGCCAATGGGTAAACAGCCACTGTGAAAACCGATCACCAATCTGGAAGAGTTCGGGGTCAAACTGTGCTTGCCTGTCACACCAGGTTTGATAAGGCAGGTAGGCATCGATCGCCCAGGCCAGCATGGTTTCTGTATCCCAGTCCATGTTGGGGTCTGTTGGTTTTGGCGGACGGATCATCGACCTGAGCGCGCCAATCCGCCTGGCAAGTCGGCGCGATTGGTTGGAAAATTTTTGCTCTACCAGGTCAATCAGCGCTTCATTCAGCCAACTCTCCTCCGTTTGGTCTGGGCTGATGGTCTCCGCCTGTTCGTTTATCCATTTTTCAACCAGGTCAAACTCTACACTCAGCAAACCGCTCATCCCACTGACCAGCATTGATAATGCTTGCACATCTTTGGGCTTGTTCTGATTGAGATGATAGGTAATCTGCAAAACAGCATCCTTCACCTGGGTCTCATCGATTTCAAGGTCTTCCAGGGGCAGCCTGAGGAAGCTCAACCGGGTGAATGCCGCCCCCATTAACGCGTCACCCAGAGCAGGGTAGCTTTGCAGTGTACGAAACATCATCAACTCATGTTTCAATTGCTGCGGATCGCGCGCGAGTTGATCGATCAATTCCCGCTGTTCACTGGTGCGGGCTTTGTCCTTCCAGGCTTCCAGGCGGTTGTGCAATGTCCGCGCCAGCAAGGGGATGCGCAGGTTTTCTTCCCATTTTTTCGGGTTGATGGCAGTTAACAAATCCACCAGTTGGACGGCTGGCAAGGTTCGAGCGGTCAAATGTGGGCTGAAGAAATGCATTAAAAGCAGGTCCTCAAAACTGAGACCGGGTTGTGGCTGCAAATCTGCGGTCAGCAGGCCCGCTTCAAGGATATCGGCATTGGAAACATGCTCAGGAATGGGCATCCCGAGGCGCCTGGCTAAGGCTTCGCGAGCGTCAATCACCTCAAAGGCAAAGGCGCCTTGCGGGTAACGGCTTGCCATTTGCTTGAACCACTGCAGGATTTGGTTATGGCGCAGAACGAGAGTGTAATCCTGTTGATTGGCAAGCGCGTGCAAAACCGCATCAACAATTTTAGGAAATTCACTCTGGGAATCAATGCGATTGATTTCCGCTGCAGATATTAAGTCTTCGGGATCATGGATGATCTTTATCATTATTGTCTTTTTAATTTCTCATACTTAATGAGGAGTCTAGTTCGAAACATAATTCCTCATTTCATCTTTGATCGTTTCTGTGAATTCTTCAATAGTCATATGGATGGCATACCAAAATAAGCGCTTTCCTGTTGAGTCCCATTGCTCATGATGAGCCTTTGGGTCACGATAGTTGACAAATCTTAAATAAATGAAGTCCAAGATCTCGCCCCATTCTAGTTGAATGACATCAGGAAGTAAGTTGGAATTTTTTTCATTTCCTATGGCAAAGAGCCTGACCTGGTATTGGTTGTCAAGGTACATGCCTTGATCATAAAGTGCCTGTGCAACAATAGGTACTTGTTCGAGTGGAAATGCACCAATTGCGTAAAGCACACGGAACATATTTTCGTCTGGCGGGTTGGTCCAAGGTCCGTTCAATCGGCACATACCATGTTTCACTTCAGCTAAGAAAACATCAATTTTATCTTTAGATGAAAAACACGCATGATCTTTCATTGCGGTGCCTGAGGTGAGTAATTCTGCTCGATGAGGAAAACGCACCCCTAAAACATCCACATCCGTACGTTGACTGGCGCTGCGATAATCCGGATGAACCACAAAATTCTCGATAGTCATACATCCATTGAGACGAAAAAACCAATATGCAACTTTTTCTGGATTAATTATTTTTAGTATATTCATCGCTTATTCCCTATCTGTTCGCCAAATGAGATCATATTCTTTCAGGAATTGATTCTGTGTGTCAGTTAACCCATAAATAGGCGCAATAAAATCATCAATTTGGTTAATGATGTGTCTGCTTTGGCGCGGATAAAATTCCTGGTAAAAGCACCTTGAGCCACCCAAGGAGGTGCTTTTTATTTCCGAGTGTTTCTTGTAATCTGTCATCAATTCCAGAACCAATTCTGAAACAATCCTTTGATTTGATTTAAATCCATCATAGCCAAGTAAGCCAAAGTCAATAATTTCAGATACGCGTACATCAAACTCGTCACCCTGAGCTATCCACCAATAATAGAACAAAGATGAATTTATTATTAAGATGAATAAGTCTTTGTCGAATGTATTTGAAAAATGAACAGCCTTTAATTTTGATGACATTGATTTATTAAGTTCGTGTTCTCTTTTAAAATATGGGAGGAAATCATATGCTTTGATCCAATACATTGCTACACTATGATAATAAGCAATACTATGGGCGTTGCAGTCTTTAACAAAAATATCGTTAAGTTTTTTAGGAGCGTTTTTTATCCTTAAATAGATTTCTGCGCCAACTTGAGAACCGACTTTTGGGATCAAACTCTCTGAAATATTATCTATGAAGGAGTGACCTGGGTATTTAACGACATTTTCCTGGTCGGGTTTTTTCCATCGCCATAATTTTGACGAATAAACCTGGCAATGATTTGTTTTAGTTTTGGCATGAGAAAAAAATATTGTTATTCTTTGTTGAACACCATCGAACAACATGTTAGGTCGTTTTGAATAATGGCTGGTGTAAAGTGAACGATAGTTCTGGTAGATCGCTTTTCGTACCTTCTCAAAACTTGATCCACATGCTAATGATAGGGGAACAATAAATCCAATTGACCCACCTTGGTTATTTATTAAGATAGCCTTGCTGATGAAATGACCAAACAAATTGCCGCACCCAGCTACTGCTTGGTTTTTAAAATAAGCGTCTTCCTTAATCGTATCGTAAGGCGGATTACAGGTTATGACTGTAAAACCACCCCTAGAAAGCAAAATATCAGGGAATTCCAATTCCCAATGAAAATACTGATTGGCGATATTGACGGATTGGGCAAATTGGAAATCTTTCTCATCAATCATTTTTTGGTATTGAGATTGGTCTAATTCATTTCCATAATAAAGGCTGGTGTGCACATCACAGATGGCTTTGTATCCTTCTAAAAGGCGGTTAATATCCTCAAGCCAGTCTCTTTTCGCTTTGATATCCTCCAGACTTGTTGAACCCTTAGCAGTTATCAAATGAGATTTGTTAATTACGTTTTCAATCGCTGCTTTAAAGTCTGGGTCTTGATCAAACAAGCTTAATTGTTTGGGTTGCCTTGTCTCCGAAGATCGGGGGAAGATTCCAATTTCGTCAAGGCGAGCGCCAATAAGGCTGTTCCCGCATTTCAGGTGATGGTTTATAAAGGAAAGCGGTTGATCCTTTGCCATTGAAAGGATCCACAAAGATAACTTGGCTAATTCGACCGCAAGCGGATTAATATCCACACCAAAAAGGCAGTTCTCAACAACCCAGCGTCGCCAGTAGCCTGTGCTGGTTTCCAAATCGCTAGTGAGGTCAAATGTATTCAATTGAGCTGTGATAAAGTTGGCAATGCGGTTGCCAGCATTAACTAAAAAATGACCACTCCCCATAGCAGGGTCTAATACTGAAAGGTTCAATATTTCAGTTTGAATGAAGGTCGACAAATTTTCTGCCAGCAAGGCTGTTAAGCTGTTCCGCTCCTCTGCATCGATGGCAGAGTCCAGTGCATTTATGGTCGATGTCTCACTTTCCAAGAAAATCTGCTGCAATTCTTCTAATTTTGTGCCAACCGTCTTTGAAACAATGTAATCAACAATATACTCGGGTGTAAAGTAAGACCCTGATGACTTACGCTCACTCGGATCGCCCGCGAAATAAACTTCGCCAGCTTTGATATACTGCCCCAGCACCAATTTTCCCCCTTGCGACGCGGGCACAAATTTCACTTTCGCTTTCGATACCCTGACCTCGGTATCCTCCTGGGCAATGAATAATTGATGTTCCAAAAGGCCTTCGTACAGGGTACCCAAATGACGCACCCCCATGTCGCGGTAGCTGATGGGCTTTTCTTCGCCGTTCTTTTCACGATATGTGGTTAAATTAAGCAGCACACCCGCCAGGTACCGATCAGCAATACGGGTATCTGACAGGAATTGGGTAAACTCGCTCTCCTGCGGGCTGAACAATCCGCCGTTATAGGTTTGGTCAATGTCAACAAAGATGGTTTCAAGCTGTGTCCACAATCTATGGGTGCTTTGATCAACCTGGCCCGATTTCAGGTAAGCCTGGCTGAGCTGCTTTGCCTCCTCCAACGTGGCTGAATTTTCATCACTGAGCAGATTACGTGCCTCTGCATAAAACAAAAACAGCAACCGAAACATATACAGCATGGCAGCGTGATAGATCTTTTTACGCAGCATTTCATCATCAAAATCTGGGACACGCTCAGCGCGCAGTGCTTCTACATAACCCAAGCAGATGTCCGAGAGAACACCCTTGCCCCCTTCCTCCCTTTGCTTCAACGCATTAGCCAGCTCCTGCTCGATATAAGTGATCTTATCCTGGGATTCCTTTTTGAAGTGATCAAACTGACATTGCCCATCAGTACCCATGACAAAATTGGACGCTTTCATGAATGTATGAAAGATTTGGTAAGCATCCCGAGCTTTTTCGTTCAGGATGCTGTCCAGGTCGATTTCAAGGTAAGTCTCATAAGGGGTGGGCTCATCCAGGTGGTAAATTCGCCAGTTTTTTCCGTTGGTCAGCAAACCCCATTGCAGGTTTGCTTGGCGCAGTGAACGAATGATTTTCTCTGCCCAGTTGCGTCCCATCGTTGTGTTGTTGAGGTCTTCAGCCGGTGAGACCACATAACACAATGAGAGCGGCGTTTCTTGGCGATCACTGCCCATCGGGAAGAGTAGGGTCAAATGCTCGCTTTTTGCCTGGGCATAAAAACCCAGGGCTGAAAGGACTTCGTGCACATAGCTGTCGCGCCACGAAACAAGGTCTTTAGAGTCTGCATACTGGCGGTATTCACTTAAAACATTTAAGGATGCTAAGACTTCAGCCTGTTCTGGCTGTTGGGTGATCCCCTCAAGATAGATTTCTGAAAAGAGCGTCTCGTTGCGATAATACGTCAGCATCAGGAAACTTCCTTTGGTTTTGAAGCAAGTATGGCATTCATTTTCTAAGCGCGTTAATTTTTGGCTTGTTCAAAAATATGGGGCAAAATTTCACTCAATTCCTCTTCGGTGAACAAGCCAGATTTAATCAATTCTCGAAGGAGCGATCGGATAGTGACCTTGGCGTCCTCTTTTTCCTTTGGGAATACAAAGGTGATGGTTTCATCAAAAGCTGATGATTGCACAGGGCGCACAATTTTATGTTTGACCAATTCATCAATGGCATCGATCGTCTTAATGGCGCTGTAGTTGCCCTCTCCATCAGAGGCTGCAATTTTGATCTTCACATTTCCTGTGACGGTGATCGATTCCCCAGGAGCGAGGACTTTGCGCTGAGCGCTGGATGTGGGATCTGAACCATCTTCAGTATAATAAATTTCGCCTTTGGCATCCTCTGTCCTAGCTGTCAGGGTCAGCTCTCCTTTGTAGGCGACCTGTTTAATGAGATCACCGCTTTCTGAGAGGGCATTTTGAACTTCGACATCAATTTCTACCTTAGGGCCGTGGGTCTCAATGTGATTCATCCCTTGAACAATCCGCTGGACATAATGTTCAATGAGGTTGTGTGTCCAGATCTCAACTTTACCAAAAGCATACGCGTCAGGTAGGGTAACAAATAACAATTTTCGAATATCCACATATTCGGTGTATCTGATCAGGGGTTTACTGTCATTGTTAAGATAGCTTCCCATCGGGTCTTTTTGACTGACAGATAAACCGTGATACCAATCTTTGAAAGCCTGTTGAATATCCACATCCAAAATGGAAGATGCATCAAAGATTTCAGCGACTCGCGTTAAGATTTGATCTTCAATTTCCTTTTGTATATCCTCAGCGAATTCTTTGAAAGCCGTCAGATGCGATTCAATCTGCTGAATTTTTTCAGCAGTCAAAATTTCATTATGAGCAAATCCGACCCTTTCGAGCAGGTCATACTTGACGAACACAAAGGGATCTTTCGTTTTTGATTGATTGAACAATTCAGCTAAAGGCCTGTATTCATCGGTATAGAATGCGGTTGAACGGTTGATCAGCAGGAGCGCGTCCCACCAGGCGGTCGCTGTTTGGAAGGCTTCACTGATGGTATATACCTTTCCTGCAGGCAGCGCGCGGGTTGAGAACAGTTTGGCAATGGTTGAAAAATAGGATTTATCCTCATCGCTGACGGGTTCAAATAAGATCACTGGAGACAGATACTTATCCTGTACCAGGTCAAGCATCACCTGTGAACTGGTGAATTGAATATCGCTGAGTACATTGGGTTCCAACTTGAAGCGCAGGCTGTCACCAAAAAAGCGGCGGGCTAAAAGCATCATCAGTGTGATGGCTATTTCTCCTAGACCAAATTCATCAAAATAGGGCTTGATGAAACGGTTGAAATTCATCTCACCATTCGCCTCTAAATCGCCGATGCTCTCTAAAAGGTGAGCATAAGCGGGGACCGTACTGCGGAATTTCTCGATATCCTTTTCTGGTTCCAGATAACGAACGTCCCCTAAGGTATTAAAAATTCTAAGGATCTGATGATCGGTAAAACATCGCCGTAAATACCTGGTACCGCCGCGGTTATCAGGCCACGACCAATTGACTTGAATAGGTTGTGTCAGATCGCAGAGAATATCTCCAGCTTCTTTAAATATTGCGAGTGTATTACCCGAAAGTTTGATGTGGCTTTTATTAAATTCGTTATGGGCAAATGTGTTGCGATTATGCTCATAAAGCGCTTGAACCACCTTATTAGCAACATCATGTCGCCTGGCTTCCTGAACACCGATTTCAACGCCAGATTTGCCAAACCAATACACTTTAGAATTTGCAAAATAATTTGATCTCGCTTGGGAAAGCGCTTTATTTGCTTCATCCCGAATGGTCTTTTCTTGAGACTTTTCAAAGGGGCTGAAGTCCTGGGCTAGCTTTTTGAACCAGTCACTTTCCAAAGCTTTTAAGGTTTTCACAGATTCAATAACCGAGGTTGGGGCGCGCGGTATGGCTATGACGACCCGTACCTGATCATTTTCTGAAGTAAATTTTCTCGCAATCTCAATTTCTTTTTCATTTTCACAAAATACATAAACCGCGATGCCCTCATATCCCTGCGTTCGGTTGGTAATAGATAAGCGCTCAACTTCTAAAGATTCAAAAAATGGGTATGGCGATCCATCAATTATTCTTGGCTCCGACAGAGAATGTGGCGTTGCAAACAGGACTTTAAGGCGTTTATCTTCATTATAGGTTGCATTGTAATCCCTGGCTTCAAGGAAGCGTTCATCCGCTTTAAGCGGGACAAATTCTTCAAAGGTCTGCAAAACGTTTGCGATGTGGTTATCTGGGTTGGCTTTATATTGATCTACCAAACGTTGAACATCCAGGCGGTCGCTGCGAGTGAGTTCGTAAACGTCTCCATCGAAATAGAGTACATTTGCCTGGCACAGCAATCTCAAACGATCCTCAATTTGTTTTGCCTCTTCTGGCGAATCAAAGTCCAGGCCAAATCGAATGTTCTGCGCGGTATTGGGAATTGACCTATTTTCGGTGCTGGAAATCTCGTTGATCAGCATGACCTTAATGATGCGCAGCATCAGTTCATCGACATGATCAAATAACGAGCTCTGAGCTTGTTTGGCTACATAGGCATTTAATTCACGCAGGGTTGCCTCATAATTGATCACTGAGTTTTTAACCCGATCAATCAGACGTGTATTCGTTGCTTTCAAGCTTTCTTTAAAATAGTCGGCCAGAAGGTCAGCCGTATAAAGGATTAATTTATTGTTTTCGATGATCTTGCGGTTTTCAATAAACCAGGGATAGGAGAAAGGTTGAACATTAACCCATCCACCTTCACCCGTTTCAAATTCAGGCGCGAAAAATTTAAACACCGAGCGGGTATCAGAACCTGCTTCATTGGCTAACCTTAACAGCGCAAATGTCGCCAAAGGGTGCATGGGGTATATGTTTTGAATGATGTTGATTTTTATTTTTGGAGCCGGCAGCCAATTGAACAAAGTCAGGCGGTTGCATTCGTAAGAAAACCTGGTGAATTTTCCAGAATGAGGTTGAACTTGATTTGCCCACTCTATAGAATTTATATTTGGCTGGACAATCGCACTGATAATATCTTCCATGCCCTGTGTTTCAAGGCCAATTTCAGTCACACGTGCTTCTAATGTCTCAGCATTGAGGTCGCCAATGGTTCCATGGTTTCTGAATGCTTTATGCCCCGTGCCGATAAAAGCGACTGTCCCACCTTTATCCATTGTTGAGTTAGCACAGAATTGAGCAAAATCGAGCATATTTCGGTACTCAACAAGCCCTGCATCAATTGTGGAGCCAAATTCATCATAGAAAAAAATGATGCCCTGATAGCGTTCCTTGAACTTCGGGTTGGTAAGAAAATCGGAAATGATATCGCGCAGGTTGTCTTTTTCGAATTTGAACTCAGTATCGGTCACAGTTTTAAAGCAGGTTCTAAAGACAGAAAATGCTGAATCATCGTATTTGCTCAAACCATCAAGGATATCTTCGGTCGTCCAATCCGGAAATTGAGTCCCAACTGCATTTTCAAAATCGTGAAAGAACTTGACGTCATTCTTTCTTTCTTCCCAATCCTTAAGGCGACGATTGGCTTCTTGATAATGACTATCGATCAAAATGTTCGCGTGATCCTCTTCAATGGCTTCTTCCAGTGCTCGTAATAATGCGCCCTCAAAATTTAAGTTGAGGCTGTATCTGCAAATAGCCACCAAAAAGCGTCCTGATTTTCTCTTCTCTTTCAGGACTTTTGCTTTTGTTTCTTGTAATTCTTCATCAGGTTTCAGCAGCACCTGGCTTTGAGCGTTCTCATAATTCTCAAAGAAGGTTTCAATTTCAGGCAAATCACTCGGGTTGGCAAAATAATTTGCAAACATCAATAAAAGATGGGATTTACCCGTCCCATAGCTGCCCGACAGAAAATAAAAACGCCTGTCCAATGGATTGAGAATGTTGGCGACCTTTTCAAAAACCGTTCGGTGTGCAGCAATTGGTGAATATCGTCCCATGCGCCCGCGGTTTTTTTCTAAGTCGTAATATTCCTCATATAAATCGACATAACTGGTGTAACCGCTATTGATTTGAATGATATTACTAATCTTTGTCATAGTCTTTAAGCTCCCCTACATAATGTCACTAAAGTCGGACAATTCACGTATTCGGCTGTTGCCCTGTGAATCCAATATGGATAATGCCTCTATCTCAGAAGAGGTCTGTAAATTGATGATTAATTTTGCTTTCATCGCGTCCTTAAACCCATCCCATTGATTGTTAAGAAAACGAAAGAACGCATCCTTATCCTTCTTACGCCAGGTGTCCAAAAGGAAATCTGCTCGATCGATGTTCAATAAATGTGTGCCCCGACTGTGTTCGATAAGAAATTCCCTCAATTTTTCAGGTTTGAAGCTGCTTAACTCATCGCTGTAATTTGGGTTATTTATGAAGCAAGCTAACAGATCGAGATATCGACCGCTTGTCTTCTCACAGATTTTCTTACTAAACAGAGACAACATTGCGCTTTTTTCATGGCTTGTGTGAAATATGAGGGCTCGATAGCGTTGTTGGCCAATTTGATCCAGGTAGTCAAAGACATCAAGGCTCATCTTGATCTCCATAAATACGATCAGTAACAGCTTCTTGGGTCATTTTATCATTAAGCCGCACCTGATCTAAATTCGCCAATTTTTCTAAACGGATGAAGTCAAAATCATGAAGATCATTTAATAATGCTCTAACCTGATATTCATCAATATTCATGACCCGACCTGGGCTATTTTCTTCATAGCAAATATCATTGATGTTTACCGCTGATGAGCCAGGAGAATGATTGTCTCTAAAGCGGATAAGCGCGTATAAAAATGCCAATAATGGGACATCTTTAGGCGTGGTTTTAATAAAACGTCCGCTTGCTTCGGTATCAAATAACCCTAACTTTGATAGGTCGCTGCGCATGTAAGCAGCGAGAACTGCGCCGATTTCTGTTGGCAACTTTTCAGAAATCGTTCGCTCGGAATAATGAATTTCGATGTCGGAGAAATATTGCTTGCTGACGTCATCAACTTCAAATTCATCTTTAGCATGCATGACTGTATTAACGATTCTGTGCCAAACAACCCAATCTGGGTCGCTGGAAACATTATAGTGAACAATCCACAATGTTTCGGTTTTTTCAAAATAGGGATCAGATTGGATTATTTTTCTTCCCAGTGAAGTCAGTTTGGTTGTTCGGGGCATGACAAGGCCAAATCCAACCATCATGCTGGTTAGGTTTTCTACTTGTCTATTGGGAATTCCAAGCTTGTCAACGATATCCTTACGAGGGATTTTCTGCTGTTCACCATTGGCAAGAAGGTACTGAAGAATGCGCGTTACTTGATCAAAGTGAGGACGGTAACCATTGGTAAATTGTAGTTTCATTGTTATTGTTTCCCTTTAAGGAGATTTAATGCAACGGTGTTCTAGCCTATACCTTCCGATATTATTTTATCATGGAATAATAAGTTTATTCTGAGACAACATTCGTCTCCGGTTTTATTCATACAAATTATCAAAATTTCTGTAAAAGTTGAAATCTTTGGAAAATGGTTGGATTAAGGTAGGGGAAAAAGGCATCTTGTGCCACCATAAAGGGTACGTAATAACGCAGTCGAACCGAGTGAGTACTAGATGGAAATCTATTACATGACGGAACGCATTCATTCCTCACGTGCGTACTTGACACCATAAAAATTGAGAGTTCTCATGTATCGGACTTTGCTTTGGGCCCTAGATTTGATTACCCCATTAAGTGCCCAGTAAAACGACCGGTGTACAATGGTTGCTATCTCACAACCGAATTTTAATAAAAATTGTGCGAAAGTTCGATAATATTACGGTCCTTTCGATAAAAGCTGTCAAAGACCCTTATAAGTTTGTGTCCCATATCAAGTTTGAAGAGTCTGTGTGTCAACGCTTCATTGTGTATCAATCCTCCAAAGATCTTTATATAGATAAGCTACATACCCATCAAAACCATATACCTCCTTATAATCTCCATCAACAACCAAGACGAAAAGGCCAGAAAACTCAATGGGATATTCGTCACCGGGTGCTGGGTACCCAAGGTAATCCAGGATATGTTCAATCTTCAATGGATCTGTTACTAAGATTAGATCCCCATGATTCTGAATATCTTTAATTGTTCCGATGCATGTGACATTAGGCTTTAACATGTTAGATCTCCTTTCTATTAGAAAAAGGCCTTCTAGTTTTGAATGGTGGATTATTTCAGCGTATCCTTCTCCCCCAATAACCAATTTATTCAGTGGTTAAAAACAAACTCAATCTATGTGGATGAAGAAGTGTAGATTGTAGAAGTGTAGGGGCGTAGGAGCGCAGACAATTAAAGGTCAACAAACAACGAAAAAGGACACTTCTCCATGCGTGGAGAAAAGGGTTGCACAAACCTATTGCATCTTTAAAGTATTCGGGTTAGATAATGGTTCTATTCTTTCCAAAATTGATCTTGTCTCTTTTGCACATTAATAATCCAGAGTTTTTTGAACAAGAATAGGACGCATCCTTCAAAACCATACACCCCCTCATAATCCCCATCCCTGACCAAAACGAAAAACCCGGAAACTCAATCGGATTAATGTCATCGGATGTGGAGTACCCTAGGTAATCCAGGATATATCCAACCTCCAAGGGAGCTGTCACCAAGATTACATCCTCTTGATCCTGAATATCAGCAATGGTTCCGAAATAAGTAACCTTTAGTCTTTGTATTGCATTCCTCCTTTCTGCTGGATATGTAGCCTCCAGCCAGGCACAGTGGATTATTGCAACACAAAATCCTCCCTTCTTTGTTTAGACCATCAACAATATTCAAACTTGTAGAGTTGTAGTAGTGTAGAAGTGTAGAATCGTAGAGGTGTAAATGAATAAAAGCTTTATGTTAGTGAACGAAGCATTAACATTTCTCCACGCGTGGAGAAAACCACAATGATAACCTCCCGATATTTTACAGCTACGTTACAGCTACCACAAAAAACATCATGGAAATAATGCACAAAATGCACAATTTAACCCCCATATATAGCACACAATGGACACAATACTCCTATATATAGATATAGAACATCTGTTCCCTGAACTTCGAATCAGTTGGTTGGGCGTTCGAGTCGCCCCGGGGGCGCTAGATATGGCGGTAAAGGATAAGCAAATCCCCATATATAGGGGTAAAAAGGGTGTTCATAGAATGAGGGCTCTTTTTTTACTGCAACCTTACTGCAACCCATTTTGATTCTCCACTTTAGCAAGCATCTCACTGATATCAATCACTGCGGTTATTTCATCCATTTTCTCCGCTGCCTCCCTTTGCATACCTGGGATCACATGGGAGTAAACATTCAAGGTCATGGCTGCATCACTATGACCAAGGCGCTCCTGAACAACCTTTACAGAAATGCCCTGTTTCAACATCAAGGAAGCAGCTGTATGCCGCAAGTCATGAAACCGAATATCCGGTAGGTTTGCTTCATGTAATAGTTGTTTATAATCACGACTGAGGTTGCTTTGACTTAGAGGCGTTCCGATTGAAGACGGAAATATCAGGTCGTGATCCTTCCACTTACCCCTCATAAACTCTCTTTCAACCCACTGCCTTTTTTGGTGATCCTTTAATGCCAAAATCGTATCCGACCCTAAGATAATCATCCGACGCCCAGCAGCGGTTTTGGGTTGTGAATAGGCTAAGCCTTCTTGAGGCACTCTTTGAATTTGACGTTGCACATTAAGTTGATGGGTATCCCAATCCAGGTCACCCCATTTTAATCCAAGGATTTCCCCTTTTCTTAGACCTGTTGTAATGGCAAGTTTATAAAGGGCTTCATGTCTTTTCCCTTTCGCAGCAATAAGAAGCATCCTTGCCTGGTTTTCATCAAGAACTTCCATTTCTCTTTTTTGGGCTTTTGGTTTATACACCGCATCAGAAGGATTGCGAAAAATAATCCCCAATCTAAGCGCATGGTTTAAAGCACAATGCAAGACAGAATGGATTAAGCACACTGTCCTCACCCCAATGCCTGACTCAACTTTCTTATTATACAACGCCTGGATCTCTGCAGGCTGCAGTTCATTGATCTTGATATTCCCAAGAACAGGGTTAATATGTTGCTTGATAATTTGTCGGTACTGGTAAAGGGTTTTCAGTTTAATCGAGTCCTTACGCGCCACCAGCCATTCCTCAAAATATTCTGACAAGGTCAATCTTGGACCAGCATAAAACAATCCGCTCTGGATTTTTTGCAGTGTTTCAATTCGCCAGGCATTAGCCTCTTTTTTAGTCTTGAAGTACTTGGTGAGCCTATTACCATCTGCAGTCAGCTGGACCATATAAGATCCATTTTTTCTTTTTGTGACACTACCCTGATTTTGACCACTTTTTCTTGCCATATTTCCTCCTTTCAATTGAAAATATATTGACTGTTAGCTTTATTCTTTTCTCAACAAACAAAGCACTAAAAGGCCAATAACATTGGGGAGATTACCCATTGTTAAGGACCACTTCGCATTGAGAACGTGCTTCGATTAATAAATTCTTCAATGTCCGATTGGCGAGCACGCACCAGCCGCCCCATCTTGACCACTGGAAAATCACCTCGGCGCATCATGAGATAAACCTGAGGCTTGCTAACCCTTAATCTCTCAGCAATGTCCTGAGCGTCAAGTAGCATATCTGTACCGTTAAAATTGAGATTTTCGTTATTCATCATTGTCCTCGCTAAATATTGGTGACTGTTGCACTGTTGCATGCAATTCGGTAAGAGCTAACCATTTATTTTCTAACTCATCTGGTGTAGGAAGAACAGATTCATCATCTGGAACTGCTTTTCCCAGAATAATTCTTTTTCTCTTCCCATTTCTGGATTCCAGGTTGTCTAGAAAACCCAAAGCAGTAGCCTCTGCAACCCTCCGACTCGTGGCAGAAGTGCTCAAGCCAAGTTTTTTGGCCAAGGTGGTGTTATCAACCCATTTAGGTTTTTGTTCTGTTTCGCCTAAGTGATCGGTTTCATCACTGCTTTCTTCCTGCAATAACTCCCTTACGGCGTTTACAGTCTGACGAATTGTAGGTTTAATTGAGCCCTCAGCAGCCTGATTGATTGAATCTGAAGTCAGATTATAGATAATTCGATAATCCTCTAACGTAGCAATAATAAAGCCATTCTCATCTTTCTCCCTTTGATGTTGATAAATTATTACGTGAATACTTATCAAGTTAATCAATAGAGAAAAATCTCGACGCATCCGAATAGCTGATGAATTCGTGTTTTCAGCGAGAATTTCTGCATATGGAATAATAACTTCTTTGGTTCCAAATCTCTCGAGCCACAATTGAAATGCAACCATACTATCTGGTATATCCAAGATCGGTTTTTTACCCATAGCATTTGTAGCAAGCCTAAGCATTATTTTTTTTGTTTGATCGGGTGAATCAGTAACATCAATTGATAACAGTCTAGTTTCATTTTCTGGATGTAAGTTAATTTTTGTGGTCGTTGTAATGAACCCTGTTGGACCTTCTTTTCCTAAAAGCCGGTCTTGCATACCAGACTCGGTTTTATCAACTGTGAGGTGTTTTATGTAACCTTCGCTAAGCAGTGACCTAACAATATAGTCGACGAATTCTGAGGATATTCCTGCCTCCTCAAATAATATTAAGAATCGATGTTCAAAGGATTCCTGTGAATAAAACAACGCCTTCTCGCTCATCGACGAAATCGCATAGTAAGCGGATTGGGGAAACAATCTTAGCACCTGTTTTAAAATGAAAGACTTTCCAGCACTCGAAGCAGCTTTTATAACAATAGATATTGGCTTATCTGTTATTCTTGATGTCAATGCCAAATAAAGTAGTTTTATGTTTCTTTCTTCACCAACAACGCCTAATTCTCTACATAATCTAACAACTTCATCTAAGACATTACTTTCAAAGACGGGGGATGCCTTTCCGATTATCTCATTTGATTCTTCAACGTATCTTTCGTTTACGATTTTTGAATATGGTTCTGCTGATTCCAGCAATGCTTGAATTAATTCCGGAACATTACTTCCGGCAGCGTGATATTCGCTGATATCCTTCAATCCATCAGTGGGACGTAAAATCAAAATTTCTGGAATATCTTGACCTATACTCTGTACGAATTGTGTGCCTCCATCATCCGGTTCTTGCCAGACATATACCTTTTTACCGGTTAAATATTCTTTCCATTCCGACTTCCACATTGTTGCACCGGGAACACCAAGTGCTGGAAAATCATGAAACCAAAGCGTTTGAGCATCACTTTCTCCCTCCACTAGAATAATAAAGTCGATATTCTCTCCATTTTTGATGCAATCGTGCAATGGTTTATCTATCCATGATAGACCATAGAGGGTGGGCTTGCTTCCCTTTGACCAAATAAAGCGGGGTGATCCGTCCAAAGATATCCGTTTACGGTTTCCAACCTTATTACCATTCTTATCAAAGTAAGGCATGTGCACCTGGGGGACATCGTTCTGTTTTCGTTGGGAAACCTGAATGGACTGTAAAAAATCCAGAGGCAGTTTCTTAGCCTCGGAATATTCTTGTAATGTTATTCCATTAAATGGCTTTCTTTCTATTCTTGAATAGCTGTTGATTCCCAACTTTTTTCCGAGTTCAGAAAGGCTTCCGTGAGCGTTACACGAAAAGCAATTAAATGTTTCAGTATTAAACGAGAATGATCCAATCTCCTGATCGTCATGAAATGGGCAAAGTACCCAATATTCACCTTTATGATCAGGATATTTACAAGATTGACCTTGCTCAGGACGCAATTTCTCAATTATCTCATTGAAGAGATCTTCATTTTTGTGTAAATTGGTGTTATAATTCATATGAGCCTCCTATGTAGGCTGTTTATTGAGATTGCCGATGAGATTCCTTGGCTGGAGAAAGTCGGCAATTTTTTGATTTCCAATTTAATCATTTGAAATTTCATTTTTCTTTTTTACAGAATTTTCATCTTGCCCTAAATTGAGATGTTCTATTTTATCCATTCGTCTATCTATCTCCATTCGCAATATATGGCGTAGTTGGTCAGAAGGATTGCGCAAATCTTCAACTGCCATTTCTAGTAAAGCAGAATACTCATGTTGTTCGAGTGTCACGTCAATTCGTCTTACCATACCAACCTCATCTAATAAAAAAGCGGTGTAATAAATTACACCGCAATGATAATCTATAGAATTTACCGTTGTCAATTTACCGAATTTACTTTTTATGAAAAATATGAGGTTTTTTAAGGTTCTTCACCGTTTTGCCATAAGGAATAATTTTCACACCATGCTTTTTTCGAAGTTCCCCCAAACGATTGTAAACCGTTTGGCGAGCTTTTCCAATGCGGTAGCCTATTTCTTCAGCTTTATAGCCCTTATGCCACAATTTTACGATTGTCTGATCATCGGCATGGTCAGGAATTAAATCCCATGGCTTTTTTGTGAGTGGTGGGCTTCCATCAGACAAATTGAGGTTCTTCAACAAGGTATTTTCTAAACCAGACCAATAAGTGAGGTATTTTGGTTCACTACAGAACAATTTGACCTGCAGTGGAAAACCGCAATCAATAAACAATGGAATAATTTCGATGCGTCCATAAACCACATCCTCTTTCCCCAGTTCTTTGGGCTCCTCAAAATAACCCTTCCATATCTTTTTATTTTTATCCTCTTCAATTTCAACTCGTAATACCGCATCAGGTTTTATTTTAATCAATCTATTGAGATAATTATCAATGATATTAATAATTTTCTCCAATTCATCATCAAATAGCTTGTCAGAAGTTAGCAGGTCAAAGATCATAATGCCTCATTATAGTTAATTCTATAAATTAGGAAATATTAGTTAATTAAACCAACAAGAATTATATCAGAAGGGGGTATTTCACAAATCAAGATTGTCTTCATTTAACTACCCATTGCACAAAAATATTAATAGGAGTTCACCACGCATGGAGAACTCCATTATAACATTGTCAAGCCACGGGTTTTATCGCAGTGATAATTCTGGTCGCAGTTTTCATAATTTTATCCATGTGAGACAACAGCTCTTTAGAGGAGACCTCAAAGAAAGCCAGATAATTAGGGCTATTCAGGCTTTCGAACCCAAAATGCTTGCAGACAACATAAGCAACACTTTCCGCTTCTAATTCCTTTATTGCCCTACTCTCAAAATTATCCTTATCTCTATGCATCAGCTCATGGGCAATTTCGTGGACCAGCGTTTTTGTGCCGGCACCGAGAGCGATGTCTATCGCTCCACCCTTGGAAACTCCTTGAATATCCATGGGTAAGTTCTTGAAAGATACAGATATTCCCTGGCTTTCAGCATACTTAATTAACTGCTGGTTCAATTCCTGGTTCTTCTCAGGGCTTTTCCAGTCAGGCGCTGGCGGTAGTGGCTCGCCTTCGGTTTGCGAGACATCAAAGACATAAACGACTTTGAAGCCTACCAAATGATGCGTTTCAAGGTTATCCTGGTCTTCTTCTTTTACCAAAATTGGCGCCAATATCGGGATGCCCTTCTCCCCTTTACGAACCCAGCGGCCTAAGCTTTTCCATTTATGGAAGCCCGCCACAAAGGTTGCTTCAGGTTTGGTCAACATAATCAACCAGATGTTTGAGGAAGAGTAATTGTGAAAACGAGCACAGAAAGATAGGTAGTCTAACATCGCCTCGCTTCTTTTAGCTTCTTCGGTTGCTTTGGCCAGTTCTTCCAGATGGGCTTGAATTTTCAAATTCAATTCGTTGGCTGTATTTTTTGTCTTGACTAAGGTGTCCATTTTTGTTCCTTTCTTAAATAACTTGAGGGAGCAGATGGTGGTCTGCTCCCTCGTTGGTGGTCAGGTGTTGATTGGCCGTATTAGAGGTACATTCCCGTTGGTAACTCGCCATCCTTGATTAATTGGGCAATTTTCTTCGCCGTCTCGACTGCGGTCTCGTTACGGGCATCGGTGTGTTCCTGTTCCGAAAGCCCCATAATCAGCCCCAGGGCAAAGCAAACAGCCAGTCGCTGCAGTGTACGATGGGTGTTCCGCAGGTGAAGACCGACCAATCGGCCGTCATTGGCGCCTTTACCTCCAAGGTTGAGGTAGTTGTCAAACAGTTTGGCAAAGTTCAAGGGTGTGATGGAACGGGCAACGGCATAGATGCTGACAACCTCGCCGGTGGGCTCGGTCATGCGGCTTTCGGGGTTCCAGTCTTTAAAGTAGATTTTGTTATCGTCAGTCATGAATGCTCCTTTCTAGATATTCCAGTCGTCCCAATCTTCAAATTGAAGGTTGTCGTGGTTGTTGAGTTGATGTTGTTTGGGGAGCTTGAAGCTGACCAT
>Ga0172382_10005536_pt1 | contig 18799 bp, 9 predicted proteins | sample Leawel138RmetaG_FD_122245 | JGI IMG/M metagenome (GOLD analysis project Ga0172382, IMG submission 122245) | Leachate microbial communities from a municipal landfill in Southern Ontario, Canada - Leachate well 138R metaG | ecosystem: Engineered > Solid waste > Landfill > Unclassified | place...
ATATGGTTCTCGACATAGACCTTGAGGCGCTTGGTGAGCGCGTCCTCCTTGGTCTTGGGATTGAAATCCGGCCTTGGTCTCTCCGCAAGCTCCGACCAGCCCTGCCGCAGTGCCTCGACTGCTTCGGTCGCCGGTTTCAGCGGGAAGGCTGAAAGCCAATCGGCAGTCGCCATCACGCACTCACCGTCAGATTGTCGGACCCGGAGCGGGATTGAACGGTCCGCACAATATGTTCGGCGTCGCGCAGCGCCTGGCGAACGGTCCAACTGCGCTGCGTAAGTGGCCGTGCCAGATAAAGGCTGCCATCGATCCAGAGCTGCGCGTCTGGGACGAGGGTAAGATACTCCCCCGACGGAATAGTGCGCAGACCTGATTTTCTGAGCGCGGCCAGCGTCTCGATCACCAGTTCGTCGTTGACGACCGCCGCGACGCCGGGGGCGCCCCGCCCCTTTTCGGCATAGCTAACCTTCACGATCCCCGAGGGGCCCGCTCGGGCCGGGTCATTGGCGACGACGTCGACATGAAAGCGACCACGGCCACCCGTCTTGTCGCGCCAAGCGGTGAGCGCCGATGCGAGCGCAGCCGCGTAGCTACGAAAATCTTGCGCGTCAGCAGTCCGCTGAGCCGGCGTGTCGAGGCTTTTAAAGCTGCGAGGCCGGATCGACGGCATGAGCACCTCGACGGTCTCGGTGACCAGCGTCCGTTCTTCGTCCGTCAGGCCAAAATAGGCGAAGACGGCCGCGTCTAGCTCATCGCGAAGCGACTGGTACTGATCGAGCTGGAGTAGCTCCTGCTGGGATCTAAGCTGGTCGACGTGACCTATGATCGACGCCAGCGCCGAAGCGGCTGCGTCAGGATCGGGTGCGTCTTCGGGTTGGAAGAACGGAAAGGCGTCGACATCTGTTAGATGGATGCCATTGCGCTCGCACAGCATCTTCCAGCCACGCATCATCAGGAAATAGCGGGCCAGCGTGGATCGCAGATAGACGGCGGCGAATTTCAGCAGCGGTGTGTCCGGCTTCGGACCGGCGATGACGCCGATGCTGTGAGTGAAACTCGCAGGCTCATCATAATAGACTGCGCGGACATTCTGCTGCTCGCGCGAGAAGCCATCCGGAAAGATCACACGCGGGCCGTCGAACACGGCGAGCACCGCGTCGTTGAGGCCAACGACAGTGTTCTTGTTCTCGGGCCAGGGCCGGAGCAGATCGGGATGCAGAACGGGTACACCGGCGCTGAGCGCAGCGATCGGGACGTGAAGCATGTCGCGAAGCGGACCGGGATCGACCGCTGTCCGGCTCTTGTCTTCGAGATGGATGCCCTTGCGGTAGGTCCAGCGCCTGAACTCGCGAGGTCCGCGCCAAAAATTGGCGAAGGTGCCGCGCAGGCTGAGACGGCTCCAGATCGCAAGGTCGTTGGCGTCGCCCCACATCATGGTGACGAGCAGTTGTGGATCTTCCGCGACCGAGCGTGTCTGCAGCGCATGCCTATCGGCCGATTGCATGGTGAGGCGGCCAAGCGCCAAGCTCAGGTCGGCCTTGGGAACGAGATAGTCGAAGGTCTCGCCGAACGGGATGGCCTGCGGAATAGCTTCCCCGCGGCGCATGCCCAGGAACACGTGGCAGGTGTTTTCAGCGGTCGGGAACAGAAGTCCCTGCAGGTCGCCGAAGTTGATGATGCGGGTCGGCTTGTATGCGCGAAGAAGATAGGAGACGAACGCCTCACTCGACGCGCCGAGCAGCTGGCCGATCGGCAGGATCAGGCAGGTTCGTCCACCCTCTTCCAGAAAGTCGAGCGCGCGCAGGGCGTAGGCTCCAGCTATCTGGCGGCGCGCGAACGGCGCACCGGCGCGGTCTGCCCATTCATCCACCGAGGTATGCGCTTCCCCTTCCGGCTCGGCCCAAGGTGGGTTGGAAATGATCAGGGAGAAGCGATGGCCAAAGAAGGCGTGGCTGTCATCGAAGAAGTCGGCGCGATCACGTCCGTGCGCGAGGTTGCGATCCTTGAGCGGCGGCAACTTGGTTCCATCGCGCTCTTGCGCTTCCAAGATGTCTGCCGGATCGAGACCCTCTAGCAGAGATAGATAGAGGCTAAAGGCGGTAACGCGGCATGCCATGAAATTGATGTCGCCGCCGAAGATGCTCCGCTTGAGGAGTTCGCCGCGCTCGGCGAAGCCTAGCTGCCGTCCTTCACGAGCCTCTGCGAGAGCGATCAAGCGACGGTAGGCGGTGGTAAGCAAGATTCCCGATCCGCAGGCGCCGTCGAAGATGGTCTCCGAGAGCGGGTCGGGCGAGGCGAGTAATGCCTGATCGACCGCGAGCATGGCGAGATTGCGGGGCGTGTAATAGGCGCCATCCTCGGCCTGCTGCTCCGGCGTTAAGAACTGTTCGTAGAGGCCCGACAGCAGCTCGACCGGAATATAGCTGAAGTCATAGTTCCAGAAATCGCCCTGACCGGTGCGCATGTCGGTGCGGCTCAGGAATTGATCGAGGAGCTCAAAGCCGTCGATTGAGAGCGCCGTCCACGGATCATGCCGGTCATCGCCCAGGAAATCGCCATTGAAATCCGACCGTAGCCGGTCGATCAATGTGGCGATGCCGGCTCGATCGCGCTTCGCGATTAGGTCGGGCAGTTGCGCGACTTTGCGCCGAACACGGTAGGTCTCGCCGACAATCTCACGATGCTCGAGATAGGAGATGAACAGCACCTGCCCCATAAGGAGCTCCGCGAGCCGACGGCGCGCGCGGTTATCATCGATCCCGTCGAGCCCTTCTTCGGTCAGCTTCGCGACAACCGTCGATAGATTCGACAGAAGCTTGCGATCAACCCGGGCTTTGACGTCGAACCACTTCGGCATGCGCCGCGACAGATTAGCCGTGGATACGTCCAGGGCTGAGAATGGACCATCCGGCCGCGCCTCATCGATGCGCAAGCGCTCCCCTGCCTGCCGCAGCTTGCGTGCAGGAAGCGCGATTGCTTCCTCGCCTTTGAGCTCAATGACGATCGTCGCGAGATTCTGGTTCCAGATGCGCTGGCGGGTCTGATCTAGCTGAGCCGTTGTAAGCGGCGATCCGTCCTGCGCCACAAAGACAACGGTTGGCACACCTTCCACGTCAAAGACGGCTTGGGCGCGGACCGCCCCATCAGGCTTGAGAAGGGTCTTGATCTCCAGAGCATAAGGATGTGTCTCGGGGATCGCGTCGCCACGTAGATGCAGCACGTCTGGCTCGGCCGAATAGCCGAGTCTTTCGAGCCATCTCTGGACCGAGGTGGCGGTCATGCCCATTCCATCCACCGCTGCGCAGGTGAGAACATAATACGAACATTCCACCGCGAACAGTCGCTTAGCGCTGGGTCATGTCGCAGCACCATCTTCATGACGCCCGCCGATCGGGGAGAGGTAGGAGTTTTGGGCATTGCTTGCCGTGGATGCTCGGCAGCGAGAACAAATCGAGCTGTCGGTCCTCGCTTGCACTTGGCAGGGCGAAACCGTCCCGCAGAACGGCGAGATGGGGATCGAGTATGATCGTCAGTGCATCGGTCACGGGAACCGCATCAGCAGCATCCAGAAATACCCACGTCCTGCCCGGCCCGAGCGCAAGCCGCTTTCCCCAAAGCGCGATGAAGGATTGCGAGCGCAACAGTCTGCGTAGCTCGGCGAACGCCGCCTTATGCGCCTGCAATTCTAGGCTGAACTCATTACGAAGAAGAACCGCTACCCGCAGGACAAGGATCGTCTGCCAGCTAAATTTGGCTGGCGAACCCTTCCTTTTCGGACGCTGATCCGCGGGGATCAGCGCGCGCCGGCTGGTCCATTCGCGGAGTTTGTCCGTTGAGAGCCCCGTCAGTTGCGAGGCGATTGGGGTGGATACGAAACGCAGACGGCACCTCTTAAAAGTCGGGTATCCTACCCGATCCTGCTGAAAGAATGGGTAGCATACCCGACCTTGGCCGTAAACGGTCGCAAGGGTGCTTTGTCTCGCCAGCAGGGAGGCTCTGCTGCCCGCACTTAAACTGACCTGGAGAGCTGCCACCCCTCAGGGATTAGGCAGCGGCATGGCGACGACGGACCGCTCGGGCCGTTAAGCACCCCGCGCCGAACGCCGTAGCCACTCACGCTGAACCCCTGGTCCGAGCTGGATGAAACATCAGAGGCAGGTCAGACGAGGTGTCCCGAGTCGTATGGCTGTTTGGAAGCGCCTAGCTGAAGCTAAAGGTCAGGCTGAACTGGAGATCGGCGTCGCCGAGTTGAGCAGGCGGCGCGGGGAACGGTGCGGTCGTGCGAACGGCGCGGGTAGCCAGAAGATCGAGCTGCTTGTTTCCGCTCGTCTTCGTAATCGATAGGCTGATCAGGGCTCCAGAGCGGTCGACGGAAAATGTGAGGTTGGTCTCGCCTTTGAGACGGGTGCCTCGCGGCCGCCGTGCTTCGATCCGTTGCCATAGTCGTTGCGCATACTCATCCCGGAGATTGCTCACCTCCGGCGTTGGGGTGACCATATCCACCCGCGTCGCAGTGGTGGCAAGGGAGCGCACGTTGGGCTGAGGCGAAGGTGTGATAGCTGGCTCGCGTTCATCGGCGTCGCCGCCTTGCGTTACGTCCAGCAAAGGAAGGCTGCCGTCTGCAGCGTTTGCCGCAGGCTCCACCGGCAAACGTCGCGGTCCCGAAGCTATCGGAAGTCGCGCGGATGATGATTCAACTTTCGCCGGAGGATGCACGAGAAGCACGGTAATCGGTTTGACGTCCGTGCTGGCGGGCTCTTCTTGACGGGAACTTAGTTGGACGGCAACCGCGGCCAGCAAGACGGCGTGCAGCGCGAGCGACGCGAGGATGCCTTTGACCCTCGCGCCGTCCGCATTCGTTCGCCAGATGCGGGATCTGGCAGCCATGGCTAGAATTTCGCGGCAAGCGCTACATTGATTGAGCGACCTCGGCCGGGCACCGGCCGCGAGGCGCCCGTGGCCTTCAGATCGCCGAGCGAGACGCCTCCGAGTGGAAGAGCATACCCTTCGTCAAGGAGGTTCTCGACGTCGAGCGTCAGGCGATAGTTGCTCCAGCGATAACCTGTGCGGAGATTGATCAGCGCGTACCCATCCGTTCGCGGCTCGTTGCGCGTTGCATCAATCCGCGTCTTTTCAGCCACCACTTCTACCTCGACCGCGCTTTCCCAGCGGCCCAGGCGATGCTCGAGACCGAGCTTCGTGGTCAGCGGCATCTGATGGTAGAGCGATCCGCCGTCATCGAGATTGCGACCGCGCAACCAACTTACCGTGGCGACGAACTTCGCCGTTCCTGCGGCGGACGAATTCCAAACGAGAAGCGATCCGGAGACATCGACGCCATAGAACTCGGCAGCTTGATTCACGAACTGCAGCTGCGAGAACCCCGTCGGCGTACCCATCATATTCGTGAAGTCAGCGAGTTTCACGACATCGATATAGTCGTGGACACGGGTATAATAGGGCGCGATCTTGAATTGCCACGCTTCGGCGCCTTCGCCCCTGAAGCTGGCTGCAAAGCTAATCGTATCGGCTCTTTCCGGTTTCAGAGAGATGCTGCCGACGTAGCCGTTCCCGTCGCCGAACCAGCCGATCATGCGACTCGACATCGATCCCCGCCCCCAGCTGTACCGCTCGTAGACGTTCGGAGAACGGGTCTTGCTGGCAAGGCCGGCCTCCAGCGTCACGCGCGTATTCGGCTCGTAGCGAGCGAGAACTGACGCGCTCCAATTGCTGTCGTGTCGGCCGCGGTTGGAAGCGTTGAAGGCCGCCGCAGCGGTTGCGTCGGCCATGTTCATCATCGACGTGGAGTAGGGCTGGACCTCGCCCGTGTTCATCCAGACCTGATCGTTCCGCAGGCCGATCACCGTCGTAAATAGCGATGACCACTTCGCTTCCCATTCGGCGAAGGCGCCCAGACGGTCGCGCTTGGCGCCGCTCACATTGATGTACGTGTTCGGCTCCATCATCATGCTGCCGGACACAGCGGGCCAGAAATCGTCGAGCCACTGGTGATGGAACTCGTTGCCCACGCGCAGCGTGTCTCGGTTTGAAAGCGGGATGTCGGCCTTGACCGTGTAGCCGGCGCTGTGGACTTCCGTGTTCATCGGCATGCCTCCGGACGCGGAACCGCCCTTATCCGCCAGGAAGTTCATGCGGTGATCCGTGTCGCGATAGAACGCGCGCACATCAATGTCGCCCCAATCGAAAGCGGCTTCCCAGCGGCCGTTAAGATACCAGGACTTGTTCGACGTCATGTCCATGTACTGGTTCGGAAAGCCTTCATAGGGCGAGAAGTGATAGCCGGCCTTGAGCTCGAAAAGACCCGCGTCCGTCTGCGCGGCCAAGCCCAGCGCATGGTCTGTCTTCCTGTATTCGGTGGACCGGACGATGCCGTCATGGCCACCCCCGCGGTAGTTTTCGGCCTGGGTGAAGGATCCGTCATAGGTCAGGCTGAGCCGGTCGCTCGCGGCCGTTATGGACAGCGCGCCGCCAAGCCCGTCTCCATTGCTCCGATAGAAGCTGGAGATCTCGCCGGTCAGCAATTTCTCATCCGTCTTAGCGAATTGTGGCGCTGCGGTTGCGACGGAGATCGCCCCCCCGATGCTGTCGCCTCCCATGCTGACCGGAGTCACGCCGGTGAGCACCGTGATTGTCTCGATCGTCTGCGGATCGGCGTAGGAGAGCGGCGGATTCATCTCGTTGGGGCAGCCGATGTCGATCGGCACGCCATCAATGAGGATCGTGAGCCGCTGGCTTTCGAGGCCTCTGATCGTCGGCAGGCCCGAAAAGCCGCCGGCGCCGAAGCTGCGTACACCAGGGACGTGATCTAGGAGTTTGGCCGTGTCGCTCGTCGAGGCTTGCAGCGTTTTAATTCGGTCGCTTGTCAGCTTCTCGGTGGAGATGAACTCAGCGCTCGGTTCGTCGGAATCGACTTCTATCGGGGGCAGAGGGTGAGCGTCTTGGGCAAAGGCGGTCGAGGCCGACAGGCCATAGAGGATTGCAGCCGCGCTGGCAGCTTTGGAAATGACAGACATAAGGAAATCCTGATCCGGGCGCGCGAGATCGTGCGCCGTTGAAGAGCGATGGCGATGAGGATCAGGCTAAGATGGGAGGGCCTTGTGAAGGTGGCCGCAGATAGACTCGACGCCAGGGTATAAGGGGCGGGGCAGCACGAAAGCTTGTCGCGATGATGAAGGCAATTGCAATCGCCAACAAGATCGGATGGGCGCCAGCCAATGCCGGGGCCGAAAGGCCGGAGAATGCGCAGGGCATCTCGGCCTTCTTGTGATGATCACCCTCCTGATGGTCGCCCGCTTCCTGCGAAACGTCCAACATGACGGTCTGCGCGCCTTGGCCGGTGCAGATCTGGATGACAAGCAAGCCGTTGGAGAGCGCAGGCATGAAGCCCGCAGGCACGAGTAGCTTCACCAATAGCGAAGCGCCAACACACAAGGCGACCAGCCATGGATAGCGTTTGCAGAGGGCGCGCATGAAGGTCACGGCCCGGTTGTTAGGTTGCGTTGTGCTATATGTCGAGGGAGTTCGCGACCTATCGTCGAGCCCGATATCTACCATGATGGGGGCGTTCGATTGATGGAGCGAGGCTAGAGGCCCCTGAGCTGACAAGCGCTGCGACAGGCCCTGGCCTTCTGCAGGTGCTCGGGGCGCTCTCTAGGCGTTTCCTGTCAAGTGGCTGATCCGCCTCTACGGTCCAGGTTAGGCGGCCGCCTACGGTTAAGGCATGCGGTTCGATGCATCTCCCCTCTTCCTGGAGCGCATCGGCGTGCGGGTCGCTGCGCGACTAGGCATGTCGTTCTTCCTCCAACACCTCCAGATCGTCAGGGACCAGCGCCCTCTCGTCGACGGCCTGATTCTGCTGGCGCTCTTCCAGTTCAACTACGGACGTCTGAACGAGGAGCAGGCCCGCGACCTGGCCGGCGGCGGCGCCGAGAGCGGCCCCACAGCTGCCAGCGTCAATGCATTGGCCCAGAGCCTGAAACTCCCATTTGAGACCGTCCGTCAACGTGTGGCCGTGCTTCGGTCGGACGGGCTTTGCGAACGTCACAAGGGCTCGCTGCTCATCACGCCGGCTCAGTTGCAAACCGAGCGCTTCCAATGGCAAGCGCAGGCGATTTGGAGCGAGGTCAGGCGGCTCTACTTCGGCTTGGCCGACCTAGGTGTCCTGCGACCCGTGGCTGCGGCGCCAGTCCGCGATAGCCCGCCGCTTTTCGACGTGCTGCGCCTAGCGAGCGAATACACCCTCCGCCAAGTGGAGGCCATGACCGACCAGGTCGCAAACCCCGCTCTTGGCATCTTGATCATCAACATTCTCCGGGCCACCACGGAGCATCTCGACGACACTTACACCGAAGTCTCCGAGACCGACGATCTCGTGAGGGACGAACTGCGGCGGCCCGCGTCGGTGCCGATGCTCGCCAGCCGCTGTGGTCTGACAGTTGAGACGGCGCGCCGACACATCTCCACCCTGGTCGATCAGGGCTGGGTGGTACGCGCACCCGGCGGTGGCGTCATGGTCACCCGCGACATGCTCCGAGGCCCACCTTGGCCGGAGGCTCGGCGGCAAAACGTGGCCAACCTCAATCGCCTGGTCGAAGGGCTGGACGCGGTCGGTGCCCTTGCCTTCTGGGTCCGTTGACGGACCTCATTAGGTCTCCTGGAAGGCGGCGCGTTACCGGATCTGGGGGGCGTCTCGTGCGCAAGCCGCCCGCAGGTAGGGGTGTTGCTTGCAGAAAACTCCAATGATTTCGCGTCTGTAGCCCTTCTCTGCAGTGACCTGTTCGGACGATAGACTAGGTAGATCGCCCTCCCCAAAGGGTTAGCCGCCGTTAACTACCAAACCGCATCAAGCCTCCGGATTATTCACGGCATAGGTGGTCTTGGTTCAATGGTACGGAAGCGCAGTTTTGCAACTTGGATGCTTTCGGCGTCAGCCCTCGTGTTGGCGGCGAGCGTTTCTGCGGAAGCGCGTGCGGACAGCTTCGACGTTGCCGGGATGCCGTTGATCTTTTCCGGCAGCGGGACCGGTAGTGGGACCACTGTCGGATCCTATCGTGACTATACCAACGTCATTACTATCGGCGGCAAGCGGATCGACGCTAGGGTAACCCTAACGGCCCTTAGCGGTGCGACCGTCACGAGTTTCGACTCGACTGCCAATCCCTATGCGGAGGGCAGCTTCTTTCAGCCTAATCTGAACATCACCAGCGTGGGTGGCTACGCCACATTCCGGGTCGATTTCTTCGACGAGAACGGTCAACCCGCCACCCTCATGAACTTCTATGCCAACACCTACGACCTCGATGGCGCAGGTGGCAGCGCCAGTGGGCGTCAGTTCACGGATTTCAGCGGTTTCGCCAGCTACGCCCTGTCCGATGGCACCAAGGTCGTAACCCAAAATATCGGTGGCCGGACGCGGTTCCTGACGACCGTCGGCGGTAACCTGACCTATGCGACGGGCACCGACGACTTCAACACCATCCGAGCGCGCGTCTACTATACCAGCGTATCCAGCGTCTCGATCACGCTCGGCGACGCCGGTGCGACGGGTGCAGCCTACTACGGCCTCGATTTCAGCCTCGGCTATGCCTTCAACAACGTCGTGGCCGACTCCACGCCGCCGGTCGTCACGGCGGCGCAGAGCTTCTCTTATGTAGAGAATCAGGCTCCGAACGCCGCCGTGGCCACCGTCGCCGCCACCGACGCGATCGGCGTGACGGCCTTCCGCTTCGGCGCGACAAACACCCAGACCAGCGCCGATGGCTACTACACCATCGACAGCAGTGGCCTGGTGCGCCTCACCGCGGCCGGCGCCGCTGCGGGTGTGGCCCAAAACGACTACGATGTCGCTCCCAACAGCTTCACCTATGCCATCCAGGCTGGCGATGCGGCAGGCAACTGGTCGCCGGCCACCAACGTCACCTTCAATGTCACCGCGGCGGCTCCCAAGATCACCGGACCCAGCGGCGGGGCGGGCGCGGTCGCGTCAGCCGTCTCGGTCAACGAAAATCAGACTGCGGTTACCACTTTGACCGCCGACCGGGCCGTCACCTGGGCGATATCTGGCGGGGTCGACGCCGCGAAGTTCATGATCGACGCCGCTGGCGTGATCATCTTTGCGACGGCCCCCGACTTCGAAGCCCCGACGGACGCGGACACCAACAACGTCTATGTGCTCGAGGTCACCGCCACCGACGGTGGCGGACAGGCGGCCGTTCAGACGGTCAGCGTGACCGTGCTCGACCTTGCCGACAACGCGCCGGTGATCACCGGCCCGAGCGGTGGCGCTGGCGCGGCCAACTCTGCTCTGGCGGTGAACGAAAACCAGACGGCCGTGACGACAGTCACCTCCAGCACGCCGGCGACCTGGGCTATCAGCGGCGGGGCGGACGCTGCCCGCTTCACTATTGATCCGGCTACCGGCGTTCTTACCTTCAACGCGGCGCCGGACTTTGAGGCGCCGACAGACACCGATACCAACAACGTCTACGTCGTCGAGGTGAAGGCGACCGACGCCAGCAGCCTCACGGCGGTGCAGACGGTCAGCGTTACCGTGCTCGACGTCGTCGAAGGCCCGCCGGTGATCACCGGACCCAGCGGCGGAGCGGGCGCGGTGAACTCGGCGCTGTCGGTCAATGAAGCGCAGACGGCGGTGACCACGCTGATTGCCAACCGGCCTGTCACTTGGAGCATCACTGGCGGTGCGGACGCCGCCCGCTTCGCCATCGACGCCAATGGTGTGATCACCTTTGTCGCGGCGCCTGACTACGAAGCGCCGAGCGACGCCGACACCAACAATATCTATCTCCTTGAGGTGACCGTCACGGACGCCGGCAACCAAACCGCCGTTCAGACGATCGCGGTCACCGTGCTCGACATCGTCGACGGGGCTCCCGTCATCACCGGTCCGAGCGGCGGCGCCGGAGCCGGAAATTCCGCAGTCACCGTGACCGAGGGCGAAACGGCGGTGACGACCGTGACGGCCAATCGCCCGGTCACCTGGGCGATCACCGGCGGTCCGGACGCGGCCAAGTTCGCCGTCAGCGCCGGCGGGGCCATTACCTTCGTCGCCGCGCCGGACTACGAGGCGCCGACCGACGCGGACGGAAACAACATCTATGTCCTCGAACTCACCGCCACCGACGCTAGCAACATGATCGCTATGCAGACGGTGACGGTCACGGTGCGCGACCTGGACGACACCGCGCCCGTGATCAAAGACCCGAAGGGCGCATCTGGCTCGGCGTCCACGACGATCACCGTCAACGAGGGCGCGACCGCTGTCGGCGCCTTCACGGCGGACGAGGCGACCACCTGGTCGATCACCGAGGGAGCCGACAAAGACAAGTTCAAGATCGACCCCGCCACGGGCCTCGTGACGTTCATCGCTGCGCCCGATTTCGAAAGCCCGGGCGATGCTGACGGCAACAACGTCTACGAGGTGGAAATCTCCGCCACGGACGGCGCCGGCAACGTCGGGCGGCTGACCGTGGGCGTCCAGGTCCTCGACGTCGACGACACCGGCCCCGTGATCACTGGACCCAACGGCGTCGCGGGCGCTGCGGGCTCTACCCTGAGCCTGCAGGAAGGCCTGACGGCGGTCACCACCTTCGTGGCTAGCGAGGCGGTGACCTGGTCCCTCGCAGGGGGGACCGAGCAGGCGCTGTTCGCTATCGACCCCAAGACCGGCGCCTTGACCTATGTGACGGCCCCTAACTTCGAGGCGCCCACCGATAGCGACAAGAACAACAGCTACCTGGTGGTGGTGCGCGCGACGGACGCTTCGGGCAATCACACTGACCATGTCCTTACCGTCCAAATCACTGACGTAGACGAGGTCACGCCCCGCATCGATGCGATCGCCAAGGAGCTGCGGTCGGATTTGCGCAACCACGCCTTCCGCGGCCTCGGCGACATGCTGGCGTTCAACGAAGGGCTTTTCCGCGACACCGGCGACTGCATCGCCATGCCGCGCCAGGGCGTCTTCACGCCGTCCATGAACATCAACGAGTTCAATCAGAGCTCGTCGCTGGACTGGGCCAAAACCCACTGCACCGATCGCTATCGGATCATCGCTAACGCCGGCGTTGCCATCGACCACGCCGACGGCGATTGGACCCATCGCGGCTTGGCTTCGGTTCGTGTCGAACGCGAGCTGAAAAAGGGCCTGACCCTCGGCGTCGGCCTGATGGGCAGCTTCGCCAACAACGACCTGCCGTCGTTCACTGAAAGCTCGATCAAGGACCACTCCCTGCAGCTGAACGGCTACCTGCGGGCGAACCTCACCGAACGGCTGCGGGCCGGCGCATTCGCAGGCTTCGGCCGAGCTTGGTACGACTTCGACCTGCACCAGCCCGGATTCGATCTTTCCGGACGGATGACCGGTAATCGCCAGCTCTATGGGGCCATGCTGAGCGGCGATATCGCGATCGCTAAGGTCTTGGTGACCACGGACGTGATCCTGTCGCGGGCGACCGAGGACCTTGGCCAAGCCAAGCTGACGGGCACTGCCGGCGGCGAGACGCGTGATGTCTTGTTCGCGGTCGGCGGCGTCGACATGACCCGCCTGAGCGTCCCGGTTTCGGGTGAGTTCAAGCTCTGGGAGCAAACATCGCAGGGCTGGAACACGACCCTCCGCCTGAGCCCCGGCCTTCTCTGCGAAGACACCTCGGCGGACACCCGCTCGCTGACGTGCGGCTATCAGTTCGGCGGGCGATTGATCGCCAGGAACTCCAAGTCCGGCTCGGCCTATGTCGACTATCGAATGGAGTCCGTCGACAATCAAAAGCGGAGCCTGATCGGCATTGGCTATGGGGCCAGTTTTGGCCCACGCCGCCAGATGGAATGGGCGTTCGACGTCTCTGGCGGCGTCGCGGCCGATCAGCCTGACAGCCGGGCCATGTTCCACCTGCGCGCTCGGCAGTGACCGGCGGCAAGAGGGGGGCGGCATCGATCGCCCCCGCTCGCCGTTGCCCTCCATCGACGCGGCTTGCAGCAGGCAACCGCCGTGATGGTTTAGGACGCACGGAGCGTCAGCTTCGCGTCAGCGCCCAAAAGCCGAAGGTCACAGGCTCGAATCCTGTCCGCGAATCGGCCGCGCAAAGTCGGGTCACTGCCATTCCTCGACCGCGCCCTGACGGCGGACCGGCGCAACGGCGGGCGGCGTATATACGGGCTCGACGGCTGGCTTGCCGAACATGTAGCCTTGGCCAAACGTAACGCCGAGGCCACGGACCAGAGCCGCGACGCCGCCATTTTCGATCATTTCGGCCACGGTCCTCACGCCCAGCTCGTCGCAGAGTCCTACGACGTGCTTGAGCAATACGGCCTCGCGGCTGCCCTCGGTGAGCCCTCGGACGAACCGACCGTCGACCTTCACGAGATCGACGGTCAACGCACAGATGTAGTCGAGTGACGCCGCGCCGGCGCCGAAGTCGTCCAAGCAGACCACGAAGCCCTTGTCCCTCAGGTGGGCGATGATCCTGGCGGCAGACGCCAGGTCGTCAAGCCGAGCCGTCTCAGTGATCTCGAGCAGCAGCCGGCGGCGCAACGGCGGAGAGCCGGCGATCGCCAGCAGTTCGTCGACGAACCTCGGCTGCATCAGCGAATAGGCGCTGACATTGACGGCGATGCGCGCTTCGCAGTCCGGCTCCGCCAGCTTGTCGACAACCTTGCGGGCCACCGCGATATCGAAGTCGAGGATCAGCTCGAGCTCCTCCGCCAGCCGGATGGTCTGCGCCGGGCTGGTGTCGGCGGTGAATCGCGCGAGCGCCTCGAAGTGGTGCAGGCTTTCGTCCGAGAGGGAGATCACGGGTTGGTAGGCGAGCTGGAATGACTGCTCCGCCAGCGCGGAGCGGAAGCGGTCCGTTTCGCGCACCGTGCGTTCGACCGCCCCCATGAATCCGCCCGCAGCGGCTCGGGGCCCTTCTTCGATGAAGCGGTCCAGCGCATAGCGCACGGCTCGCGCGTTCAACCCCGCAGGGCTGAGAGTTAGTGGCAGTTCCGCGGTGCTGGCGGCGACGTCCTGGCCTGCCACCGCGCACAGACGTGCGGTGAGGCCCTCGACCGGCTGTCCTGCTGGGCGGATCAGCGCGAAGCGGTCCGGGGCGAGCTCCGAGGCCCCGATCCCGCCGAAGGAGTCGGCCCGCAGAGTCGCAGCGACCCGTCTGAGAAGCGCGGCGGACTCCTCCCCACCGAGGCTGTCGGCCTTTGCCCTCAGTCCCTTCAGCTCGACCAGGTCCATCCGAACCGTCGCGCCGCTCTGCTCGGCCTGCTCCAGCGCGGCGGCGGTCGCGGCTTCGAAGTCTTGGGGCGGAAGCAGCCCTTCGGCGGTTCGCTCGAACGGCAAGGCTTGGGAGGCCCCGACGCTGACGGCGCAGGACAGGGCGTCCGGGGTCAGCCGAAAGGCGGAGACGGAGACGTACCGGGTCAGGGGCTCGCCCGAGCCGGCGAGGGCCAGGCGGAAAGGGCCCAGCCGCCCTCCCGGCTCAAGCGCCTGTAGCGCGCTGAGCAGCTCGTGGTCGTGATCTTGGAATAGCAGGCGCCAGTCGGTTCCGATCAAGTCCGCTTCTTTGCGCGCGATGACCGCGCCCGCCGCCCCCAGGGCCAAGGTGATGCGCGCCTGCGGGTCTATCTCCAGCAGGAGGTCCGCGGCCGCGAAGGCCATCGCGAGGAACCGCGCCGGCTGTTGGGTGGGAGAGGCGCTAAGCGGCATTGCCCAAGGCCGGAGGGTGCTGGCTGACGGTCAGTCCGTCCTCGAAGTCGAGGAACAGGTCCATGAGGTCTGCGGGCGAGATCGCCTGCGGTCGGCCGGGCGGGAACCTGTAGCGCCAGAAACTGACCACGTGCTGAATTGCGCCGAGCCGCTCGCCCAGGTCGTTGAACATGGACGGGGCCGCGAGCAGGAAGTCGCGGAAGGCGGCCGGCTTAGCGTCTTTGGTCAGGCCGGAATAGGCGCGGTCGTAGGCTGCAAGCAGTCTCCTGACTCCGCCAAGGATCTCCTTGACGGCGCTGACGATCCGGGGCCTGGCATGCTTGAGGTAATCGAGGGCGTCGGGATCGCGCGCTCCGCGCGGCTGAATCCGCAGAAGCTCCTCCGAAATCTCACGCGCCGGCCGCGCGATGTCGCTCAGTACCCACTTGTAATAGAGGAAGCCTCGCCAGCAGAATATCCCCTCTTCGTACTCGCGCTCGCTCAGGCCGAGAATTTCCCGCAGAGGCTCGAAGCTGATGTCGGCAGACGGGGACAGAAGCTTCTCGACGAACCTGGCGGCCGATATCTCTCCGCCCTGCCCGGACAACGCCACCAAAGATCCCACTTCATGACGCACGAAGTCGTACATCCGCTGGATGTCGGCGTCCGAGACCGCGAAATAGGCGCGCGCCGGCTCCACGCCGTTCTGCCGCAGATGCTCGCGCAGCAGGAAGGGATCGAGCGAAGGCAGTTGGTCGATCAACTCGAGAACGACCCGGTCCCGGGCCCCGGGCTTGAGGTCGTCCGCGAACAGCGATGAGGCGACCGCGTCGAAGTCCCTTTGACCCAGGAATATGTAACGTGCGCCGACTCTGAGATCGGCGGGGTCCATGGGAATCAGCAGCTTGGTGACGTTGGAGCGCGGCGCCGCGAACTCGGAGTGCTCGTTTGCGCGCAGCCGATGCTTGAGGATGATGCTCCGATTCAGCAGACGGTTTCGGAAGACGGGCGCCTGGACAACTTCTGGCGCCTCACCGTAGCGTCGATAGACCGACAATAGATTGAGCACGCGCGCCGTCGAGGCCGTCTCTTGCAGGGATGTCAGTCGACGGATCGATCGGTCTAATTGCGCTTCTCTTAACATCGCGGCTGGCGTACCAAGTCATCGTTACCACATTGCTACCCAAGACGCGCCTTTTCCCCCGATCCGCAGCTAGTGCCGGTTGTCATCGGTGAACGGCGATCTCAAACGAACGCGCTCGCCATGCCAGGTTCGGCGTAGCACGACGGGCAATGGCCTTTGCTGAGTAGGAGTTATTTGCGCGCATCAGCTGGTGGCGGGCGATTATCGCTCCTTAGATTCCGTCGCTTTGCGAACGACCACTTGAGCCTTTTCGCATGACGATGAACTTGGTTCTATGCTCCCCTCACGGCGACGTAGATTCCAACGGCGAGGCGCGCATCGGGTTTGGCGACGGCCGACCGTTTGCGCAGCGTCGATAGGCCCACACCGATCATCAACAAGCCGAAGAGAGCGCGCGCCGCTCACCGCCATTCCGGTCAAAAATTAAATCGTCGTTCTGACATTGGAGGGATGGCAGTCGGTCCTGCCGCGGCGTCATTGGCGGATGGCCAGCTTAAGGTCAGGGCGAGGCAGAACGCGCACTGGATAGGGGCGAACTCCTACAGCGCGCAATGCGATACATCTTGCAACCTGCCGAAATCTGGGCAAGGCTCAGCATAGGTGTTTGTTAACCATCTAGTGTTGAAATAATCGGTTGGAATTTGCGCGCAGAGAAGCGGTCTGAGGTGCACGGAGAGTGAGGCGCTATCCAGTAGGGGAGGCTGGATTGGACCAGGGGGGTTTGGAGAAGGCGGTCGCGGCGACATCCGCGATCTACATTGCAAGTGATCGAGAGAGCCTCTTTGAAGCAGTCAAGGAATGTTGCTGCGCGGAGAGTTCTGATCTCCTTCTGCTGAGCTGCCACAAGGCGACCAGACAAGAATTGGTCATGGACTCTAGGTGCATGGCCATCCCTCATTCCTTCCTGAGTAAAACACGAGCGGCTTGCGAGGCGATTTCCCCGGACGCGGCCGAGGCAGCGCATCGCGACGCGCACGCAAGCTGCGGCATTCCACAAATCAAGAGGATTCGACCCACCAGGGTGACCGATTGCTAAAGAGGGCTGATTGGAGACGGAGATTCTGCGGAAGCTGGTCGCGATATCGACGGCCATCTATGAAGCCCAAGGTCGGGACGATTTGCTGCGGGCGCTTGACCAAGCTTGCCCCCAATTCGGCTACGACCGATTCCTTTTGTCATGCCGTCCGGCAAAGAAATGGGATGTCATCGTCAACACGACGATCACGACATTTCCAGATGATTTTCGACACGATTATGATCGGCTAAATTGGGTCGAAGGCGATATCTACACCGAGCGCGCCCTCCAGCCGGACGATACCTTCTTCTGGAACTGCAAGGAAGAACGGTATCCGGATTTGCGCAAGCAAGGGTACATGGATTTTCTGAAGGACGGTCCGATAACGAACGGCGTGATTTCACCGATCCACCATCTGCCCGGCTCCGCGAGTATTTTTGCGATGACGAGTCTCAAAGGCATTCCCCCGATGCCCGAGACGAAGCACGCCACAAGAATTCTGGCGACTTTCGCCATAGCCAAGGCCGAAACACTTGGGCTTTGCTCGTCGATCTCAGCGGACGAGGTGATCGCGCTTCGGTCGCTCTCGCGTGTTCAGCAGGACGTGCTGAACTGGATCGCGGAAGGGAAATCCAACATCGACATTGCCACGATTATGGCGCTACCGGAGCGAACGGTGCGCTATCACGTCAGCCAGATCCTTCGCAAGCTTGGCGTTGTCACACGCAGCCAGGCAGTGGCGATTCGGAAGGCGGGCCCGCCGCCGCCCTGAACCAACCGACGCCGTATCGCAACTCAAAGCCGAGCCATTAGGCCTGCAAGGGCGGAGTCCGCAGCCCTGCGCAGTGGGCCAGCATAGCTTGCGTCACGGCGGCGTCGGCGGCAGGGGCCGACATAGTTCGCCGATTCTATGAACGGTCGGGGCCGGAAGATAACAGCGTTGAGGCGGTCGACCACGCCGCCGGCCGTGATCGGCTTGACGAGCAGCTCAGTTACGCCAGCATCCCGCGCCTCACAAACCCGCCTTAGGTCAGCATGGGCGGTGATCATGATCACCGGCAGGAATCGGTTCGGGCTGTCGGGAGAGTTGCGCACGAGGTAGGTAAACGCCAGCCCGTCTATGGGCGACATCTCATAGTCGACGATGGCGATGTCGGCCGGCCATTGGCGCAGGAGGTTCAGTGCCGAGGCGCCATCGGCACATTGCTGAACCTGTGTGATGCCTATCCCTCCAAGAATGGTGCGAATGATCGATCGCAATTGGGGATTGTCGTCAGCGAGCAGCAGCTTCAGAGCGTGGAGCTTCAAGGGCGGGCACTCGGCGTGCGCAGCATAGGTGGCTAACTTGCCACGGTCGTTCGGGTGGTCGGGGCGCACCAATCCGATGAACTTGCCGGGAAAGCCGAGATGCCGCACGCGAGGGCGCCAGCGTTATGTCCCACCCCGCAAGATCAATACGTGACGGCGCAGTTGCGTGGGGCAACTCGTTTGTACCGCGAACGCCGCGCCGAGGCCTCGACAAGGCGACCTTGCGGCCAAGCTTGACTGTGCATTAAGGTGAAATGGCGAAGCTGCCCAACTCCAGCTTTGTCAGCCCCCACCAGCCCCGGTCCATGACCGGGGCTACTTGGTGTCGGGAGCGGCGCAATAAGCCGGGGTGCCGTTCTATCAACGCGCTTGACGGGCCGTCTTACCGCATGCGCCGTCTGCGCGGCCGAGTTCATACTGAACGTAATCCCGCGAGGGGGCGCGGTTGCTTCCGTATTTGGCGTCGTCCAGTTGACGTGACCCCCTGAATTTCCGCCAAGTGAAGCTAGAGTCCGACCCAGGAAAGGGACGGACGAATGAAGCGATCAAGGTTCACGGAAGAGCAGATCATTGGGATCTTGCGCGAGCAGGAGGCCGGCGTCCCGGTGACGGACCTGTGCCG
>Ga0172382_10005537_pt1 | contig 18797 bp, 12 predicted proteins | sample Leawel138RmetaG_FD_122245 | JGI IMG/M metagenome (GOLD analysis project Ga0172382, IMG submission 122245) | Leachate microbial communities from a municipal landfill in Southern Ontario, Canada - Leachate well 138R metaG | ecosystem: Engineered > Solid waste > Landfill > Unclassified | place...
GAGAAACCTGTCAGTAATTTTTTGGTGGATTCAGTTAGTTTTCTCTCGCTATCAAAAGTCCAAAATGACCGGTTAAGTAGCTCTAATTTACCAAAGGATACCATTTTTGCAGAGAAAAATGTAATTGCAAATTTGCCATCAGATTTTCAAGAAAATCTACTAAGTACCTGTGTGAGTGTAGTTCCGGCTAACAGTTTCGCAGCTAACTATTATGCGGCGGAGCATAAGCGATTTTTTAACCAGATAGAATACCTGCCTGAAACACAGGGCTTATCTATTTCGGGCCTGCTTAAAAATAACGAAAATGATTCCGTGATTGCTGGCGCACGAATCAAGCTCTCCATCATTGGCAATGGCAGGGATTTTTTATCGACGGAGACCAATGAAGATGGCAGATTTCTATTGGCGCTTCCTGATTACTCCGGAAGAAGAGACCTGTTTGTCTGCACAGAAAACAGCCTCGAAAAAGCTGCCGATCTGCTTATCGACAATGATTATTGCCGCATCCCTGTTCAGCTTCCTGATACTGTTTTCACTTTAAGTGAAGCAGAAAAAGCTGTGGCGTTGCAACTGATGAACAATCAGCGTATTGCGGTAAATTTTTACGAAAATATCCTGGTCAAAGATAGTTTTTCAGCAGCTTTTAACAAGGCGTTCTACGGCACTCCTTCTGAAATAGTGAGACTGTCAAATTATGTGGAACTGCCCAATCTGGAGGAATATTTTAACGAACTTCCTACACTGGCCAAAGTGAGAAAGAAACAAGGCAAAAAATATTTCAAAGTACTGAGCAACAATGCCGAAATACCTGTTTTTGAGCCATTAGTAATGGTAGATCAGGTGGCAATTGACAATACGGAAGCGGTACTGGCCGTTTCGCCCAAGCAAATTGAACGCATCGAAATCATCAATGCTCCTTATACCAAAGGCGCATATACTTATGGTGGCATCATCCACCTGATTTCAAAAGAAGGCTATTTTGCGGACATCGATTTGCCCAAAAATGGTTTATTTCTGGATTATCAGTTTCTTAGTCCTAAAAAAGCTCAACTTAAAAACAAGGACATCAGCCATGAAAACCCGGAAGCTGCCAATACGATCTATTGGAATCCTATGATTACTGCTTCAGATTTAGAAAAGAGCATTAGTTTTACAACACCAGCTTTAGCAGGAAATTACGAGCTTATAGTGCGTGGAATAACAACGGAAGGAAAAGTCTTTTCAGCGATATATGTTCTTGTAATCGAATAAGTTCAAATCGCAGCACTACTTAACAATCACCCCTTTAAATGAGGTGCTATACTTTTCCCAGGCCTGGCTTTCATAAGCGCCACTACCAAAATAATTCATGACGGGTTCAAAGCTTTTTGGTGGAAAAAATCCAGGAACAACACTGATAATTTGCAGGTCTTCATTCATAAAAATATAGCTGGGATATGACATTTTGCCTTTGAGTAGGGCCTGTGCCAATTCGTGGGAGCTACGCGACTTTCCGGGATATTTATTCACGAAAGCGCGGTTCATAAAAATAACGGTATCTGGACGTTCGGCATCAAATTTCACCATATAAAAATGATCTTGCATATAGGCAGCAATATCAGGGTGTGCAAAGGTTTCTTTGTCCATTTTTTTGCACCAGCCACACCAATCGGTGTACATATCGATAAAAATTTTCTTAGGATTCTCCTGTTGTTTTTCAATAGCTGTTTCAAAATTCAGCCATTGTATGGTTTTATTCTGTGCCTGAATGCCGCTAAGGCTAAGCATTACAAGCAGTAACAAAAAAACAGATTTCATAGTTTAGTTTAGTATTAAGTGCGTTTTAGGCGATCGAGTTCACGCTTCGTGTCTTTGTCCTTGAGTGTGTGACGTTTGTCGTAATGATGTTTCCCTTTGGCCAGTGCAATTTCCAGTTTTGCCAGTCCGCGTTCATTTACAAAAAGTACGACAGGTACAATGGTAAAACCCTTTTCATTGATTTTTGTACGCAGCTTTTTCAGTTCACGGGCATTCAATAAAAGTTTGCGGTCGCGCTTAGGCTCGTGGTTATAATGTGTGCCATGCGTATATTCGGCAATATGCATTTCGCGCACAAAGAGTTCGCTTCCTTCAAAAGCACAATAAGCATCGTTGAGGCTCACCTTGCCTTCCCTTATCGACTTTATCTCGGATCCGGTAAGCACGATACCGGCCACCAGCCTGTCTTCCAGAAAATATTCAAAGCTGGCACGTTTATTTTTAATACGTATAGTATTATTATTCTTCATAAGAATGCAAAATTAATATAATTCCAGCACACTAATCAGTGAAAAAACGCAGCAGCTTTGAACTTTAACAAAGATTAAAGCAACGAAAAACTATCTGTTGTCACCCAAAATCAAAGGCAATCCATCTGCACTATTGCCAATTATCACCACTTTGGTATTAGGCGATTCGGCGAGTTTTAAGGTAGCTTGGATACCTTTTTCACGCAAAATTTTCTCAGTAATACTCTCGCTAAGAATCTTGTTTGCTACAGCTTTACCCTCAGCGTCAATACGTTGACGTTCGGCTTCCTGTTCTGCTTTCTCCAACTTAAACTCATATTCAAGGGCTTCCTGTTCCTGTTTGAGTTTACTCTCAATCGCTGACTTTATGGTTGGTGGCAAAGTAATCGAACGGATAAGTACCTGGTTGAGCTGCACATATTTTTCATCCAGCAGCTTTTTTGTTTCGTCGTAAATCTCTACCTGAATAGCATCACGTTTTGTGCTGTAAATCTGCTCCGGCGTATAGCGTCCAACGACTGAGCGCGCAGCCGATCTTAGTGTTGGCAACACAACCCGTCGCATATAATCCGTCCCGATTTGCGAATGCAGAAGTCCCAACACTTCCCAGCGTGGTTGGTACCAGGCTGAAAAATCTACCCTGATTTCCAAACCATTAGACGAGAGCACATTCATTTCTTCAGCTACTTCCTGCTGACGGGTTTCATAAACATACATAGAATTCCAAGGTGCTAAGAAGTGAAATCCTTCTTTATAAGTCACTTCCGTGTCAACACCGCCGGCAAAAAGTTTAAACAAAACACCACCGTGGCCTGCCGGAATGGTAACCGTCATCCGGCTCCAAAAAATTATTAACAATAACACCACGCCAACTATGACGGCAATGGGCAAAATCTTCTTGAAATCAAATTCTTCGTTTGTACTCATTCTTGTAAAATTTTAAATAAAATATCTTCAAAAGTGGTTTGTTCATCCAGGTTTAGCTTTAAAATAATCCGCTCTCCTGCATAATTCGTGCAAGTTACAAGAACTTTTTCAGAATTGGGAATCCAAATTGGATTTGATAACGGAAACTTACTCTCCAATAAAACTGAAAAGCCCTCACCATTGAGCCTGCTACTGATTAAATAATGTCGTCTTTCATTGTAACCCACATAAATCATTTTGTAATCAGAATCAGCCCAGTTGGCGTCAATCAAGTTTAAGCTGTCACTTTTTATTTCTTTATAAACAGCTCCATACCAGTTTAATAACACAATTTTTGCAACTAAACCATCCTTCGTATTGAAACTAATCAGTTTGTCAGTAGGCGACCAGCGTGGGTTTTCCGCCACGACATTTCGAGTGAGCTGATTCAAATTGTCATACTTAAAATCGTAGGTATAAATATGTGTATGCTGCTGACTTTGTCGCTGACCGATAAACATAAGCAAATTGCCTTCGTGATTGAACTGAGGTGCGCTCGCTTTTATGGCTCTTTCGGAAATAAGCAAGCTGGATTCGCCTGTAAAATACTGTTGTTTCAATTGACCTTCGGGAGAAGTAACAAACACAACTTTTTCATCATCAGGCGACCAGCATGAAGCTCCCACAGCTTTAGTTTCGCTTGTAAACTGCTGTATAACAGCCGTATTAAAATCGTAGAAATACAATTGGCTGTCAATATTTGCAGTAAACAACAACTTTGTTCCGCCTTGATTAATAGTCGAATATTGTGGATTCACTTGCCCTGAAAGCAGCGTATCTATGTGGTAAATAGAAGAAAACTGTGCCGTTGTCGACAAGCTAAAAATCAAACAAAACAGGAGTACCCAAAAGCGCATGACGGCAAAAATAGTGTTTTGTGGCGCAGAAAACTTACTTAAACCTTAGTTTTGTCACACTTTAAAGGCAAATTCAAATACATCTCGCTAACTAAATTTTCCCCTGCACGATTTCTTCTACCACTTCAGGATCAAGCAAAGTAGTTGTATCGCCAAAATCGCTGGTATGTCCTTCTGCAATTTTGCGCAAAATGCGGCGCATAATCTTTCCTGATCTGGTTTTGGGGAGTCCGCTAACGAGCTGGATTTTATCGGGTTTGGCAAAAGACCCGATAATCTTGCTCACAGTTAGCAGTACCGATTGCCGGATACCTTCCTCACCGCCGGTGCTGAAATTGGTGCAAACCACGTAAGCATATATCCCCTGTCCTTTAATATCGTGCGGAAATCCTACCACTGCAGATTCAGAAATCAGCGGATGTTCGTTGATGGCATTTTCTATTTCGGCAGATCCCAAGCGGTGTCCCGAAACATTTATTACGTCATCTACCCTACCGAGGATACGGTAATAGCCGTCTTCGTCGCGTTTCACACCATCTCCACTGAAATACATATTTTTATAGGTAGAGAAATAGGTTTGCCGAAACCGCTCATGGTCTCCCCAAATCGTTCTGGCTATGCCCGGCCAGGGATATTTTATACATAGATTTCCCTCTACACTGTTGCCTGTCAGCTCTTTACCATCCTGATCAACAATCACAGGCTGAATCCCCATCAGCGGCATGGTAGCATAAGAAGGCTTGGTGGGCGTAATGCCTGCCAGTGGACTAATCATGATGCCACCGGTTTCTGTTTGCCACCAGGTGTCCACAACCGGGCAGCGGTTTTTGCCGATATGGTCGTGGTACCAGTGCCAGGCTTCTTCGTTGATGGGCTCGCCAACGGTACCCAGCACTTTCAGGCTTTTCAGGTGTTTGCCATCGAGCCATTCCATTCCCATCGCCATCAGCGAACGGATTGCAGTAGGCGCCGTATAAAACTGATTTACTTGGTGCTTGTCAATGATTTCCCAGTAGCGCCCCGCGTCCGGAAAGGTCGGAATGCCCTCAAACATCAGGCTCGTAGCGCCATTAAGCAGTGGTCCGTAAACCAAATAACTGTGGCCTGTAATCCAGCCAATATCAGCGCTGCAAAAATACACATCGCCATCGCCGTACTGAAAAACATTGCGAAAAGTGTAAGCTGTAAATACCATATACCCGGCAATGGTATGCACAAGACCTTTGGGTTTCCCGGTTGAGCCGCTGGTGTAAAGCACAAACAACGGGTCTTCAGCATCCATAAGCTCAGCCTCGTGATCAGTTGAAACGCCTTCCACGAAGTCGTCCCACCAAATGTCGCGCCCGGCTTTCATCTGGATTTTTTCGCCGGTACGTTTCAGTACCACCGCGGTTTTCACGCAATTGCAATTGTCCATGGCCTCATCGGCAATGGCTTTAAGCTGTGTAATTTTATTGCCCCGAAAACCACCATCTGCAGTGATAAGTAAGCTGGCTCCGGCATCTTTCATGCGATCGGACAAGGATTGAGCCGAAAATCCGGCAAAAACAATGGAATGAATCGCACCAATGCGGGCACAGGCCAGCATTGCAATAACAAGCTCCGGAACCATAGGCAGGTATATTCCTACGACCTCACCTTTTTTCACACCAGCTTTCAAGAGGGCGTTACTAAAGCGTTTTACCTCATCAAACAATTGTTGGTAAGTCAGTTCGCGCGTGGCTTCGGAAGGATCGTTTGGCTCCCAGATTATCGCTTTTTGATTGGCGCGGTAGAACTGGTGACGCTCAAAAATATTTTCAGTGATATTCAGTTTCGCACCTTCAAACCATTTGATTTCTGCTTTCTCAAAATCCCAGTTGAGGAGATTATCCCATTTTTTGCGCCAGAAAAAACTATCTGCGACATGCGCCCAAAAACCCGTAGGATTGGTAACGCTTTTTTGATATTCGAAGATGTAACCGCCTAAGGTTGAAACGCGTGGTACCATATAATTATTTTTAAATTGGTGATTAAAAAAGCCCAAATACGCTTTAAGAATATTTGAGATGTGGTTTATTTTGGGATAAATGTACAAAAAAATCACACCAACAACCGACTAAGCCATCAAAAGGATTTTTTTGATTGTTGTATTATTTTTTGATAAAATCAAAAATTAAAGCACAAAAAAACAGGAATGAAATTTCACAATCATTCCTGTGTTTAAAGAAATTAATTCAATACTTAAAACATCACCGACAAGCCAAACATAGCATGAGCGGGAGCTTGCGGAAAATAACCATCTGAGGTATATTCTTGTTTATCATATACATATTGATACACCCATCCATTGGTTTCGTACCAGCTGCTAAAGAGATTATTTACCTGTAATTTAAGCTCCAGCTTTTTAAATAACTTTTGTGGAACTTCATAAACTATCCATGCATTTGTAACCAGATAAGGATCCAGGCTGCGGTCTTTATTGGAGCTGTTATCCAAATATTGACGGCTCACATAGCTTGTTTGCAAGTCAATTAGCATTCCGTCAAATGGCTTGACGCCAATTTGCAGGCCGGCCACCACATCGGGTGAAAACGAAATATCGGTCGTTCCAAGTTCCTTAGCATATTGATAGGGTTCAGTTTCGGGATCATCCCAATAGTTCCAGTTATCGACATAATGGATGTAATTCTTAATTTTATTGGTGCTAAAACTAAAATGACCACCAACGCTCAAACTCCTGCCAATAGAATAGTTAATGCTGTTTTCTATTCCCAAACGATAGCTGTCAGGCACATTAGTGAGAATGGCAGCGCCTACATTATTGATTTTTCCGGTGAGCACAAGCTGATCTTTATACTGCATATAATACACATTGGTATTGAATGTAAATCTTTGATTGTTAAGCGCATATCCGGCTTCAAAATTGAGTAACTTCTCATGTTTGATTTCTTGGGTAGGATCGGCATCGCGGTAAACTGAACGGTTTGGCTCACGTTGAGAAATAGCTACTGAGATATAAGCGCTGTTTTTGGGATTAATGGTATAAAACAAGCCGGCCTTCGGATTGAAAAAGTCATACTGATGTTCCTGACTAATATCTCTTAAATCATCGTGAATACCCAAAATTTTGTAGTCGATATGTCGAAATTGAAGGTCGGCGAAAAGACTAAATTCCCGGTTGAGCTCAAAAAGACTTTTGATATACATATTATAGTCTGTTTTCAGGCCGTTATTATTGTACCAAGGAATATCATTCATACTTTCAGAGCTGTATTGTGCCCAGCTGATATAGCCGTAATGGTCGCCATCATATTGATTCCAGCCGCCGCCGAAAGTAGTGTTTATACGTTTTGTCTCGTGATTCAAGGCCAGGTTGAAACCATAAAAGTTGTTGTCGAGCCATTTCTGCTGAACAAGATCCGTGCGGCGAATAGTTTCGCTACCAATAATCACATTTGGAAGTTGGTAGTCACTAAATTTACGTTGATTCTTCCAGCTTTCGTAGTAGCCACGGCCTTTGGTATAAAATGCCGCACCGCTCAAACGCAATTCGTCAGTAAACTGATGTGCGATATGCAGCTGGTAATAATCCTGCTGGTAATTATCGGTTTGATCTTTATAATAGCCGAGCAAATTCCCGTCTATGTCGAGCATCTCGCCCGAGGGATTATAGCGCCTCCCCGATTTCGTTTCCAGACTATCTTTTGGCACACCGTTCCAGGCTTGATAAGTAGCTTGTTTCCCGCTTGTTGCAATGACTTTAATCAGTGTTCGATTACTCGACCAGGAACCAGAAAGGTAGTAAGAAGCCAGGTCGGACCAGGCGCGATCTACATAACCATCGGAAGTGATTTTACTCAATCGGCCATTTAGTGCGAAGCCCTTTTTGCTTCTACCGGTAGAGAAGTTCAGGCTATTGCGGAAGCTGTTGTAGGAACCGGCATTCGACTCCAATCGCGCAAAAGCCTCATCGAATGGCGCATCAGTTTTGATGTTGAGGCTGGCGCCAAATGCGGCAGAACCATTGGTAGAGGTGCCGACGCCACGCTGGATATTGATGTTATCGATAGAAGAAGCAAAATCAGGCAAATTGACAAAAAACACGCTGTGTGATTCAGGATCATTGACCGGCACGCCATTCATGGTAACATTGATTCGGGTAATATCTGAACCTCTGATTCTCAGACTAGTATATCCAATTCCAGTGCCGGCATCCGAACTCACAACCAGTGATGGCGTTTGTTGTAATAAATAAGGCAGATCAGCTCCACTGTTGTTTTTGCTGATAGCTGCGGCATTCACAATACTTTGGGTAAGCGGTGTTTTTAGTGCTGGCCGTGAAGCACTTACAACGACTTCATCTTGCAAGAATGAGGCAGGCTGCATTACAATTTGAACATTTTTATCTTGTGAAAGCTCAAATGCCTCCACCTGACTTTCGAAACCGATAAAGGAAGTTGACAGATCATATTTTCCCGATTTCAGATTCTTAAACTCAAAACTTCCATCTGTGTCAGTAACCTGATGGTAAGCATTTTGCAGCAAAGTAACGTGAGCTCCGGCCAAGGCATCACCGTCGTCTGCCGAAATAATTTTTCCGCTAATGGAATACTGTGCTACCAGACTCCAGGGCAGAAAAATCAGCGTTAGAAATAAAAAGTTTTTGTTAAACATAGCTCATTGATTTAAAGTTAAGCATTAAATCAATAGAGGAAAATGAGATGCTTTTGTTCCCTACGTCGGCATTATCCGTTCAGGTTCAAAGGGTTTACTCTCAGCCTGTATTTCATCCCGCTATTGCGGGCAAAGGCACCCCTATTGGTATTATCGTGGCAAAAGTAAGCAATTTCCGGAATATGCTGTTTGATGCTTGCCTAAAAATCCGAAAATTATCATTTACTATCTGATAATCATCCTGTTAAAAATACACATATCAACTCTATTTACGCAAAGCACTGAAATTGATTTCCAAATTAGTGAGGAAATGGTTTATAAAATTATCTTTGTGAGGCTAAAAAATCCATTCTTATGCGCATTCTTATTCTCAATGGCCCTAACCTGAATCTGACCGGAACCCGCGAACCGAAGATATACGGTCATCAAACTTTCGACAGCTTTATTAAGCAGTTATTAAAGCTCTTCCCAAAAGCCGAAATCACCTATAAACAAAGCAATGTAGAAGGTGAACTCATTAACATATTACAAGCTGCCAATGATGATTTCGATGGCATAGTGTTTAATCCGGCAGCTTACAGCCATACTTCTATTGCGCTCGCCGACACAATCAGAAGCTTAAATATCCCGGTGATTGAAGTACACCTGAGCAATATTTATGCGCGGGAAAACTACCGTAAAAATTCATTTACAGCCGAGGTTTGCCAGGCCTCACTCAGTGGTTTTGGCATGGACGGATACCGCATGGCTATTGATTTCCTACTTAAAAATCCTTAGGAAAAGTCTTTAGGATTGAGGCTGGTAAAGCATTTCTTTTTTAGCACGAAATGTTCAAAAACAACATTTTTCTGATAAACCCTGTTGACGGGATGAGGATGAATGTTTGACCGCTTTTTGCGCAACTGCGGCAGCTTTCGATAGAAATGCAGGTGGGCACGCATCACTGCAAAGAAATCGGCAAAGCCCGCCTCAAACAAAAACTTCAAACTGGCCACACCATCCAATATCAAACGTAGAAAAATCACTCTAAATAACTGTTTTTGAGGCAGGTTCTTATAGAGCAATGAAAGGTTATTTCTAAAGTTAAGGTAGGTCTTACGTGAAGATTTTTTGGACAAGGTGCCACCACCAATATGATATACCGTGGATTTGCCGGAATACATAATTTTAAAGCCCTGATTTTTCATCCGCCAACAAAAATCTATCTCCTCCATATGGGCAAAAAAGCTGTCGTCGAGGCCGCCGTGCTTGTGATAAAGATCTGCCCTGACGAACATGCATGCGCCACTTGCCCAGAAAACCTCCAGATCGTCATCATATTGTCCGAGGTCTTCTTCGAGATGCAAAAACAAGCGACCTCTGCAGAAAGGATAGCCAAACTTGTCAATAAATCCGCCGCCAGCTCCCGCATACTCAAAGAGTTCGGGCTGTTCGAGTGATCTTATTTTCGGCTGACAAGCAGCAATCAACGGATCACTTTCCATCAGATCAATCATCGGCTTAATCCAGTTGGATGTTACTTCGATATCGGAGTTTAACAAGATGTAATAATCAGCCTCAACCTGTTTCAAGGCCAAATTATAGCCTGTTGAAAAACCTTGATTTTTAGCATTTTGAATCAGCCTGACGCCTGGATATTTTTTTTCTAAGAAACTAACAGAATCATCCGTAGAAGCATTGTCGGCCACAATAATATCAGCTGTATCGCGGCTGTGTGCAATCACACCAGGCAGAAAGCGTTCGAGGAAACGCTTACCATTATAGTTAAGGATTACAACGGCAACTTTAGGCATGGCTTTCGGTTTTGGTTCGTTGGTGTTTCCAGCGGCGATGCGACCATAGCCAGTTAGAAGGATTTCTAACTATAGTTTGCTCAAGTAATCTGGCATAAGATTCTATTATATAATTCGTTGGCTCTTTTTTGGGATCAAGACTTATTGGAGTCAACACTATTTTAAAAACGCCTCTTTTTACTCTAATATTTTCAACAAAGACTACAGCATAATCCAGTGCAACAGCCATTTTTTCAAGGCCAGTAAAAAAGGCAGTATCTTGGTTCAGGAAATTAGTCCAATAATCTTGTTCGGTGCCAGACGGACTTTGGTCAGCCGCAATGATCACCGCATTAAGCTGATCATCTGATTGCTTCAAAGATCGGTATGCACCGCGCGACTCTATCATCTGTATTGGACCAATTGCCGTACGGAGAGATTTGATGAAGTCGTCAAAATGCGGACTTGAAAGTCGTTTGTAAATAGCACAAGGCCTTTGTTTTACAAAAAGATACAATGTCATGCCAAACCACTCCCAATTGCCACAATGGCCTAAGGCCAGAAATACACTTCGGCCTTCATCATACAACTTATGAAGTATTTCAGGGTTTTCTACTGTAAATCTATTCTTCATCTCCTTTTCAGAAACTTGGGTCATTTTTAGGTATTCAGCCATCAAATCAGCAAAATGATGATAGAATTCCTTTTCTATCTGCTTTAGTTCTTTAGGTGTTTTTTCAGGAAAACTCACTTGCAAATTCCGTCTCACGACTTTTTGCCTATAGGGTACAATATAATAAATAAGAACATAAAAAGAATCAGCGAGTAGATAAAGTACTCGCATAGGCAATAATCCCAGCAGATTAGCTATTGAACGAACAAGGAAAAAACCAATTTTTTTCATACCAATGAATTGCGCCAAAGGCTCGCAAAATGATAGGCAAAGGTAGGTTCATTTTCTCAGAAATAAAAAAACCGGAAACAGTGTTGTAACAAATTGAATCCAAACGTTTTAATCGTAATCAGGCAGCGCTGCAACTACTTTCTCCAATTCTTATCAGCCTCATTGCCCCAGGTATCGACTGGCGAAGTTTCATCAATGCTAGTGGCATCATATGCACGCTTGTAAATCTCCAGTTGCCAGCGATAATTGGACAATTCGCCAATGGCATCGGAATGTATCAACACAAAATCATTGGTAACCATATCTTTGGTAGCAAAAACAAAACGTTTATCACGCTGTTTTCCAAGGGTATAGTAATGCCAAATTTCGTAAGGATATGCGCCTGGTTCATTATAACTTTCCCGCATGTGATTCGGTGGCCCATATTTAAGATAAACGCGTCCACGATCGGTAGCATAGCCTCTCTTTGTTTGGGTTTCGTAGCTGGCATTTACCCTTCTAACTTCGTAATGGTATTGCATCCAGGCATCTTCCGGACTAGCAAAGTTTCGTGTGAGCCAAAAATTATAGAAAAAGCGTTTCATCATGAGGTAGTCACCCGACTTTGTCAGATTAAACATATAATCACGCTCGGCCTCACTCGAAATCGGTTCCAACGACTTCAGGAAGTCAACCAAAGTGTCGCCATCAGGAATTTTACTTACAAAAGTATTGCTGATATTCATGCTTGCCAAGTCGTTCATCTTCAGCTGATGTTTGGGATTTGAACGCCGGAAAAATACCTTATTGTCGGTAACAATTTTATTCTCCCGATCACGAATTTCCAAAACCAGGCTGTAATTCCCTGAAGGCAGCTCGCTGATATCCATCGTATTTAGAATAATATTTACCGTCTTGGCATCCAATCTTTTACGAAATATAAACTGATCCATCTGCAAGCCACTTTCAAACGACTCAATATAATAGGTAAGCAAAAACTTACCGTCGTTACCAAACTGCTGCGCGGTATGATAGGCTTCGGCATAAAAAGAAAGCTGTTTCATCGACTCGGGATAAAACGCATAGACCATTGGAAAAAGGTCAAAGCCGTTTTTTGACAAAATTGATGTTTTATCCGTCTTCTCGAAACGCTCAATCAATTGAATGCCGGAGAGCGAAATTTTATCTGCCGGATAATTGATCTCGATAGATTCAACAGACATAAATGGTGATTCACTGTCGTTGTTGAGGTCGGCAATAGAAAGCTCAAACGTATATGCGCCATTGGGCAAAGAAAAACGTTGCTGGTCGATAAAGCCGAAATCAATGTTAGATGTATCATTAACCACCTGACTGTTAAGCTCATATTTAGCATAGTCAACGATAGAATCACCTTGTTTAAAAATCATCATAATTTCAAGGCTTGCCTTAAAACTCCCCGGTTCAATTTCTTTGAAATAGACGCTGCTGCCATCAACGGCAAGGTAAGTTTCGATATAAGGTTCGCCATCGGGAGCATTAAAAATGGCATAAGATAAATAGGCTCTCATGCTTTTCGGAGCTGCCTCAGCATCAAACCCCATGAACAACAATAAAGTCAGAAAAATAAATATTCTACTCATAATCAGCTTATTAGTCTGTATTTAATACATCAATTTAGTGTAATTGGTAGCATAAAAGCGCTGGACAAAGATAATATCAAAAACTAATTTGCCTACCCCTGTCCAGCCAACGGTAAAAATACACCAGTTACTGGCTTTGTGGAACTTAGTCCATGCTGTTATAAATTAACAATTGAAAGTCAGGAAAATTAGCACAAAGTATTTTGGCGAACCGTTTTTTTTATACTTTTGCAGCGGAGAAATGGCAGAGCGGTTTAATGCGGCGGTCTTGAAAACCGTTGAGGTGCAAGCCTCCGGGGGTTCGAATCCCTCTTTCTCCGCTTCGACTTAAAATGCCCGTGATTGCGGGCATTTTTGTTTTAAACAAATCAGTATTTTATTCACTGAAAAAATCCAAAAATATTTTTAGGAGAATGGGCACTTAAACCACTTCTGCTACCACAAATGTACTCCCACCAACAAATACAATATCGCTGGAACCTGCTATTTCGCGGGCATGGCGATAGGCATCGGACACGCTACGGTAAACTTCACCATGCAAGCCAAACTTAAAAGCTTGTTCAGACAGTGATTCAGCATTAAGCCCACGTGGGATATCAGGCTTGCAGAAATAATACTGCGCACTTGAAGGTAAAAGTCTCAAAATACCATCCAGTATTTTATCGTTTACCAAGCCCAGAACAATATGCAACTGCTTGCAAGGCAATTGGCTAAGCTGCATCATATTTTGGCGTATCCCGGCTTCGTTGTGTCCTGTGTCGGCCACACAAAGCGGCATGCGACCAAGCACCTGCCAGCGTCCTTTGAGACCGGTAAGCTGCGCCACTTGCGCCATGCCATGCCACAAATTTCTTTCAGTCCAGGAAAAAACAGCTTTCAACTGATCAAGTGCACAAACGGCTGTTACCAGATTCATTTGCTGATAAAAACCCAGCAGCGACAATTCCAGTGCCTCATAATACATCTCGCTATTCTTCCAAATATCAAACTGCTGATACATCACTGTTTCTTGTCGTATCCGCTTGGCTTCAAACAAGTTATCGGCAAATATCAAGGGTGATCCCGCATTATGTGCCGCTGCTTCAAAAACAGCTTTTACTTCGGTTTGGGTCTCACCAATGATCACTGGCACTCCCGGCTTGATGATGCCCGCCTTTTCTGCAGCAATCTTTGGCAAAGTATCACCCAAAAACTGGGTGTGGTCGTATCCAATATTGGTAATCACACTTAAAACAGGTTCCACCAGGTTAGTAGAATCGAGCCTTCCTCCCATTCCTGTTTCAATCACAGCCACATCAACCTGCTCATCAGCGAAATAGCGAAAAGCCATACCCACTGTCATCTCAAAAAAGCTTAGCTTCATCCGCTCAAATTCCGATCTGTTCTCTGCAATAAACTCCACCACTGTTTCCTCCGGAATCATTACTCCATTGATGCGGATGCGCTCCCGGAAATCTTTCAGATGAGGAGATGTGTATAAACCGGTTTTATAGCCAGCTTCTTGCAAAACTGCCGCAATCATATGAGAAACAGAGCCTTTTCCATTGGTTCCGGCGATGTGGATAGGGCGAAAAGACTTTTGTGGTTGATTAAGCAAATCCAGCAACTGGATAGTATTGTTGAGATCTGCTTTATAAGCAGAAGCGCCAAGTCGTTGATACATTGGTAACTGACTAAACATCCAGGTGAGCGTATCGGAATAATTCATCTGACAAAGATAGGAGTTGATCGCTTAATCAGCGCGTGAGCCTAAAATTATTTCTGGGTAACGATGCTTAAACTTTTTTGAGTTTGGCGGCCAAAATCCAGGCGCCAATCAAAAGCAGTGCATAAAGCAATAGCATCAATTCAATAATTTAAAGTCCTCTGTTGCACCAGTAAGCAACAAAACCGCGAAAGCCATGACAAGCGGCATTGCAGTTTGAAATAAGGCGGCAATCACTCAAAACCATTTTCTGCGTAAACATAGAGCTTAATACTGTTTTTAAAACTTAAAAAACTCAAAAGGTGATTCAAATAGGTAAAAATAGTCGGACAAAATTTCAGTAATGAACTCGGTCCTACAACCGAAAAAACTAATTTTGCGGCTTATGTCTTTTGAAGCAGAAAATATCCAACTTGTTTTAGTCATTCGGCAAAACCGTTATTTAGGGCTTTTGCTTACGCCTTATTTGGTGATTCGCGAAAACCCAAATTTCCTTACCGCGCAACAAGCATTTTCTACAAAAGAGAAGGGAACTCTGGAAATTAGTTGGGAAAAGACCCTAAATGAACACGCTCTAAATATTGAGCCTCAGGAAATTGCAAACAGGTTTCATCGACAAAAAATTCAAGCTTCAAGTTATTTTGAGCACTTAGAAAAGCGTTCCTTAAACATGGTGATTATGCCTTTTGTGTGGAAACAAACATACAAAATTCTCCAAATCGGACTTCAAAACGATTTGCCCATTTATAAAGGAACGAGCTGGCCAAATCTATATCCAGATCAGAAACTAAGTTTTCGGCAGGAAACTACCAAACTTATATTACATTTTGAACGCACGCCGGAAAAAACACTTTATAAACTTAAACTCAGCCTTGGGTCAAAAAAAATCACACTAAATTCTACTGACTTATTGCTCAGCAATCAACCTTGTTTGGTCGTAAATGATAACCAATTATTACACTTTGATCCGGAGATAAACGGCAAGTTATTATTGCCTTTTTTTCGTAAAAAAGTTATCGAGATTCCGCGTCGCGCAGAAAAGCAATACTTCGAACAGTTTATCCGTAAAATGGCCAATCACATTGAGATTGAAGCTATCGGTTTTGAGCTGATTGACTTGAATCCGGCACCCGTAGCGCAACTCCTTATCGAAGAAAATTGGAAAGGCAATCAAGGCTTAAGTCTGCAATTTATTTACGACAATAAACACGTCTATCCACACAATAAGCAACAGCGCTTCACCAGTTTAATTACTGATGAAACGGGTTTTGTGTTCAGACGTATAAACCGCGATAAACAGCGCGAACAGCAATATATCAATGCGCTTAAATTATATGGTTTTACACAAGAGGAGTCGTTTTTTGAGCTCGACCATAGCTTGGACGATCAGCTCGAACAATTGATTTATTTTCTTCAGGATAATAATGAACTACTTAATGAGGCTGGATTTCAGATTGATCAGCCGGAAGAGGCCAGCTACGTGCTTTCTAAACCTCGAATCGACTTTAGTTCAACCGCAAAAAAGGATTGGTTCGACCTACATATTATTATAAAAGCAGGCAATATCGAATTTCCTTTTTTGGCTTTGCGTAACCACCTTATCCAAGGTAAAAAACTATACAGATTATCAAACGGACAACTATTCCTAATACCACAAAACTGGTTCGAGAAATACCGCGGAATAGCGATACATCTAAACACTGATGGGAATCAGCAGTTGCGCATTTCTAAAAAACATGAGATGCTGCTGCCTGACAAAATATCAACTGAACCGGCAAAAATTGAAACCACTCCCGATTTTAAAGCCGTACCCTATCCAGTTTTGAAAGACACACAACTCCGCTCCTATCAGAAAACCGGCTTTCAATGGCTAAACTGGTTGATAAGCCAGGGATATGGAGGGATTTTAGCTGATGATATGGGTCTTGGGAAAACAATACAAATTATCAGTCTATTGACACATCTTTATCCGAAAATAACTGAAGCTAAAAACTATAAATCAACTACTAAAGCCGGGACGCAACTCGATTTATTTGCAGAATCGGAAGCTCAAACAGTTGAACAGGAAGACTTTGAAGCTCCGAATGCAGAGAAACCTTCGCTCATTGTAATGCCTGCCTCCCTGATTCACAATTGGGTTAACGAGTTTGAAAAGTTTGCGCCAAATTTACGATACGTAAATTATACCGGAAACGACCGCTCTCTTTCAGAAATCAACAACGGAAACTGCCAGCTTATATTGACAACTTACGGAACACTTAGAAATGATATAGAAACACTCAACAAGATATATTTTCATCTTGCTATTCTGGATGAAAGTCAGGCCATAAAAAACCGGGAATCTAAAACCACAAAAGCCATTTACAGTATTCAAAAGGAACATGGAATAGCCATGACAGGAACGCCAATAGAAAATAGTCTTTACGATTTATGGTCGCAGTTTGAGTTTGCTAATCCCGGTCTTTTAGGAAATATTATTCAATTTGAGCTGCATTATCTAAATCCAATAATAAAACATCAAAATGATACCGCCGCCGCCGAGTTGCAAAAGCTAATCACACCTTATATATTAAGACGTACCAAAGCTGCTGTAGAACCTGATTTACCGCAACTTACACAAATAGTTAATTATTGCGAAATGTTGCCAGAGCAGCACGACTTTTACGAAAAAGAAAAAAGCAGGCTGCGCAATTATATACTGGAAGCCAGAGAAAATCCCGAATTGAATAAAAACCTCTCTGTCTTGGCACTTCGCGCCCTTATGAAGCTACGGCAAATAGCCAATCATCCAGTTTTGGCCGATAAAGAAAGTGATATCGGCAGCGGCAAATTTGAAGCCGTAATAGAAAAGCTGGAAACTTTACTTGCAGAAGGCCAAAAAGTATTGATATTTTCATCCTTTACCACTCATTTACAACAGTTTGCAAATTACTTTGAGGAACAGCAAATTTCCTACGCCTTGTTAAAAGGCTCTACTAGAAACAGGGAACAAGTCATTGAAAGTTTTAAGCAGGATGACAAACTGCTACCTTTTTTAATCTCGCTTAAATCCGGTGGTTTCGGACTCAATCTCACCGAGGCAGGCTATGTATTCATCCTCGATCCCTGGTGGAATCCGGCGGCTGAAATGCAAGCCCTTAGCCGTGCACACCGTATTGGTCAAGACAAAAAAGTGTTCGTGTATCGCTTTATTAGCAAAGACAGTATCGAAGAAAAAATTATGGGGCTGCAATTTTACAAAAGCCAGCTTTCTGACAGCATCCTGGACACCGAAGCCATGGCAAAAAAACCTGCACTAAACGAGTTAATGGCGTTGCTTAGCTAATACATGTCCTGATTTTTATTTGTACGCAGAAAACTTTCGAAGCTATTTCGTTGAGTTTCACAAAGAAGACACAGTCCCGTACGTACGGAACACAAAGGAAACTTGTTTAATAATGAACAGCATAAAACATTAACATTTAGCACTATACGAGATTTCAGTTCTGTCATTCAAAAATTTGACATTCGAAAAATATTTATCTGTAGCCTATTACTTTCAACTTTCTGATTGAATCAAGTGAGAAAACAAAGCGAATCCTATTTTTGAAACTGCCACTGACAGAATCTATGTTGTTGGAAACCAGTAAGGGGACATAAATCTCGAAGATATCCCAAATTCCAACTTTCAAGCCTGCTTCGTAAAAAAACGGAGAATTTTGGCGCGTTGAAACATCCCGATCGTTCAGTAATAAATTGACAAAAGGTTTTATCGGAAACCGGGCAGCTCTGCCGGGCAAATTTGTTGACAATGACAAGGAGAAAAGCCACTGGCTATATCCCAAACTATCGTTCACCGGAGAAACCAGACCTCCTTCAGAAAGCGTCATCTGTCGCGAAAAGAAATTTTCAGGAAACACACTGAAACGGTCGGGGTAAATCCCCTGATATAGATAGAGTTCCCTCCCACTTCTCCCACTTGTCGAAAATGAATAAAAAGGGATTTCGGAATCGGAATTCAACATTGTCCCAGCGAAAAATCGCATATCCAGCCCATTGTTTCTGCCCCGATAGCTTAACCTATAATTAA
>Ga0172382_10005538_pt1 | contig 18796 bp, 22 predicted proteins | sample Leawel138RmetaG_FD_122245 | JGI IMG/M metagenome (GOLD analysis project Ga0172382, IMG submission 122245) | Leachate microbial communities from a municipal landfill in Southern Ontario, Canada - Leachate well 138R metaG | ecosystem: Engineered > Solid waste > Landfill > Unclassified | place...
AAAAGCTAATCGAGTCTGGGAATAGCTGGTTCTCCCCGAAATAGCTTTAGGGCTAGCGTCGATAATTAGAAGTTGGAGGTAGAGCACTGAATGGAATTACTTGGGCTTTGCTCAGTCTTTCCAATCAAACTCCGAATACCAATTTTGCAATATCGATAGTCAGACTGTGGGGGCTAAGCTCCATGGTCGAAAGGGAAACAGCCCGGACCTTAATCTAAGGCCCCAAAATCAAGCTAAGTGCTTTCAAGGAAGTAAGATTCCAGAGATAGTTAGGAGGTTAGCTTAGAAGCAGCTATCCTTTAAAAAGTGCGTAATAGCTTACTAATTAAGGAATTTTGCGCCAAAAATTTACGGGGCTAAAGCTTGATGCCGAAGATAAGGCTTTGTAAAATATTTATATTTTATGAGGGGTAGGGGAGCGTCCTTAATACATTGAAGCCAAATTGTAAAGTTTGGTGGAGCGTTAAGGAGTGAGAATGTTGGCACGAGTAACCGCAATGCAGGTGAGAGTCCTGCACACCGAAAACCTAAGGTTTCCTTGGCAATGACAATCATCCAAGGGTTAGGCGGACCTAAGGGAAAGCCGAAAGGCGTACTCGATGGACAGCCGGTTAATATTCCGGCCCTATGGCCTAATATTCTAAAATGTGACGGAGTTTAGTAGTTTGGACGGATTATTGGATTTCCGTTGCTAATCTAAGGAGACAAGGATTGGCAGAATGTGGAGTTTCGATTCCATAAACCCAAATGAGCAAGCTTCCTAGAAAAGCTTTTTAGATGCTACATTAGGTCTTATCCGTACCGAAAACCAACACAGGTAGGTTGGCGTTAGTGTGCCAAGGTGAACGAGTGAAATCTCCTGAAGGAACTCGGCAAAAAAGCAGGCGTAAGTTCGCAATATGCCTTGCCGTTCATTTAGAACGGCCGCAGCAAAAGACCCCCTAGCGACTGTTTATCAAAAACACAGGTCCCTGCTAACTCGTAAGAGGATGTATAGGGGCTGAGGCCTGACCAGTGCTGGAACGTTAAGATTGGCGGTATCCTGTTTTGCAGGATGCTGACTGATTGAAGCGCCAGTGAACGTCGGCGATAACTATAATCGTCCAAAGGTAGCGTAATCCCTTGCCGGGTAAGTTCCGGCCCGCATGAAAGGCTTAACGACTAGGGGACTGTCTCCAGGAGTAGCTCGGTGAAAATGCAATACCGGTAAAGATGCCGGTTACCTGCGGCTAGACGGGAAGACCCCGGGAGCTTTACTGTAGTTAGACATTGAATTTTGGTTTAAGATGCGTAGCGTAGGTGGTAGACTATGAATCTTTATTTTCGGATAAGGAGGAGTCGCCAATGAAACACCACCCTTTTTAAATCTCAATTCTAACTTCGTTTATAACGGAAAACAGTGTTTAACGGTCAGTTTAAGTGGGGCACTTGCCTCCTAAAGAGTAATGGAGGCGTTTACAAGGTCGGCTAGCTCCGGATGGAAATCGGAGCGTTAGGACAAAGCCATAAGCCGGCTTTACAGCGAGACGGATAAGTCGAGCTGTTGCGAAAGCAGAACTTAGTGAACCGACGGATTTTGGTAGAAAATCCGAAGATCAGCAGCCAAAAGTTACCCCGGGGATAACAGGCTAGTAGGGCCCGCGAGTCCATATCAACGGCCCTGTTCGGCACCTCGATGTCGGCTCAACGCATCCTGGGGGTGAAGCAGCTCCCAAGGGTTTGGCTGTTCGCCAATTAAAGCGTTACGTGAGCTGGGTTCAGACCGTCGTGAGACAGGTTGGTCCCTATCTACCGCAGGCGCAGAGTCTTGAGGGGATTTGATCCTAGTACGAGAGGACCGGATTGAACTAACCTCTGGTGTACCAGTTGTTTTGCCAAAAGCATCGCTGGGTAGCTATGTTGGGCGGGATAAGCGCTGAAAGCATATAAGCACGAAACCCACCCCAAGATTAGGACTCATAGATTCCTCGAAGATGACGAGGTTGATAGGCTGCAGGTGTAAAGGCAGAAATGCCCTCAGCCAAGCAGTACTAATAAATCATCATTAATCTTTGCTTAAATTTGGTTGGCTAATAATTTGTGGTTGTAATTTAAAAATTGTTTATTGTTATCATAAGGGGACTATACTGGTGTTGCTCCACCCGTTCCCATTCCGAACACGGAAGTGAAATACACCAAGGCCGATGGTAGTCCTTATGGGCAAGAGTAGGTAGTCCCCCTATAATGACCGTAAACTATTTTAAAAAACGGAATTAAAAACCCGTATTTTTTTTACCCTTTATTTTTCCCTTTATTTAAGTTATTATGCTATATGGTCAAGAGAAGAAAAAATAGAAAAACTATTATTGTAATATCGGCAATAGTTTTGGTTTTTCTTCTTTTTTTCTTTTTTGAAGCGAAAACAAAAGAATATTTTTATCTTCTTTCTTCTAATTTTCAAAAATCCATTTGGGCAATAAGTAAAGATTTTTACGGTTTTGTTGAAAAAAAGAAAGAATTGGAAAATCTTAGAAGTGAAAATGCTTTTCTTTTGCAAAAAATAGAAAGCGCCAAACTTTATGAAGCGGAAAATAGGCAACTAAGAACTGCTCTTTCTCTTGAAATGGAAAAAGAGTATAACTTGCTTTTATCAAGTATTGTTGCCAAAAAAATATCAGACGACATACTTATTATTGATAAAGGAAAACTTGACGGAGTTTCAACTGGGATGCCGGTTGTTACGGCAGAAAAAGCGCTGGTTGGAAAAATAGGGGAAACATATGATTATTTTTCAGAAGTTTATCTTGCTTCAAAAAAAGATTTTTCCTTTGATGTAATTGTAAATGAAGATATTTTTGCAATTTCAAAAGGACTGGGAAATTTAAAACTTGGAATTGACCTGATTCCTCCTTCCAAAAAACCTGAAACAGGAGAAATCGTTCTAACTAGCGGAACAGGAGGAATTTTTCCAAAAGGACTTTTAGTGGGAAAGATTGAAACAATAGAAAAAAGCGACACTGATTTCTATTTTTTCGGAAACATATCTCCCTTCTTTAAACTGGAAAGAAACGAGAATTTATTTATTATCGACAAGCCCATATATGATTTTTAAAAAAGTCCTCTTTATTTTCCTTTTGTATTTCTTGAGTTTAATCCAAACAAGTTTTCTCCCTATTTTTTACTACTTTAATATAATTGGAATTATCGTACTAATTATTAATATTTATGAAAGCCCAAAAAAATATTTTGGAATATGGACATCATTTTTCGGAGGATTCTTTTTAGATATTTTTTCATCTCATTTCTTCGGATATTACACCCTTGTTTTAATATTAATGTCTTTGCTAATAAAATTTGTTATTAAAAAAAATGTTTCTATTCCTTACACCCAAAAAATTTAGAATAAAAAAATTCCTTATTAAAGAAGATATAGAACCTCAAGAGATTTTTTTAGACAAACTTGCTCAAAAAAAAGAAGAAGAGATAGGAATATCGGAAAAGAAGTTTGAAACTCCTTTGTCTTTTAGAATTTCCAGTTTTTTGCGTTTTTCAATGTTTTTTTCCATATTATTCTTATTAGCGCTAACTTTTTATTATCAAATTTTAAACAATGAAAAATTCTCCGCTTTTGCCTATGAGAATAAATTTGCCGTTTTTTCAGTAAAAGCAGCAAGGGGCATAATATACGACCAATTTTATAACCAGCTTGTATTCAATAATCCAAGTTTTAATTTAATAATTAAAAGAAGTTTTCTTGATCAAAAAGAAGAAAACCAAGAAAAAACATTAAGTGAAATATCAAAGATAACCGGCCAACAGTATGATTTTCTGAGAGAAAAAATAAGAGAGGATTTTTTGAACAACAAAGGAAATCAAATTATTTTAATAAGAAATTTAGAGCATAATCCTCTTATTATCCTAAAATCAAAAATAGACGAGTTTATTGGATTTGAAATAGAAGAAACTTTCATTCGCAAATATGAATATGGAGAAACTCTTTCCCACATCATCGGATACACGGGGAAAATAAGCAAAGATGAGCTTGAATCTTTTCCTAATTACAGCTTTCTTGATTATATCGGAAAAGCAGGGATTGAAAAAGAATATGAAGATATTTTAAGAAGAAATTCCGGCATTGTTAAAATAGAAAGAGATGCCCTGGGAAATCAAATCTCAAAAGAAATTGTTTCTTTACCAGAGCCGGGGAATAGCTTAATGCTTTGGCTAGATTTGGAACTCCAACAAGTTTTAGAAAATTCTCTCTCTGAAAATCTTCAAAGATTGGGAAGCAAAAAAGCCGTAGGAATAGCCATAAACCCAAAAACAGGAGGAATACTTGCCATGGTTAATATTCCTTCTTATGATAATAATATTTTTAATTCTCCAGAAGAGAAAAAGGAAGAAATAAACGAACTTCTTAAAAATCCTCTTAATCCTCTTTTTAACAGAGCCGTTGCAGGGCAATACCCAACAGGGTCGGTAATAAAGCCCTTTATCGCCGCTGGAGCTCTTGAAGAAGGAATAATAACCCCTGAAAAAGAAATATATGCCGGAGGGAAGATAGAAATTCCCCACAGATATGATCCCTCTATTGTCTATACTTTCAAGGATATTTACGTTCACGGATTAACCAATATGCGAAAAGCCATTGCCGCTTCGGTAAACGTCTATTTTTACGCCATAGGAGGAGGATATCAAGACCAAAAAGGGCTTGGACCGACTAATATCAAAAAATATCTTCAATTATTCGGATGGGGAAATAAAACGGGCATTGATATTCCGGGCGAACAAAGCGGGCTTATCCCTTCTCCTGAATGGAAAAGTGAAATAAAAAAGGAGCCATGGTTTGACGGAGACACTTACAACCTTTCAATCGGCCAGGGAAATATTTTTATTACTCCTCTTCAAGTTGCCATGTCTTACGCAGCAATAGCAAATGGAGGAACTCTTCATTCTCCAAGGATTGTAAAAAAAATAATCAACAGTAGCGGACAAGAACAAGAAATTAATCCTGTAATAATAAGAGAAAATTTTATAGATCCAAAAAACATTAAAGTAATAAAAGAAGGGATGAGGGCAACGGTAACCGGAGAGAACAGTCCCTATGCCACGGCAAGATCTTTAAATCTTCTCCCGGAGAAAACAGCCGCTAAAACAGGGACGGCCCAAACCTCAAGAGAAGGATATTTCCATAATTGGATTTCCGTTTTCGGTCCCTATGAAGATCCCCAAATATCCCTTCTCATACTAGTTGAAGATGTCGAAGGAATTCAATTATCAACGATACCTGTTGCAAGAGATGTTTTAGAATGGTATTTTAACAATAGGATACAAAAAAATAACGATTAAAAGAATAATAAAAAAAATGGCAGAAAAATACTTTACTAAAGAAGGATTGGAAAAAATCAACAAAGAATTGGAATATTTAAAAACAGAAAAAAGAAAAGATATTTCAAAAAGAATAAAGGAAGCAGCTTCTTTCGGAGATTTATCGGAAAATGCAGCCTATACGGAAGCAAAGGAAGAGCAAGCTTTTTTAGAGGGCAGGATTAGGGAATTGGAAAACAAGGTTAGAGAGGCAAAAGTGGTGGAAAAAGGGAATTATGAAAAAGTAGAAATCGGCTCTACAATAGTTCTTTCATACGGTAAAGAAGAAATATCCTATACTTTGGTTGATACATCAGAAGCAGATCCTTTTAAAAATAAAATTTCATTTTCATCTCCATTAGGAGAGAAGCTTTTTGGAAAGAGAGTAGGGGACTCAGTTGAACTTTCTCTTGAAGAAGGTAAAATAAAATACACAATAAAAGAAATAAAATGAAAACAAGATTTGCTCCGTCTCCAACAGGTTTTCTTCATATAGGAACAGTAAGAACGGCTCTTTTTAATTATCTTTTTGCCAAAAAAAATAAAGGTTCTTTTCTCCTGAGAATAGAAGATACCGACAAAGAAAGGTCAAAAACCGAATTTGAAAATAATATTTTAGAAGCCCTGAAATGGCTTAATATTGATTTTGACGAAGGTCCATACAGACAGAGCGAAAGAGGGGAGATATATGAAAAATACCTCAAAAAGCTTCTTGATGAAAAAAAGGCCTACTATTGTTTTTGCAGTAAAGAAGAACTTGAAGCGAAAAAAGAAAATTATGCAGTAAATGGATTACCCGTAAAATACGACGGAAAATGCTCTTCTTTATCAAGAGAAGAAGCAGAAAAAAAAATAAAGAGGGGAGAGATGTCAGTTATCCGAATGAAAATGCCCGAAGAAAAAATTGAGGTAAAAGATTTAATTCGAGGAAAAATAATTTTTGATACAAAACTAATAGGAGACATCGTAATTGCTAAAAATTTAAAAAGTCCGTTATATAATTTTTCCGTGGTAATTGACGATTATGAAATGAAAATAACCCACGTTTTAAGAGGAGAGGATATTTTATCAAATACTCCAAAACAAATAGTTTTATGCAATCATTTGGGAATTAATCCTCCAAAATACGGTCATATGCCAATGATACTTGGAACAGACAAAAGCAAACTAAGTAAAAGGCACGGGGCTACAGCAGTTCTTGATTATAAAAAAGAAGGATATCTAAAAGAAGCATTAATTAATTTTTTGGCTTTTTTAGGATGGAGCCCTAAAGATAAAAGAGAGTTTTTTGAAATAGAAGAACTTATTGAAGAATTCTCACTGGAAAGAATGAACAAAAGCGGGGCCGTCTTTAATTTAAAAAAACTGGATTATATAAACGGACACTACATCCGAAAAAAAAGCATTGATGAAATAACAGAGTTTTGTATTCCATATCTTGTTGAAAAAGAATATATTACTCCAATTTTTAAAGATAGAGAAATAATTCCCAATCTTACCGGAATTGCAGGAAAAGAGATATCAATGTCTTTTATTATAAAAAAGACAAAAGAAGAGATAAGCTTTGAATATTTAAAAAATGTTGTTTCTCTTTATAAAGAAAGAATGAAAAAACTTTCCGAAATAGCAGATTTTACGGATTATGTCTTTAAAAAAGATTTATCTTTTAATAAAGAGCTACTGCAATGGAAAGGAAGTAAAAAAGAAGAAATGTCTTTTGTTTTAACGGAGCTTTTCAAAATCTTGAATTCTCTTAAAAACTGGGATTCCAAAACGATAGAAGAAGAAATAATGCCTTTTGCAGAAAGATATAAAACAGGGGATAGAGGATATGTTCTTTGGCCCCTAAGAGTAGCTTTAACCGGAAAAAAGTCATCTGCCGGACCATTTGACGTTGCAAGCGTCCTGGGAAAGGAAAAAACCCTAAGAAGAATAAATGCGGCAATAAAAATGACATGAGATTAATTATTTTTATTACAATTGCAATAGTAATAATTATGATAATAGTCCCGGAAGAAACTATAAAAGGAGTTTTTGAAAAAATTGAAAAGTTTTTTATAGAAATTCTACAAAAAACATTCTCTTATATTTTTGATCTTTTAAAAAGATTTTTTTCATATGTAATAGATGTTTTAAAAAACATTTTTAAAGATATAAAGAGCTTTATAATAGAAGAGATTGAGGAGGAAAAAATAAATATAATGGAGAGAATGTTAGAATGGGGAAAAAGAATACTCCTGACACCAGAGAGAGAAAGGTCTTAAAAAGGCCTTGACAGTGTGAAAAGAGAGGATATAATTAGATATATAATATGTCGCATAATGTATGTTAAGCGTCTTTCTAAGAGACCTTTTAATATAACCACTCTTTTAAATGAAAAAAACAAGCATTTCAATAAAAGGCCTTTTCCCTGAATTTTTGGATTGGCTTGAGCTTGAGAAAGGATTATCTGCAAAAAGCCAGGAAAATTATTCAAGATTTTTAAAAAAGTTTTTTGATTTTTTAAAATTTTCTAATCTGGAAGAAATAAAACCTCACGAAATAACAAACGATCATATATGGAAATATCGCCTCTTTCTTTCAAGGCAGTCAAAAACGCCACTAAGAAGATCAACCCAAAACTACTATCTAATAGCCCTAAGGTCTCTTTTATCCTATTTTGCTGAAAAAGACATCCTTTCGTTGCCTCCTGAGAAAGTAAAACTTCCGAAAAGCAAATCGGAAAAAACAGTTAACTTCTTAAATCCAGAACAGGTTAAAAAGCTTCTGGAAGCCCCAAATATAGATGATATTGCCGGATTAAGAGATAGAGCCATGCTTGAAACCCTCTTTTCTACCGGATTGCGGGTAGCAGAACTCGTTTCTCTTGATAAAGAGCAAATAAAGCTAAAAGACGGCATAAAATACCTTGAAATAGGGATCATAGGCAAAGGAAGCCATCCCAGGACCATATACCTCTCAGAAAGGGCCATAAACTGCCTCAGAAGCTATCTTTTGACAAGGAAAGACAAGGAAAAAGCCCTTTTTATTAACTACAGAGGAAAAAAAACCGGAGGACGGCTTAATATAAGAAGCGTTGAAAGAATTGTTAAAAAATACGTGGTTCTTTCCGGCCTTCCTATGACAACTTCCTGTCATACATTAAGGCATAGTTTTGCCACCGATTTGCTTATTAAGGGCGTTGACCTTCGCGTTGTTCAAGAATTTTTAGGGCATAAAAATATCGCCACAACTCAAATATATACCCATATCACAAAGCCCCACCTCAAAGAGATACACAGTAAATATCATAAGCTTCAATAAATAATGTCGCTTAATATAATAAGGACCAACTAAAAACACCTCCTAAAAAAGAGGTGTTTTTTTGGCTTTTCCTTAACTGTTAAAATTCTTCAATTTCTCTTTCTAACCTCTCAATCTCTGTTTCCATATCTCCAAAATCATAGGATTCAAACATATCAATATCCGCTTCTATATCCTCAATGCTATCCCCTGAAGTAACTTCCGGAATTTCCGGTCCTTCATAAATTAAATCCTCTTCTTGTTCTGTTTCTGTGGTTTCGGGAGTTAATTTCGGAGCAAGTCCTCCCCTGTCAAGAAAAATTGAAAAAATCATTACGAAAAGAGCAATGACTATAACAATTAAGAGAGCAAGTAAATATTTTTCTTTTCTTGTCATATTTTTAGTTTATTATTGCGCTTCTTAATTCGGCCATTATTTCCCTAATCAAAAACTTTACGGCATCTATAGTTCTAATTCTAAGTGTATTATGATCTGTTCTTATCTCTTGAAGAACATTTTGAAACTGAAGGCCAACATCTTCTCCAGAAGAAATGTCAGGAACATAAGTTTTTGCTTTTTGCTCTGCTATTTCTTCTTTAGCAACTTCAATGGAATTTCTGGCTTCATCCACTTTCAAATAAACAGAAGATAAATCCTTTTGAAGAGCTATCTCTATTTTTGCAGTACGGCTTTCAATCTTATTCAAAACAATTTCCATTGCAAAAAGAAGTCCCGTATATCTGTTTGAAAGATTATAATTTACTCTGTTCATATTCTCAGAAAGAATCTCAAAGCGATTTCTAAGCTGTTCTCCGCCGATCTCCTCTGCTTTTTCCCTGAGAAGTTTCTGTCTTGCTTCTGTTTGTTGAAGATTTTCCATTCTTATTTCCTTTGCTCTTTCACCTACCTCTATTGCTCCTTTTTGAGCTTCAATCATTATTTTTTCTCTCTCTTTCCCGAAATCAACAATTTTTCCCCTTGGAATAATTCTAGTTGATACTGAAGGAGTAAACCCTTGAACTTCCCCACTTGAAACTTCTTCTAAAATCGGGTCAAGATTGTTAATTTGCATATTGCCTTCTCCTTGCTGGGCAAAAGCAAAAGAAAAAGAAAAAAATAGAAGAAAAGCAATTGTGATAAAATTTTTCATTTTAATTTAAATTTATAATTTGTATTATTGACCTACCCGTCTGTTTTCAAGACGAGAAGCCAAATCGTGCGACCTTTTTGGTTTTTTATTATTAATACTTCCTTTCGGTTTTATTTCTTTTTTTAACTCTCTTGGAATCCTCTTTTCCCATTTTTTTGATTTATTTTCCATATTTTTATTATACTATTTAAGATATTAAAATTCAACTTGCCAGTTTTTTTTAAGGGAAAAACTCTTCCCTGTTTTTCTTGCTTTTTTTATTTTTCCTATTATAAAATAATGGCAAAATTCGTCTTTATCCCCTACTGTGCGGGCATTTAATATGTGTCCGGGAGAAAGACGGTCTTGCTCGTATATCAAATGCTCGGCATCTTCGGTTGTATCATTGGAAAGAAAATAGGGCTCTATTTCCCTCCAGCCCTCTTTGGTTGTGTCTGTTTTAGGATAATAAATTTCAACAGTTTCTTTTTTAACAGCCGCTTCTGCAATAATCTGAAGTATTTTTCTATAATCCATCGGTTTTATTTTCATAATCTTTCAGTTGCTTCTTTTATTCTTCTGGCTTCTTTTTCAATAATTTCTCCTTCATATTCGGCGCTATGAGCGCTATACTTGCCGTATGAAGCTTTTTTCTGGTCAAGATGGAGATTGAAAACATAATCTCCCTTTTCAAAATCTTCTTCTACATATATATGAAATCTCGGATACTTTTCCTTTCTTCCTGAAAGAGGTTTTATAAAATTGAATTCATCTTTTGTAGCAAAAGAGTAAGAAGTAGGAATATAACCTGCTTTCCTTATTAGGACAAGAAGATTTTCTTTTCCTTTTTTAATATGAAAAGTCATAATTTATTTCCCAAACCTTCTTTCACGCTTGCTATAATCAATAAGGGCCTTATCAATATCTCTTTCATTAAAAGACGGCCACATTTTATTTGAAAAATAAAGCTCTGAATATGCGGACTGCCAGATTAGAAAATTAGAAAGACGATGCTCCCCTCCTGTTCTGATTATTAAATCCGGATGAGACATATTTTCAGTATAAAGAAATTTTTCAAAAAAATCCTCTGTTATTTTTTCAACAGAAATTTTTTCTTCAATTATTTTTTTAACTGCGCTTACTATTTCTCTTCTTCCGCTATATGAAACAGCAAGATTCAATATCCCCTTCTTGTTGTCTTTGGTAGTTTCTTGAGCAATTTTTATTCTTTTTTTTACTTCAGAGGAAAGTTTTTCCTTGCTTCCAATAATATTAATCTTAACTCCTTTTTTATGTAATTTCGACACAGCCCTATCGCTAAGGGCACCCAAAAGAAGACGCATTAAAAAGTTAACTTCTCTTTCAGCTCTTTTCCAATTTTCATAAGAAAAAACATACACCGTTAAAATCTTTACTCCTTTTAAAAGCAAGTAATCCCCTATCCTCTCTAAATTTTCCAATCCTTTTTTATGACCGCTAAAAACGGGAAGATTTTTTTCCCTGGCCCATCTTCTGTTTCCGTCAATAATCAATCCCAAGTGATATGGTATTTTTTTTTCCATTTTATAATAAAAAGTCCGGCTCTATTTTAACAGTTTTAGGAATTAAAAAAGGAATATTTTCTCCTGCAAAATATACGGATTTTGTCATTAAATTGTAAAAGGCAATCTTTCTTTTGAAAAACTTTCTCATTCTTTTGTGGTAAAGTTCAAAGTCCGGAAAGGTTTCAACTAAAATATCAGCGGATTTCAACCCCCAAATAACCCCTCCTCCTGACCATGGCTTGGTGATTCCGGCAGCATCCCCGCAAAGAGTAACTTTTCCCTTTTTCGGAATTGAAAAACCGCAAGGAATAATTCTGGCATCAATTTCTTCAAGGTTAATTTTATCTTTTTTTAAAAAAAGAGCAAGTGCTTTTTTCGCTATTTCCGGTTTTTCCATAATTCCGTATTCAATCACTTCTTTTCTTGGTATTTTCCACACAAATCCTTCCCTAAGAGGCCATGTTTCAACAAAGTCGGAACTATCCTTTTCTTTTAAAAATCCTCTTATTCCAACCTTCAATTTCGGCTTCTTAAGGCCGAGAGATTTTCTAATAAAAGAATTTGCCCCATCGCATCCTATTACCCTGTCAAACCCTTGGGGAATGCTTTTTATTTCTTTCCCCAAAATAACGCTTTCTTTCACTTTGGAGTATAAAATTTTATCAAGAGAAGAGTGGGAAAATAAAAAAAACCTTTCTTTAAAAAGAAGGTGAATTGTTTTTTTAGGAAAGCGAAGAAGAGCCGATTTTATTTCCTTTTCGACTATATTTTTACTTTCCGGAATAAATTTGAAAATCTTTTCGGAAAATATTCCCGAGCAAACATCGGTTCCAATTTCCTTCCTTTTTTCAAAAAGAACGACTTTATTGCCTTTTTCTATCAATTTTAGGGCAAGATAAAGGCCAATTGTTCCTCCTCCTATAATTGCTATTTTTTTATTCATTTTCCAAAATGTTCTCTATTATAAAGGGCTCCTCTTTTTGCTGTTTTGCCGTAATATATCCGGCAGCAAAGGAAAATAAAGAAATTAAAATAACACCAACTATAAGCATAATATCTTTTTGGTGTCTTTTGACAAAAGAAATTGTTTCTGCTATCATAATACCGTTTTTCATTTAAAATACTTAAATTATTTTTAAATTACTATGGCTACAACTAAATCCGCGGGAGCGACAAAACTAGGAAGAGATTCCCAGCCAAAATATTTGGGAGTTAAGCTTTTTGACGGCCAAAAAGTGAAAACGGGAAATATCATTATAAGACAAAGAGGAACCAGATTTTTAGCGGGAAAAAACGTAAAGCGCGGAGCAGATGACACTCTTTTTGCTCTCAAAGACGGCATTGTTAAATTCACCACAAAAAGAAAAAAGCGCTTTGACGGTTCTCAAAGAATTGCCAAGGTTGTTAATGTTCTCTAAGACAGGCCTTAATAAATCCTGAAAACAAAGGATGAGGAGACAAAGGGCTTGATTTAAACTCCGGATGAAACTGAGTACCCAGAAAAAATGGGTGCTTTTTTATTTCAATAATTTCAACAAGGTCTCTTTCGGGATTTCTTCCCGATAAAACCAGTCCTTTTTTTTCCAATAAATCCCTATAGCTATTATTTAACTCATAACGATGGCGATGGCGCTCGGAAATAAGATTCTTTTTATAACAGCTTTTTGCCAAAGTTCCTTTTTTAAGCTCGCAAGAATAAGCTCCCAGGCGCATTGTTCCGCCGTAATTTTTTTCTTTCAGCAGATTTTTTTGTTCATCCATGATATCAATAACGGGATATTTGCAATTATCGTCAAATTCCCTTGATCCGGCTTTTTTGATACCGCAGACATTCCTTGCAAATTCTATAACTGCAAGCTGCATTCCCAAACAAAGCCCGAAAAAAGGAATTTTGTTTTTTCTGCAATATTCTATCGCCTTTATTTTCCCCTCAACTCCTCTTACCCCAAATCCTCCGGGAATAATAATGCCGTCGCACTCTTTCAGTTCCTTTAATTTTTTAGAGTTTTTTTCATACTTTTCAGAAGAAATCCAAACTATCTCCGGTCTTGATTTAAGGTTATAGGCAGCATGTTTTATTGATTCTATAATAGAGATATATGAATCAAGAAGGGTGAAATTTCCTATTTCAAAATATTTGCCGACTATTCCTATTTTAACCTCCTTCTTGTTATTTTTAACAAAATTTACAAATCGGGACAAATCTTTCAAATCATTCTTTTTGGGCTTCATTTTTAATTTTTGAAGTATCCTGTTTCCCAAATTGTCTTTTTCAAACAATAGAGGAACCTCATATATTGTTTCTGCATCAGGAGCAGAAATTACGTCCTCCGGCAATACATTGCAAAAAACAGATATTTTTTTCTTTCTAACATTATCAAGAGAAACAGCACTGCGGGCTATTATGATATCAGGCTGGATTCCGGCTGAATTTAAAGTCCTAACGGCATATTGGGTCGGTTTAGTTTTCATCTCGCCAAGAAGCTTTGGAACAGGGAGATAACTTACCAAAACAAAAAGCGTGTCTTTTGGGTTAGACAGCTTTAACATTCTTCCCGCTTCAAGAAAAAGCATATTTTGATATTCACCGACAGTTCCTCCAATTTCTATAAGAATAAAATCTGCTTTCGCTTTTTCTCCCGCTTTCTTTATCCTTGAAATTACTTCGTTTGGAATATCAGGAACAACCTCCACGCAACGTCCCTTATACTCAAGGTTTCTTTCTCTGTTTATTACCGACTGATAAACCCTGCCTGTGGTAATATAGTTGTCGCTAAATATATTTTCCTCTAAAAATCTTTCGTAGTTCCCAATGTCTTGATCGCATTCTATTCCGTCTTCAGTGACAAAAACCTCTCCGTGTTCAAGAGGATTCATGGTCCCGGCATCAACATTGACATAGGGGTCTATTTTAATCGCCGTTACTTTAAATCCTTTGCTCTTTAGAACCTTTCCTATTGAAGAGGTTACAATTCCTTTTCCAATTCCTGACATAACTCCTCCTGAGATAAAAATATATTTAGGCATTCATCCGTTAACTTTAAGCGTAATAATTTATCCTATTAAAACACCGGAGATATTACGTATAAAGCTCAATAAAAATTTTATTTATAACTCTTCCGAAACGACAACTTTAACTTCCGGTTCAAGATTATGTTCAAGCTTGATTTTGACAGAATATTCTCCCAGTTCTTCTATCGGATTTTCCAATTTAATCTGCTTTTTTTCAACTTCAATCCCCTCTTCCTTTAACTTCTCTGCAATTTTAACGGCAGTAATCTTTTCAAAAAGCTGGCCTTTTTCTCCAAGTTTGACCGGAATTGCTATTTCCATTCCGTCAATTTTCGAGGCAACTTTTTGGGCTTTTGCCAAATCATCTTCCGTTTTCTTTTCCATTATCTCTTTCTGGGCTTCAAGCCAAAGCAAAGCATTTTCAGTCGCGATTTTCGCCAAATTATTAGGAATTAAAAAATTCCTGGCGTATCCATCGGCAACGTTTTTTACTTCATACTTTTTTCCCAGTCCGTTTACGTCTTCTATAAGAATTACTTTCATATTGGTTTTTCCCTGTCGGGTTTTAATTTTAAATTATTTTATATTTCTTCTATTTTCCTATTTTATCTCATATCTTTTAATATTTCAATAGCAGTATCAAGATAAACATCTTTGTCTTCTTCGTAATCCTCTTCAGACATATCAATAACAACATCAGGAACAATGCCAACTTTATCTATTAAATTTCCTTTAGGAGTGAGCCATTTTGATATAGTCACTTTTATTTTTGAACCGTCACTTAAAGTTACAAGCTCCTGGACAGAACCTTTTCCAAAAGATTGTTCCCCTACTATAACAGCGTCCATATTGTCTCTTATTGCTGAAGCTAAAATTTCCGAAGCTGAAGCCGAGCCGTAATTGATTAAAATTACTATCGGATAACCGGAAAGATTGCCGTTTCCGGTAGCCCTATACTCTATATTCTCTCTTTTTCCCTCTTGAATGGTAATTATCTGATCTTTTATTAAAAACCAATCGGCAATTTCTTTTGCCTCATCAAAATACCCCCCAGGATTATTTCTTAAATCAAGAATTATTCCGTTTGCCGAACTGTCCAATATTTCCTTTGCAATTTTGGAAAAATCAAAACTGGACTTTAAGGAAAAATGTATTAACTTTATATGAGCAATTTTAAGATTGTCTTTTTCTATAATTTCAAAGCGCATTGAGGGAATTTCAATCAATCCTCTTGTAATTACAAAATCCTTCGGCAAATCCCAATTATCTCTGTAAATAGTAAAAACAATCTCTGTTCCCTTTTCCCCCCTGATTAAAGAAACCGCTTCTTCTACTGTAATATCGGAAGCGAAAACCTCTCCTATTTTAATTATGATATCGCCAGCTCTAAGGCCTGCTTTTTCGGCTGGAGTGCCTTCAAGAGGAGTCACTATTTTAAGCTGTCCGTTTTTCATGCTTATTTCCATCCCCACTCCTTCAAAATTACCCCTTGTGTCTTCTAAAAAACGCTTAGCGTCCTGAGGGTCAAAAAAGACGGTAGGAGGATCCTCAAGCGCTTCAATCATTCCGGATATTGCCCCATAAACCATTTTCTTGTAATCTAGCGACTGAGAATCAATATATCTTCTTTCAAGAAGATCCCAGGCCTCCCAAAAAAGGCCGATATCGGCTTTATCTGAAAAATAAGGTCTTGCATTGATAGAATATTTTCCAACAAGAAAACCCGTTCCGAAGATAAATACGAAAAAGAGAATTACAAAAGGGCTTTTAAATTTGTACGACGGAAATTTAAACATAATATTTCAAAGATTATAGCAAATAACTTTCAGTTAGTCCATTTTAAAAAGTATTACATACATCAATATTTTTATAAAAAATATCTGCAAATAGCCTATAAAGTCGATATTCTTTTCTTTCTAATAGCACTATTGCCTTTTATTTTTTTATAAATATCTTCTGATATCATAAAAATAAAATCTTTTCTTTCTTTTTTTACTTTATCTATTAATTTTTTTGTGTTCTTCGGACCAAAAATATTTTCTAAACTCTTTTTAAAAGCAAGATAAGCATACTTTCTTTTTTTTCTTATTTTAAAACATTTAAAGTTATAGTATCTATCACGAATTATTAGAGTATCATCATCAGTCAAAGTAAAGGGAGATATACTGCAGCCAAAAGGCTTCTCTAAATGAATAGAACATAGACCTTCTTTTGTCAGAAATTGACACGATGTTTTATTTTTCAAGATATTATTTTCGATAAAACCGCCTAATTTTTTCACTTTTTCTGTTTCAGATGAATGAATTGCTACTAAAAAACATTTTTCATTTGGAAGTTGACAGCAACACTCTCCTTTACAAGAACTTAAGATAAAATTCTTTGTACAAGAATGAAATTTTTGTATAAGCATTGAATAAGATACTTTAATTTTTTTCATCTTTAAAAAGAACATCACTTGTTATTCCTCTTTTCCTAGCGCATACTAAATATGCGTCGTTTATTCTCGGCTTCTTATTCCAAGCTAGTTTTTTTAATACTTTTTCTATTTCTTTTTTTTCACCTTCTATTTCTAGAAAATATCCGAACGGAAGCTGATCTAAACATAATTCAACAGAGTCAGTTAATAATTTTTTTCTTTTTTTTTCAAAAATAACAATATCTGTAAATCCTAACGCTTTGAAAAAGTCAATTCCTGTTTGAAGGTCTTCTATCTTCATTTCTATTTCGTTTCTTTCAAAATACTTACTTTCTCCTTTTTTAACTTTTACACCCATTGTTATTTCTGAATCAATAACTTTTATTCGAGGAAAAACATTAGAATTTCCATCTGGTTTGAAAAAACCATAAGTTTTTTCAAAGGATAAATCACTCCATTCACGCCAATTATATTTTCTTAAAAGAAGAGAAATATCATCTTCTGCTAATTCAATTTTGATTTCTGTTTCTTTCATTTTTTTTATAAATATGCAGATGGTATTTCTTCGTTAAACGGACTATCGTAGACTGTTTTATCTTTAATTTTTATCTGTTTAAATGCATTCCTTCTATCCCAACAACCAATACATATTCCGCAATGATTTTCTCCACCCTTAGGACAACTTCTACTTTTATGCAATGGAACATCTTTCTCTAAACAATATTTCATATAAATTTCTTTGTCGTAGCAATTATCAAATTCTTCTTCTATTGGTATAGATATCACCTGCCAACTCCAATCATTTGTTATGTGGCATATTAAGAGGTTAAGAGATCTTAAAGCAGTAAGAGATGAATGATAAAGATAGTCTGAATTTGGAAAAGCACCAAAAATTGTCTTAATCTTTATTCCCTTACTTTGTAAAGAGTAAGCATATTCCATAGCCGTCAAATAAATAATAGGGTTTCTGGAAGGATAACTTATATCCCTTCTCATTAAAGGGTTATCTTTTAATTCTTTTGTTGCTCTTAAATCGTTTTTATATTCTTTGGCTGGGGTTTCCAAACTAACAAATTTTACTTTATGATATAATTTTGGAAATCTTTTTGAAAAATAATTATCAAAAAATTTAACAGATTTTATTTCTTTATCTCTATTGGTTTGTTTTCTATCTAAAAAAATAGGATAAACATTTAGCTTAAATTCATTGAGTAGAATAAATAATTGACTAACACTATCTATTCCACCCGATAAACAAAGAGTTACAGGCATTCCTTTTTTTGGCATTTTTACGATATAGCTCCTTTGGGTTCTAAATATATTATTTAAAGATTTTAGTAATCCTCTGTTTTCTACTCTTCTATTATTAAGATGACCTGTTCCTGTATTAATTATTTTTATCATAACTTTTATAATTTTTAATTACTTCTTTTGCCTCATCTATTGTTTCTTGGTAGATATGAGCATCTGTTATCATTCCATCTAATGAGCCAATCCATATTTTTGTTTTAAGATTTTCTTCTAATCTTTTTGCTACTTCTTGTGATAATAAAGATATTGCAACAATATTTCCTCCCGCTTTTTGATAAGCATCAATAGACCTTGCATTAAATATAGTATTCAAATGATAGTTATCTTTATTCATTCTAATTAATCTGAACTGAATTGTTGTTATACAAGGCAAATAATCGTCTTTTGGTTTATCTAAACATTTATCATAATCTTCTTCTCGTATAAAACTCATAATTGCCTTTTTACTTTCTGGGATTTCTGTTAATCTTTTAACTACAAAATCTAACATCTTCCAATTTTTAATTCTTGCATAATAACTTTGACTACCTGGAGAGAATGAAGGAATAATATCAAAATCATGCATTATTTCCTTACTAAATGTTAAATTTATAATCTCGTCCATGTTTTTTTTATTTCCATATTTTGTCATTAGCATATCTGGATAAATCTGAGACATCGCTTTTATCCTAATGTTTTGGAGACAAAGTCTTTTTCTTCCTTCGTCTTCTGTAATAATTCCGTTTTTAAGTATTACTTCCACTAAACCTAACCAA
>Ga0172382_10005540_pt1 | contig 18789 bp, 12 predicted proteins | sample Leawel138RmetaG_FD_122245 | JGI IMG/M metagenome (GOLD analysis project Ga0172382, IMG submission 122245) | Leachate microbial communities from a municipal landfill in Southern Ontario, Canada - Leachate well 138R metaG | ecosystem: Engineered > Solid waste > Landfill > Unclassified | place...
CTTCAGTCCGGCCACCCCGTTCGGGGTCTTCTTCGCACGACAGAAGTTCCTGAGATATTCGTCGGGAGAACGTCCGGGAACGCTCTTCAGTATTTTGGGAATGAAGGCTTCGTTCAACGCCTCGCCAGGGGCGCCAAAACGACGGCTCTTGGTCATCATGTCGCAAAGGAAACTGCTGCCCGAGCGCGGCGTCATGGCAATGAGATAGCGGCTGCGTGGCTCTGGCAATACGTCCAACTTGCTCAGTTTGTTCTTGTCGAGACCGGATCCCCTGAACATGGCACTGACTTGGTTCACATTGCTCCTTTCCATGCACACTGAGCGCATGTTCATGACACCATCGCGGCAGCCTGCAGGCATGGCGGCTCTTCCTGTACGCGTCTGAAGTCGATGAGGCTGGCGTTGATCCGCTCAGGATTCTCGGCCAAAGCCAGAGGCAAGAGGCGGTGGCGGGTGCCCGACGAGCGAAGACGCGATGCAATGGCACCCATCTCAAACGCAACGACGGGCACGCCGCTTTGAAGTGCGATGGACAACGTGTAGCTGTAGGTTTCCGGCACCACGGACGGTAACCACACGAGGTCCGGATCCAGTCGGTGCAATGTGGCCGGGCCGTCCTGCTCCTGATACTTCCCGGTGATCGTTACCCCAACGTCCTCCAGCGCCCTGTCGTTCATGCTGTAGCCCATGAGCATGAAATCGATGGCCTGGCCCGTCGCTTTCGCGTGTTGCGCGCTTGCGAGCAGAACGTCGTAGCCTTTGAGCTTGCCGATGGCGCCGATGACCACGACCCGCGGCCGGCCTCCACTCGCGACCCGGCGCCGTGGCGCACGCGGCACGAGGCAAGCTTCATGGGGGCGCACGTGCAGGATCAGGCCGTGATAATAGCGGCCGATCCGCTGTGCCACATCGCTGTCGGGCACCACCACCCGTTCTGCGGAACGCAATGTCTGCTCGTGCAGACTCCGCCAGGCGGTGATATTGGTGACACCGGGATCGGAGCCGCGCACGGTGAGGCATTCGTCGCATGCGGACGGGGCGGGCTCTCCACAGTATCTACCATGTTCGTCCGCAAGACTGACGCGGGGACAGATGGCGTAGTAATCGTGCAGGTGCACCTCCCAGCGGGCATGCAATGCCCTCGCCAGGCGCTCCATGCGTGCCGGCGCGTCTTGCACCATATCCACGAAGCTGTGGACCTGTACTGCGGTGATTTCCAGTTGTGACAGCGCCTGCCGGATACGGTCGTGGTCCTGCCATTGCAGTACAGGGAGGTTAGGCAGGTTTTTTATGCGTGGATGTTCGATGATCAGGCGATGCGGGTCACCCTTCTTCGGTCGCAACACGAAGGTGCCCATGCCCATGCTTTCCAGTTCCGCGAGCTGCTGCTGAACATGGCGCTCTACCCCGCCTCCGCGCCCGTGGGTTACGAGCAGGACATTGTTCTGCCGCCGCCACTGCCGCAATCTGGCCCAATCGAGATTCCTGCGCGCTTCGGCCAGGGGATCGCGGGTAATGAAGTCCGCAACTTCAGACTGGTATGACGGATAGCGCCTCGCGAGCACCTGCAGGCCGTTGCGCTCGAGCCGTGCCTTCTCGCCCTGGAAGGACGTGGCACCCCAGTGCCGGACAAACACGTCCGCGGCGATGAGGTTGTACCAGCCGTTTAGCAATGCACGCCGACAGAAGTCGTTTTCCTCGCCGTAGCCCTTGCCGAAAGCCTCGGCATCGAACAGTCCCAGCTCGTTCAGGCAACTGCGTTTGATGTACATGCAGAAACCGACGGCGGTCGGGGCCTCCACCTGCATCCCGGCATTTTCCCGTGCCGCCATACCATCCAGTTCTGCAAAACCGATTTCCAGTGGAAACGGATTGTCCTGCATGAAGAGGGGGTAACTGCAGATGGTGGCATTGTTCGACAGCGGCGTGACCGTGCCGGTCCGCGCGTTGCGTTGCGCAGCGGCGCGCAAGCGGTCGAGCCAGCCGTCATAGACCTCGGTGTCCGCGTTGAGCAACACCACATCGCGCGCCCGGTGCAACGCCATCCCGCGATTCACGGTACGGACGAACCCGCAATTTTGCTCGTTGGTCAGCAACGTGAACAGTTTGCGTTCTGCCAGAAGGTCGAGTTCCTGAGTGAGTTCTGCGTCCGGGCTTGCATCATTGATCACTACCAGCTCGAAGGGGACGTCGCAGTGCGCCGCCAGAACGCTGTGCAGGCAACGCAGGGTCTCGTTGCGTCCCTTGTACACCGGCACGATCACATCCACGCGCACGGTATCCCCGCCTGCGCGAGGCGCCACCCCACACCATGCAGTCGCCGGCAGCGGCGGGACAGGGTCCCGGGCAGCACCGCCCGCCTCCGCGCCGCTTTCACAGGGCAAAGGGGTGCGACCTTCGAAACGCCCGCACTGCAGGTAATGAACGAGCGGATTCAGCCGCGCCTCGGCCACATCGCGGTTGCTCCTCAAGTAATGGACACTATCGAAACTGGGTGAGGGCGAGCGCCCCTCAGTGCCGCCCCAGCGCACGAAATGGAGCAGTGGGTCGAGGCCGGCGCGGGCCACGTCCTTGTTGTTCGAGAGGTAATAATCGGTATCGAACCATGGGCCCGGTGCGAGCCTCCGGAAGCGGCCGACCCAGGCGTAATGCAAGAGTGTGTTAACGCGCGCCAGCCTTGCCTTCGCATTCTGCCGATAGGCGCCGGGATCGAACAACGCCATGGGTGAACGGCCTTCCCTGTCCCCCCACGCCACGTAGTGAAACAGCGGCCGCATGGACTGCTCCGCGACGTCACCATTCGTCTCGAGGTAATGATTCCGCTCGAACAGGCCCGTGCCGCGCACCAGTCGCACAAGCAGCTTGCGATAAAGGAAACGCAACCCGAGGGAGCGGCAAACAGGCTGCATGAGCCAAAGCACGGCCATGCGCAGCTCACCCCAGTACGCATTTATCCGTGCACGCAGCGGCAGCTTTGACATGTCCTGCAATCATCCTTTCGGCAGGAGTTTTCTGAAGATAGGCGATCTAACGATCTTCGCAATCGATGCTCGCCGAAATGTCCGCTTTGCGCACAAGAATCCTTCAGCGGCGTTCCCGGACGCCAGCGGGCAGGGATGGTGGCCCTTGGCGCGATTGCAGCAACCGCCTCAGGAATGGCTGTGATCCGCTGTCACGGATTTCGTCGACATGACGATGGGCGAAGGGCTACCGCGCCCCCATACCGGGGTACGAGGTACAAGGCCCCCGAGGGAGGCCTCCAGGTGATGTTGCGCTGCTTCCCGCAGGCATCAGAATGGGTTGGCGTCCTCTTCCAAGTCTTCGCCGGGCAGGGCGTCGAAGGCGATGGACCCCTGCTTCCCGGTACCGACGTCGCCGTCCGGCACGTACACGGTTTCCATGATCTCGATGAACCGCTTGGCCTGCGGCGACAGGTAGCGCCCCTGCCGCAGCACCACACCGTAACTGCGCCGGGGGAAATAGTGGTCGAGCGGAATGGCGGCCAGCTGCTCCTCGCCGGTAAGGCACACATCGGTAACGATGGAAACACCCAGGCCCAACTCCACGTATTTCTTGATGACTTCCCAGCCGCCCGCTTCCAGGGCCACCTGATAGCTCACGCCGTTCTGCCGGAACACCAGATCCACGATCCGCCATGTGGAGAGATGACGCGGGGGCAGGATGAGACCGTAAGGGCTGATGTCCTCCAACCGGATGTCCTGCTTCTCGGCCAGTGGATGCCCCTTGGGCACGATGAGGGCGGGCTTGTAAGTGACCACGGGCCGGTAGACCAGGTCGTCAGGTACCTCGAGCATGGAGCCCACGGCGAAATCCGCCTCATCCTTGCGCAGCATGGCCAGGCCGTCACGGCCCGTCACATTGTGCAGTTTCAGTCGGATATGGGGATGCAACTGGGCAAAGCGCTTCATGACCTCGGGCAGGATGTAGAGGATGGTGGACTCACCGGCGGCGATATTCAGCACCCCGTTCTCCACCTTGCCCAGGTGGGCGGCAAAGGTCTCGTGCAGCTTGTCGATGCCCTCCACCAGTGGTTCGGCAAGCTTGTAGAGCAGTTCCCCCTCCGGCGTGAGCTTGATGTTGGGGCCGCGACGCTCAAACAACGTGGTCTCAAATTCGCGCTCAAGTGCCTGAATTTGCAAAGAAACTGATGGTTGACTCAGGAACAGGGTCTCTGCCGCCAGGGAGATGCTGCCATGGCGTGCCGTGTGGCAGAACGCGCGCAGCTGTTTCAGGCGGTTCTGCTTGTAATAAAGGTTGGGCGTGTTATCCATCGATGGCTTGTATTGGTTTCACCAATATTGAGGATTGAAATAATTATCGGGCCAAATAATCCGCCAGAACATAGACTTCGTTCACGCACACCTTGTCGGGTTTCCGCTAGGGCGTGCCCGTGAAACCGAACCGGGGGTAACGAAGTCCGTGGACTCGTTGACAAACATCGCCATCGCAGGCGCATTCATGTCCGGCCTGGGAATCGCTCTGGCAACCATCCTGGCCGTCGCCAATCGCCGCCTCCACGTGGAGGAAGACCCGCGCATCGACGAGGTCGAGGAAATGCTCCCCAAGGCCAACTGCGGGGCGTGCGGCATCGCCGGCTGTCGGCCGTTCGCCGAGGCTGTGGTCGCGGGCAAGACCTCGCCCGGCAAGTGTACCGTGAACTCGCCCGAGATGATCGAAGCCATCGCCAATTACCTGGGCGTGGAAGCCGGTCGTGTGGAAAAGCAGGTCGCCCGCCTGGCCTGTGCCGGCGGTTCCCACGTGGCCTATACCCGGGCCCGTTACCAGGGCCTGCAGACCTGCCGTGCCGCGTCCTTGGTCTCCGGCGGCGGCAAGGGCTGCGCCTGGGGCTGCATCGGCCTGGGCGACTGCGCCTCGGTGTGTGATTTCAATGCCTTACATATGAACAAGTACGGCCTGCCCGTGGTTGACGAGGACCGTTGCACCGCCTGCGGCGACTGCGTCGAGGTGTGCCCGAAAGACCTGTTTTCCCTCCAGCCCGTCAGCCACCAGCTGTGGGTTGCCTGCAAGAACCAGGATCTGGCCGATGAGGGCGAGGCCCATTGCGAACTGGTGTGCACCGCCTGTGGCCGGTGCTCCGCCGATGCACCCGAGGGCCTGATCCAGATCCGCAACAATCTCGCTGTGATCGACTACAGCAAAAACGCACTCGCCTCCCGCGTCGCCATCGAGCGCTGCCCAACCGGTGCGATCGTTTGGTTCGACCGTGAAAAGGGTGCCGTCAAGGGGGTGGACGCCCGGCGTGTCACCCGTAAAGAACCCCTGCAGCGCATCGAACCGCTTCCGCGCGTTTGATATTCCGCGACGACTGACACGAACCGTCTTTCGGACGGCAGGAATACTGTTTCCTTCAGAAAATTCGGATCGGCGCAAGCCGGCATGAAATAGGGTGATCTCGCGATGAAGAAAGAGGCCAAGACAGTCAAGTATCCGGGCAAGCGCCGCGCCATGGACGGCAACACCGCCGTCATCATGTGCGAACGCGAGTCGTCGGATGCCGCCGGTGCCTACCCGATCACGCCATCAACCAATATGGGCGAATACTGGGCAGAAGAGGTTTCCAAGGGGCACATCAACGTCTCCGAGCGCCCGCTGATCTTCATCGAGCCCGAGTCCGAACATGCCGCTGCGGCGGTAACCGCCGGCCTGTCCATGACCGGCCTGCGCGCCACCAATTTCTCGTCCTCGCAGGGCGTCGCCTTCATGCACGAGTCGCTGTACTCGGCGGTGGGCAAGCGCCTCACCTACGTGCTCAACATCGGCTGCCGCGCCATCACCAAGGCCTCGCTGAACGTGCACGCCGGCCACGACGACTACCACTGCGTGGACGACACCGGCTTCTTCCAGATGATGGCGAAAAGTGCCCAGGAAGCCGCCGACCTGAACATCATCAGCCACAAGGTGGCCGAACTCGCGCTCACGCCGGGCATCATCGCCCAGGACGGCTTCCTGACCACACACCTGATCGAATCCATGCAGGTGCCCGAGCGCGCACTCATCGCCGAATTCCTCGGCAAGCCCGACGACCTCATCGACACGCCCACGCCGGCGCAGCGCCTGATCTACGGCCCGAAGCGCCGTCGTATCCCGGCCGTTTGGGACGTGGACAATCCCATGGTCACCGGCGCGGTGCAGAACCAGGACGCCTACATGCAGGCGGTCGCTGCCCAGCGTCCCTACTTTTTCGAACACATCAAGTCCATCACCGACCAGGCGATGGATGAGTTCTACCAGCTCACCGGCCGGTGTTATGGGCGCATCGGCACCTACAAGACCGAAGACGCCGATTACGTGATCCTCGGCCAGGGCAGCGTGGTGGGCACCGCCGAGGCGGTGGCCGACTATCTGCGCGAGACCCGCAAGCTGAAGGTCGGTGTGGTCAACCTCACCATGTTCCGTCCCTTCCCGGGAGACCTGCTTGGCAAGGTGCTCAAGGGCAAGAAGGGCGTGGCGGTGCTCGAGCGTACCGACCAGCCGCTGGCCGAAGACCTGCCGGTGGCCCGCGAGACCCGCGCCACGGTGAGCAAGTGCGTGGAGAACGGCGTGGCGGGCGGCAGTGAACTGCCCTACCCCGACTATGCCGCGTTCGGCGCCAAGGACATCCCAGTGATCTACTCGGGTTCCTTCGGCCTGGGCTCGCGCGACCTGCAGCCCGAAGGCATCATCGCCGCCGTGGAAAACATGCTCCCTGACGGCAAGCGCCGCAAGTTCTTCTACCTCGGCGTGGATTTCGTGCGTGAGAAGCCCGAGTCCCCGAAGCAGGAGATCTACCAGCAGGACCTGCTCGAAGCCTATCCCAAGATCCGCGACATGGCCCTGCGTGGCAGCGAAAACCCGAACCTCATGCCCAAAGGCGCCATCACCGTGCGCATGCACTCGGTGGGCGGCTGGGGTGCGGTGACCACCGGCAAGAACCTGGCCATGACGTTGTTCGATCTGCTCGATTACGACATCAAGGCCAACCCCAAGTACGGTTCCGAAAAGAAGGGGCAGCCGACCACCTACTACCTGTCGGCGGCGCCGGAGCCCATCCGCATCAATGCGGAATACAAGTTCGTGGACGTGGTGCTGTCGCCCGACCCCAACGTGTTCGGCCACTCCAATGCGCTGGCCGGCCTCAAGAAGGGTGGTGTGTTCATCATCCAGTCGCACCTGGAAACGCCGGAAGAGGTGTGGCGCTCGTTCCCCCTCACCGCGCAGCAGTTCATCGTCAACAACGAAATCCGTGTGTTCTACGTGGATGCGTTCAAGATCGCCCGTGAAGAGGCCTCCAATCCGGAGCTGCAGTTCCGCATGCAGGGCATCGCCTTCCAGGGTGCCTTCTTCAAGGCCTCCGGTGTGATGGAGCAGGCAAGCCTCGACGAGCACAAGCTGTTCAAGGCCATCAAGGACCAGCTCGAGTCCAAGTTCGGCTCCAAGGGCGCACGCGTGGTGGAAGACAACCTGCGCGTGGTACGTCGCGGTTTCGACCAGCTGGCGGAAATCACCGAAAAAACCGTGGGCCAGTTCACCCCGGGCATGATGCGCAAGGAATCGCACCTGCCTGTCATGCTCAAGCGCACGCCGGAGAGCAGCATGAGCCTGTCCGACGTCCACCGCTTCTGGGAGCAGACCGGCAATTTCTACATCTCCGGCCAGGGCAACGACAATCTGGTGGACCCGTTCATCGGTCTCTCGATCATGCCCGCCGCCACCGGTGTATTCCGCGACATGACCCAGGTGCGCTTCGAGCATCCCACCTGGAATCCGGCCAACTGCACCGCGTGCGGAGACTGCTATACGGTCTGCCCGGACAGCTCTATCCCGGGTCTGGTCAACTCCATGACCGAGGTCTTCGAGACGGCTATTCGCCGCATCGAGACCGCCGGCAACCCGACCCGTCACCTGCGTCGCGCCAGCCGCACGCTGGAAAAGAAGCTGCGTGCGCTGCTCGACGCCGCCGGGGAGAAGGCCGATGTGCATGCCCTGCTGGCCCAGGCCATCGTCGAGACCATCGTCGATACCGACGTGGACGGTGAGGCCCTGGAGCGCCTGAACACCGAGTTTGAGTGGTTCAAGAACGAACTGGGTGACTTCAAGTTTGCGGTTACCAAGCCTTACTACCTGAACAAGGAAAAGCAGGCCAAGGGCAGCGGCGGCCTGTTCTCCATCACCGTCAACCCTTACACCTGCAAGGGCTGCATGGAGTGCGTGACCGTATGCAATGACGACGCCCTCGCCATCGAGACGCAGACCTCCGAGAGCGTCGACCGCCTGCGCCGGGAATGGGGCCTGTGGCTGGATCTGCCGACCACCTCGCCCGATTACATCCGCATCGAAGACCTGGACGAACGTATCGGCGCCCTGGAAACCCTGCTGCTCGACAAGCGTTCCTACGGTTCCATGGTGTGCGGTGACGGCGCCTGCCTGGGTTGCGGCGAGAAGACCGCGCTGCACCTGTTCACCGGCACCGTGACCGCCCTCATGCAGCCGCGCGTGAAGGCGCACCTCGCGAAGCTGGATCAGCTCATCAATGGCCTGGATCGCCACATCCGCCTGAAGCTCGCCGAGACCATGGATCTCTCCGACGCCGAGGCGGTGAACAAGGTGGTCGATGCCCATGAGGACGCCGACCTCACCCTGGCACGCCTCACCGCCAAGCTGGACGAGGGTCGCATCGCCCAGGCGCTCGACCCCGAATGGCTCAAGTGGGCGACCCAGTTGCTGGCGCGTTTGAAGGATCTCAAGTGGCGCTATACCGACGGTGTCACCGGCCGCGGCCGCGCCGAGATGGGTATCGTCAACTCCACGGGCTGCACCTCGGTGTGGGGTTCCACCTTCCCGTTCAGCCCGTATCCGTTCCCGTGGGCGTCGCACCTGTTCCAGGACTCTCCGTCCATGGCCATGGGCCTGTTCGAAGGCCACATGGCGAAGATGGCCGAGGGCTTCAAGGCGATCCGCATGGCCGAGCTGGAACTGGCCGGGGAATACAATGCCGAGAAGCACAATGACTTCTTCACCTACTTCAACTGGAAGCAGTTTAGCGATGAGGAATGGTTGCTGTGCCCGCCGGTGGTGGCCGTGGGCGGCGACGGTGCCATGTACGACATCGGTTTCCAGAACCTGTCCCGTGCCCTGATGTCCGGCATCCCGGTCAAGGTCATGGTGCTCGACACCCAGGCCTACTCGAATACCGGCGGCCAGAGCTGCACCTCCGGCTACATGGCCCAGGTTGCCGACATGGCACCGTATGGCAAGCACTGGAAGGGCAAGCTCGAGATCCGCAAGGAGATGTCGCTCATCGCCATGGCACACCGCACCAGCTACATCATGCAGGGCGGCGTGAGCAACGTGACGCACCTGCTCGAGAGCTTCATCGAAGGTCTGAACAGCCGTCGTCCGGCCCTGTTCAATGTGTACGCCGTGTGTCAGCCTGAGCACGGTGTGGGTGACGACAAGACCTATGACCAGACCAAGCTGGCCATGGAAGCGCGCGCCTATCCGCTGCTGCGCTTCAACCCGGACAAGGGCAATACCTGGCAAGAATGCATGGACCTGGAAGGCAATCCGTCCATGGATACCGACTGGCCCATGTACAGCCTCGAGTACATCAACGAGAAGGGCGAGAAGGCCAAGATGGACGTCCCGATGACCTTCGCCGATTTCGCGGTGACCGAGGCTCGTTTCCGCAAACACTTCAAGAAGGCGCCGGCGGATACCTGGAACGAGAACATGGTGCCCATGCACGAATTCCTCGAACTGGACGAGGATGACCGCGATGGCAAGTTCCCGTACATCTGGACGGTCGACCAAAAGCAGCGCCTGGGTCGCGTGCTGGTGAGCCAGGAACTGGTGAACTCCACTATCGAGCGTCGCGACTTCTGGCGCCTGCTGAAGTCCATCGCCGGTGTCGACAAACCAGCGGTGGATGCGAGTCAGGTAGCCGACCAGGTGCGCCTCGAAATGGCCCAGAAACTCACCGCCGGCCTGCTCGCCTTGGCAGGCGGCCAGGGGGTCGAGAACTTCGCAGCCACGCTCTCCACGGTGCCCGCCGACGCTGCCACGGCGGCAGGTGGCGGGGCTGCTGCCGCAGGGGATTACGAGCCCGCCTGGGTGGACACCCCTGAGTGTACGGCCTGCGACGAATGCATCAAGATCGCCCCTGGCGTGTTCGCGTACAACGACCAGAAAAAGGCCGTGGTGGTGAACCCGAAGGGCGGTACCTTCAAGGATGTGGTCCGCGCGGCGGAGAAGTGCACGGCGGGGTGCATCCATCCCGGTACGCCCTTCAATGCCTCGGAACCCGACTTGGAGAAGTTGAAGAAGCGAGCTGAGAAGTTTCACTAGGAACCAATACCCGTGGGAGCGGGCTGCGATCGCGATGCAAATGCGTGACCACAACAACACGCGGCAAGGCCCGCTCCCACAAGAGTTTGTCGATGGTTTGGGTATGGAGCGCCCCGATGGAATGGGGTCGTTTCCATATGTTTCGTAGGAGCGGGTGCAAGTGTGCGCGGTTTCATGGCATGTGGCGCGTACACTCCGCTCCTACGTTCTTTTTTCCTGAGTGACTGAAATTCATGGGCTTGCTTAACCTGTTCAGGCGAAAGACCTTCGCGCACGGCGTCCATCCGCCGGAGCACAAGGACGAGACCGCGCATCTGCCGATCCGGCGGATGCCGTTCGCGCCGCGCATGATCGTTCCGCTGTCGCAGCACTTCGGTGCGCCGGCGGTTCCGCTCGTGCATGTCGGGCAGGAGGTAGTGCGCGGCGAACCCATCGCCCGGGCGGATGGTTTCATGTCTGTCCCCATGCACGCCCCCGCCACGGGCGTGATCGAATCCATCCAACTCATGCCCACCGCGCGCGGACCCAAGACCGAGGCCATCGTGCTGAAGGTCCATCCAGGGGCGGAGCAGCGTGTGCTGTACGGCGCACCTCGTGACGTCGACGCCATGACTCCCGACGAAATCGTCACGGCGGTACAGGACACCGGCATGGTGGGCCTCGGTGGTGCCGCATTTCCCACCCACGTGAAGCTCAAACCACCCAAGGATTACCCCATCGATACGCTGGTCGTGAACGGCTGCGAATGCGAGCCGTACCTGACCACCGATCATCGTGTGATGCTTGAGTACACCGATGAGTTGCTGGCCGGTATCCGCATCGCCATGCGCGTGAGTGGTGCAAAACGCGCGGTCATCGGTGTGGAAGACAACAAGCTGGATGCCGTCGAGGCGATCCAGCGCAAACTGCCCGAAGACGGCAGCATCACCGTGCAGGCCGTCACGACCAAATACCCGCAGGGTTCGGAAAAGCTGCTCGTGAAGGTGCTGCTCGGACGTGAGGTACCGTCCGGCGGCTTCCCCTACCAGATCGGTGTGGTCGTCAACAACGTGGGCACCCTCGCCCAGCTCGGCATGCTGCTTCCGCAGAGCCAAGGCCTCATCGAACGCGTGGTGACACTGGCCGGACCGGGCGTCAAGAAGCCTGGCAACTACATCATTCCGCTCGGCACACCGCTGCGCTTCGCCCTCGATTACGTGGGCTATGAAGGAGATGCGACCCACATCATCCTCGGCGGCCCCATGATGGGTAACACTGTCGCGTCGCTGGACGTGCCGGTAACCAAGGGCGTTACGGGCATCGTGGTAATGCCCGAACAGGAGCGCGCCCCCGAAACCCCGACCATCTACCCGTGCATCCGCTGCGGCCGTTGTCTCGATGCCTGCCCGGTGAAGCTCAATCCGTCGCAGATGGGCCGCCTGGCGGCGAAGCGCTTGTATGCGGAAATGCAGGAGAAATACCATCTGAACGACTGCTTCGAGTGCGGCTGTTGCAGCTACGTGTGCCCGTCGAACATCCCGCTGGTGCAGTACTTCCGTATTGCCAAGGCCATCAACCGGGAGCGTGCCGCATGACGCCCAGGATTGAACTGCGAACCTCACCCCACGTGAAGTCACCCACCACGGTGGCGCAGATCATGCGCAACGTGGTGTATGCCCTGCTGCCCATCTGTGCCTGGTCCGTGTGGCAATTCGGTATCAGCGCGCTAGCGCTCATCCTTACCGTCACCGCTGCCTGCCTCGCCACCGAACGCCTGTTCAACTGGATGGGCGATCGTGCCAGCTCGCTTTCTGACTGGAGCGCCACCATCACCGGTCTGCTGCTCGCGCTCACCCTGCCCCCCGGTTTCCCTCTCTGGATGGGCGCCGTGGGTGGCTTCGTCGCCATCGCCCTGGGCAAGATGCTGTTCGGCGGCCTCGTTTACAACGTGTTCAATCCGGCATTGGTGGGGCGCGCCTTCGTACAGGCGGCCTTTCCCGTGGCCATCACCACGTTCACGCCCGCGTTTGCGCCCAACCGCTTCGTGGAGTTCATCCCCACCACCCTGACGCCGCCGTTGCAGATCCCCCCTTCCCTCACGGAGTGGATTGCCACGCTCGGCATCGACGGCTTCACGGGCGCGACGCCCATGGGGCAATGGAAGTTCGAAGGTGTCGTCGCGGACACCACCAGCCTGTTCACGGGCATGGCCACCGGTTCGGTCGGTGAGACATCGGCCCTGCTGATCCTTTTGTGCGGCCTTTACCTGGCCCTGCGGCGGATGATGGACTGGCGCATTCCTGCGGCGATGCTTCTGGGTGCGTTCATCACGGCCGGTGCTTTCTTCCTGCTGGACGGGGATAAATACCCGGCGCCCCTGTTCGTACTGTTCTCCGGTGGCCTCATGCTGGGCGCCGTATTCATGGCCAGCGATATGGTGGCTTCACCGGTAACACCCGCGGGCGTATGGATTTACGGATTGTTCATGGGCGTGCTCACCGTGATCATCCGTTACTTCGGCGGCCTCAACGAAGGCGTCATGTACGCAATCCTGCTCGGTAACGCCCTTTCGCCGCTCATCGAATCCGTAACGCAGCCCCGTATCTACGGTGCACGCAAGCGGGAGGCCGGCCAATGAACGAGCAGCCCATGGTATTCGCTGAACCAAAGGCGCCATCCAGCTTCTTGCTGGTCCGTGTACTGGGATTGGTCGCCTTGATCTCGGGGCTGCTCATCGTCTTGATCTATCAATGGACCTTGCCGAGTATTACAGAGCAGCGCCGCCTGGCCCTTGAGAAGGCGGTGTTCCAAGTCATTCCGGGTGCATCGCAGTTGACCAGTTACGTGGTCAACGCAGAGGGTGTCCATGCCAAGGACAGTGGCACCAGCGGGCCTGCGCTCTACGCCGGCTACGATGCCGAGGGCAAGCTCATCGGTATCGCGGCAGAGGCGGCCGCACAGGGCTATGCCGATGCCATCCGCCTGCTCTATGGCTACTCGCCCGAATGCCAGTGCATCACAGGCTTCAGCGTCGTCTACAGCCGCGAGACGCCGGGCTTCGGTGACAAGCTCGTAAGTGATCCTGCATTCCTGGCCAATTTCGATGCCCTCGATGCGAGCCTGAATGCCGACGGCTCGGCGCTCGCCAACGCCATCGTCACGGTCAAGCACGGCACCAAGACCAAACCCTGGCAAATCGACGCCATCTCGGGCGCCACGGTCTCGTCCAAGGCCGTAGGCAAGGCCATCAACGAAAGCGCACAGGTCGTCGTTCCGGCCGTGCGTCGACATCTGAATACGGAGGGTCGACTCTGATGCGCCCCGACTTGACCCAACCGATCACCATGGACACCTTCCTGCGCGGCATCTGGCGCGAAAATCCGGTGTTCGTGGCCCTGCTCGGCATGTGTCCCGTGCTCGCAGTCACCAACACAGCGACCAACTCGCTGGCCATGGGCGTGTCCACACTGTTCGTGCTCATCGGCTCGAATGTGCTCATATCCATGCTGCGACACTTCATCCCGAAGCAGGTGCGCATTGCCACTTATATCGTGATCATTGCCACCTTCGTGACCATGGTGGATTACATCCTGCAGGCATTCAGCCCCGCGGTGTACGCAGCACTGGGTGCATTCATCCAGCTCATCGTGGTGAACTGCATCATTCTTGGCCGTGCCGAGTCGTACGCATCGAAGAACGCCGTGTTGTCTACCGCCGTCAATGCTGCCGGCATGGGCCTCGGCTTTACGCTCGCCCTGCTCATGCTCGGTAGTGTGCGTGAGCTGTTCGGCATGGGCAGTCTGTTCGGTGTACCTGTCTTCGGCGAGAGCTTCCAACCCTGGCTGGTGATGATCCTGCCTCCCGGCGGATTCTTCGTGCTGGGTAGCTGGCTGTTGCTTTTCGCCTGGTGGCGCGAACGCAAGGCCCGCAAGGCTCTGGTAGAGGAGGCAGCGCATGCAAGGTGAATCCTTGACCTTCGTGTTCCTGAACGCGGCGATCATCAACAACTTCGTGCTCGCCATGTTCCTGGGCATCTGCCCCTTCCTGGGTGTGTCCGGCAAGTTGAAGACCGCCAGTTCCATGGGTGCGGCCACTACGCTGGTGATGCTCATCAGTTCCGTGAGTGCTTACGGCCTCAACGTGCTGCTCACCAGCTTCGAGATCGAATTTCTGCGGCTCATCAGCTATATCGCAGTGATCGCCTCGGCTGTACAGCTGGTGGAGATGAGCATGAAGAAGTTCAGTCCAGGACTGTTTCGCGCCCTGGGCATCTATCTTCCGCTTATCACGACGAACTGCGCGGTGCTGGGTGTCGCCCTGTTCCAAACAGCCAAGGAATACGATTTTCTCCAGGCGACGAGCTACAGCCTGGGTGCTGGTGCCGGCTTCACACTCGCCCTGTTGCTGATGGCGGGCCTGCGCGAAAAACTTGAACTGTCCACAGTACCGCGTATCGCGCAGGGTGCGGGCCTGAGCCTCATGCTCGCCGGTCTGCTCTCCCTTTCGTTCATGGGTTTCGCAGGTCTGGGAGGCTAAGCATGCAATACATCCTTGCCATAGGACTGCTGTTCCTGCTCATGCTTGGATGGGTCGTGATGCAACACGTTGCGCATTTGTTTGCGCGGCGCCATCCGGAGTTCGGACCGGTACGCGAAGGGCTCGGCTGCGGCTCCTCGTGCAGCTGTGTAAAAGGCAGTTGCAGTACCCGGGGTGGATGAATTCCCGCCATACTTCTAATGTTTATTCTCAGCTTTGAACCTAACGAGGAAGGGGTGTAATCGTGGGCGAGTATGTAATCTGGTTCGACTCTCTCGGCATGGAAGACGTAAACAGGGTCGGTGGCAAGAATGCGTCTCTCGGCGAAATGATCAGCGGACTTTCGTCGCTGGGCGTGCGGGTGCCCAACGGCTTTGCGACCACGGCGTACGCCTTCCGCGAATTCCTGCGTCACAACTCGCTGGCCGAACGCATCAACAGCCTGCTGGCGCGACTGGATGTGGACGACATCAACGCGCTGAAAGAAGCAGGCGCCACCATACGACAGTGGATCATCGAGACGCCGTTCCCTGAGGAACTGCAGCAGGCCATCACCAGCGCCTACCGTCGTCTCGAGCAGGAAAGCGGCGCAGAAGTCGCGTTCGCCGTACGCTCCTCGGCGACTGCCGAAGACCTGCCCGATGCATCCTTCGCCGGTCAACAGGAAACCTACCTGAACGTACGCGGTCTCGAAAACGTGATGACCGCTGTGCATCACGTGTTCGCCTCTCTCTACAACGACCGCGCCATCGCCTATCGCGTACACAAAAACTTTGAGCACAGCGAAGTGGCACTGTCCGCCGGCGTGCAGCGCATGGTGCGCAGCGACATCGGCGCCAGTGGTGTGATGTTCACTCTCGACACCGAGTCCGGCTTCCGTGATGCGGTGTTCATCACCGGCTCCTATGGTCTCGGTGAAACCGTGGTACAGGGTGCGGTGAATCCCGACGAGTTTTACGTTTACAAATCCAACATCACTGCCGGTCGTCCCGCCATCCTGCGCCGCCATCTCGGCGAGAAGGCGATCAAGATGATCTACAGCGACGACAAGGCGCACGGTCGCACCACACAGACCGTGGACGTGGCCGAAGCCGAGCGCATGAGGTTCTGCATCACCGACGCGCAGGTGGAAGACCTGGCGCGCCAGGCCCTGATCATCGAGAAGCACTACGGTCGCCCCATGGACATCGAATGGGCGATGGACGGTAACGACGGTCAGCTGTACATCGTGCAGGCCCGCCCCGAGACCGTGGAGAGCCGCACCGAAGGCCAGACCATCGATCGCTTCAAGCTGAAGGAAACCGGCAAGGTGTTGGTCACCGGCCGCGCCATCGGCCAGCGCATGGGCGCCGGCCCGGTGCGTCTCATCACCGATCCGAGCCAGATGGAACGCGTCCAGCCCGGTGACGTACTAGTCACCGACATGACCGACCCGGACTGGGAACCGATCATGAAGCGCGCCTCCGCCATCGTCACCAACCGTGGCGGCCGTACCTGCCACGCCGCCATCATCGCGCGCGAAATGGGCATCCCTGCCGTGGTGGGCTGCGGTGACGCCACCGAGCGACTGAAAGACGGTCAGGACGTGACCGTGTCCTGTGCCGAAGGCGACACCGGCCGCGTCTACGAAGGCAAACTTGCCTTCGACGTGGTACGCACCAATGCCAAGGAAATGCCCAAACTCGACGTGAAGGTGATGATGAATGTGGGCAACCCCACGCGCGCCTTCCAGTTCGCCAACATCCCCAATGCCGGTGTGGGCCTGGCGCGCCTCGAGTTCATCATCAACACCATGATCGGCGTGCATCCCCGTGCCCTGCTCGAGTTCGACAAGCAGACGCCGGAGATCCAGGATGCCATTCGCCGCAAGATGGCCGGCTACGCCGATCCGGTGAGCTTCTATGTGGAGAAGCTGGTGGAAGGCATCGGCACCCTGGCGGCCAGCTTCGCACCCGGCCCGGTCATCGTGCGGCTGTCGGACTTCAAGTCCAATGAGTACGCCAACCTGCTGGCCGGACCCAACTACGAGCCCCACGAAGAGAACCCGATGCTCGGCTTCCGCGGCACGGCACGCTACATCTCCGAGGCCTTCCGCCCCTGCTTCGAACTGGAATGCCGCGCCATCCGCAAGGTGCGCGAGGAGATGGGTCTCACCAATGTGGAAGTCATGGTGCCCTTCTGCCGTACGCTGAAGGAAGCCAGCCAGGTCGTGGAACTGCTTGCCGAAAACGGTCTCAAGCGTGGCGAGAACGGCCTGCGCGTCATCATGATGTGCGAGCTGCCGTCCAACGCCGTGCTGGCTGAGGAGTTCCTCGAATACTTCGACGGCTTCTCCATCGGCTCCAACGACCTGACCCAGCTTACCCTGGGCCTGGACCGCGACTCCGGCTTGGTGGCAGGCTCTTTCGACGAGCGCGACCCCGCCGTGAAGAAGATGCTGGGCATGGCCATCGAGGCCTGCCGCAAGCAGGGCAAGTACGTGGGTATCTGCGGCCAAGGCCCGTCCGACTATCCGGATCTGGCCCAATGGCTCATGGAACAGGGCATCAGCAGCATCTCGCTGAACCCCGACACCGTGGTCGACACCTGGCTGCAACTGGCCGGCAAATCGGTCTGACGGGCAAACCAGAAGGGCGGCGCAAGCCGCCCTTCTTTCTTGTGCCTACGTCCGCGTATGAACGACAGCGGACATAAAGGCAAGAAGCATTAACCACGGGGGACACGGGGAACACGGGGAACAGATTTTTCCGTAGGAGCGACCTCACCGCGATGGTGCAGTATCCGACGGCAATCGCGGCCTGAGGCCGCTCCTACAGGCAGGGTCACCATCCATGAGTTTCCCCCGTGTTCCCCGTGTCCCCCGTGGTTACGCTTTTCTCTTCCGTCTTCGTCCGCATTTGCGGACTTCACATAAATGACGTTCTCCTGAGATACTGCGGGCATGAATGACGTCAACTCTCCCGCCAGGCGTTCCGTGTTTTTCATCTCCGACGGCACGGGTATTACTGCTGAAACCCTCGGGCGCAGCCTGCTTACTCAGTTCGAGGGCATCGCCTTCCAGAAGACGCGCCTGCCCTTCGTGGATAACGTGGAAAAGGCCGGCATGGCGGTCGAACGCATCAATCTTGCCGCCAAGAGTGACGGCTGCCGTCCGCTGGTGTTTTCCACGCTCATCAACCGCGAAGTGCGCGATATCGTCTCGCACAGTAGCGCGCTCGTCATCGACTTCTTCACCACCTTTACCGGCGCCATGGAGGCGGAGCTGGGGGTCTCTGCTTCACAGGTGGCGGGTCGGTCCCACGGCATGGGCAGCTATGATGCCTATACGGCACGCATCGGTGCCCTCAATTTCGCACTGAACAATGACGACGGCGCCACTACGCGCAATTACGCCATGGCCGACGTGATCATCACCGGCGTGTCCCGCTGCGGAAAGACGCCCACCTCGCTTTATCTGGCGCTACAGTACGGCATCCACGCCGCCAACTACCCCATCACGGAAGAAGACCTGGACACGCCACGCCTGCCCGCCGCGCTGCAACCGTATCGTGACAAGCTATTCGGCCTCACCATCGATCCGGAACGCCTGCAGCAGATCCGCAGCGAACGTCGCCCAGACAGCCGCTACGCCACGCTGAGCCAGTGCAGGATGGAAGTGGCGGCGGTAGAGGAAATCTACGCACGGGAACACATCCGCTTCCTCAATACCACCACCATGTCGGTGGAAGAAATCGCCGCCTCCATCATCCTGCAGGCGGGTCTCAAGCGGCGTATCTGAGAAGAAAAACCACGGAGGCCACGAAGAGCCAGAAGAATCGAAATTCTGCTCCGTAGGCCGTAGGTCACGTTGCGAAGCTACGTGACATCTTCGGACCGCGCTGTCACGTAGCCGCTACGCGCCAACGTGAC
>Ga0172382_10005541_pt1 | contig 18788 bp, 11 predicted proteins | sample Leawel138RmetaG_FD_122245 | JGI IMG/M metagenome (GOLD analysis project Ga0172382, IMG submission 122245) | Leachate microbial communities from a municipal landfill in Southern Ontario, Canada - Leachate well 138R metaG | ecosystem: Engineered > Solid waste > Landfill > Unclassified | place...
CCTACGACAAGCTCAAATCGCTACCCGGCGCCAAGGACTGTTTGAAACCCGGCGTGACCTTTGAAATACTCGATGCCGTCGCGTACCAGATCAGCGACAACCAGGCGGCGGAGCAGCTCCAGAGAGCTCGCCAGAAACTCTTCAAGATTATCCATGGACAGACCCTGAGAACCGGCTGATTCTATCCAGCCTCTCCAGACTCATTTACGGATTGGAAAATACTGCACCGCTACTGTCGCATTCTGCCTTCCCCTGGGCAGGCCCAACTGACGGGTGTTGGCGACTACTCTTCCGCAGAGGTTTCGCAGCTCCCCGTTGCGCCCGGTTCCAGGGTCTTGAGAAAGCACACGATGCGCTCGGTTTCGCGAAAGCCCAGGGCTTTGTGGAGAGCAATACTGTGGGTGTTGTGCAGTTCGGTATCACTAGCCAGTTCGCGGTAACCGCGCTCCGCCGCCCACTGCTCGGCCCTCGCCATCAGCGCTTTGCCCCAGCCCAGGCCGCGGTATGCCTCGCGGACGAACCAGGCCTCCACATAGGGCAATCTTGGGGAGCGGCTGCCCTCGGCAAAATTGCGGATATTCATCTCCAGAAAGCCCGCCAGCTCCCCCTCCCCACCATCAAGGACAAACGCCTCGACGATATCCGTCGACACACCCGCGAAATACTCCTGCAACTCCGCGACATGGCCGTCCTCCGTGGCGGGCCACAGCTGGGTTCGCATCAGCGACCATTGCGGCAGATCGCCGGGTTGCACCGCGCGAATTATCATCCCGGAACCTCCCTATAGTTGCCCGGTTTCCGCAGAGCCCTGTGACTCCAAATACCCAACCCGCCGCACACCCGCAGCGCCACAGCGGTTGGCACATCCCCCCACCGATCCGGCCACCGCGCCACGAACACCAGCACCAGCGGCTCGTTTACCTTATGCCCCCCCCTCCTAACTGGAATGGCGCTTACTTAAGGAATCTCTGATTGCTTGTCATTGCGAGGAGTGCAACGACGAAGCAATCTCATAACCCATTGAATTTACCCGGCTCTGAGATTGCTTCGCTACGCTCGCAATGACATGAGCAGGCATTAATCAGAGGTTCCTTAAGTCCAGCGACCATGCGAGTCTGATGTCTTGGTGCAGGTTTTGGAGACCGTATGCAGCAGGGAGAGCCAAAGCGCCTCGCGGGGCCGGCCCCGCTGCATCCGCGCCCACAGGGGTTCCCGACCCTCAATCCAGCATGTCGATGACATGGTCCAGCTCCCGCAGCCGCAGGTAGCGCTCGCGGGTGGTCTGCAGGTGCTGGGTCCAGAACGCCTCAGCCTCCGCGCCCCGGCCGTCGCGGATCAACGCCACCAGCCGCTCGTGGGCGGAGAGGGCAAAGCTGCGGGCATCGTCGTCCAGGGACTGGTCCCGCTGGGCGCGGGCGCGCCCCAGGTGGCGCTCGAATATGTTGTGGAAGACCTTGAGTAGCAGGGCCAGGGTCTTGTTGCCGGAAAGCTCCATCAACGCCTCGTGAAAACTCACCGTCAGCGCCACCTCCGCCGGCCAGTTGGGCATCACCAGGCGACGGCGGGCTATCAAGGCGGCTAGCACCTCGGCCGCCTCCGCCCCCTTGGTCTCGGCGACGATGCGGACCGCCGCCGGTTCAAAAATATCCCTGGCCTGGTAGATGTCCGACAGGGTCACCCCCTCGCTTTGCATCAGCAGGCCCAGGTACTTGGTGGCCATCCCGGGGTGTGGCCTGGTGATGACCAGGGCACCATAGCTGGTGGGAGACGGGGTGAGCAGGGCCTCGGCCTCGAGGATGCGGATGGCCTCCCTCATGGTGGGCCGGGACACCCCGAACTGGGCCGCCAGGTCGTCCTCGCCGGACAGGTTGGTGCCGGCTTCGAGGGTGCCGTCGACGATCATCCGCCGCAGGTCATTGGCGATTGCCTCCCCCAGCTTGGGGCGCTTCCTGCGGGGAGTGGCTGTGGCGGCGGCTTGGGGTGGAGGTGTTGGTTTTGCTGTTGACATAGATGATCAGGATTCGTTAGTCTTATTAACAATGTTAACAAATGTAACACAGCGGTGATCCGCAGTTCGCGATTTTTGCCAGATCCACACAAGTATAAGGGCTGGCGGAGGACTGCGGACAACTCGGCCGGCTACCTGTAGCACCCTCGGCGACAGCTGGTCCGACACCGGCGCTGCCGACCACTATCGGTCCGGCAGGCCCCTAGAGAACAACTTGCGAGCAATCACTGTGGCACAGGGACCTGCCACTGCTGGCCCAATGCCGGCAAAGAGACAATCACCCGCAGCGGGGACAGCGCATGTTTGCCGGGTTGATAGGAGCTGTACCCAAGATACCAATAACCACAGATAGAGAGGATCCACAATGAACCCCAAAGGAAAAAAACCCCTGGTCCGCGCCCTTGCCGCCGCCTTCGCCCTCGGTGCCGGTGCCGCCCACGCCAGCTTGCTGGAGGAGGTGGTGGTCACCGCCCAGAAGCGGGAGGAGGCGCTGCAGGATGTCGCCATCTCGCTGACCGCCTTCAGCGGCAACCAAATCGAGCAGCTGGGGTTTCAGTCGGTGGTGGATGTCACCGCCCAGACCCCCAACTTCAACGTCAATGGCACCGGGGGCGGTGCCGACTCGCCGGTGATGTACCTCAATATCCGGGGGGTGAGCTTCGTCGACGGCTCCATGACCAACGACCCCTCGGTATCCGTGTATCTGGATGAGGTCTACCAGGCCCACCAGGGCGCCGCCCTCAACCAGCTGTTCGATGTGGAGCGGGTGGAAGTGCTGCGGGGCCCCCAGGGCACCCTGTTCGGTCGCAACACCACCGGCGGCCTGATCCAGTACATCACCAAGAAACCCACCGCCGAATTCGAGGGCTATGGGGCCATCGAGTACGGGGACTACAACAAGCAGGTGGTGGAAGGCGCCGTCAGCGGCCCCCTCGGCGAGGGTGTTCGCGGCCGCCTTGCCGGCCGTTACAAAACCAATGACGGCTGGCAGGAAAACCCCCTCAACGGCCTCGACGGCTTCGGTGAGGTGGAGACCTACGCCCTCCGCGGCAGCCTGGAATTCGACATCACCCCGGACCTGGTGGCCCTGGTCACCGCCCATGTGGCCGATACCGACAACATCACCCCCGGTTCCGCCCTGTACGGTGCCCGCAACCCCGCCAACCTGACCCAGATGTGCACCACCCCCCAGATCATCAACCTGGAGTGTGTCAACGGCGCCGGTTTCCGCGACCCCAACCCCAAGCCCACCCGGGTCTACAGCGAGCGGGAGGAGCCCACCACCGCCGAGGGCCACGGCGGCCAGGTTCGCCTGGACTGGGCCACGGCGGCCGGCGAGCTGGTGTCCATCACCGGCTATGAAAAATTCGAAACCGACATGATGCAGATCTACCCCATGCTCGGCTCCCTGCAGTTCCGCTACGGTTATTACGGCCAGGCGGAGAGCATCAGCCAGGAGCTGCGCCTGAGCAACGAGACCTCCTACGGCGCCAAGTGGCAGGTGGGCGCCCTCTACTACGGCGACGAGCGCAACCGCCGCTCCTACAGCATCATCAATGGCAATCCGTCCTCCGACCCCACCGCCCAGGTCAGCACCGAGTCCTACTCTCTGTTCTCCCAGATCGACCTGCCGGTGGCGGACACCGTCAACCTGGTGCTCGGCATGCGCTACACCGACGAGGAGCGCACCCTGGACGAGATGTTCTCCCTCATCCGCAACTTCCGTCTCGAACTGGACCCCATCGAGGCCAAGGAGGTCACCGGCAAGGTCGGCGTCGAGTGGCGGCCAGACGCCGACACCATGCACTACGCCCAGTTCTCCCGGGGCTACAAGAGCGGCGGTTACAACACCGCGTCGTCCACCGCCGACATCAGCCAGTTGGGCCCGGTGGATGCCGAAGTTCTCTATTCCTGGGAGATCGGCTCCAAGCACACCCTCCTCGACGGCCTGATGTACGCCAACGGTGCCCTCTTCTACTACGACTTCCAGGGCTACCAGGCCCTGGTGTCCCGCACCGACCCCAACAACTTCGGCGCCGTGGAGTTCCGCTTCATCAACGCCGGCGACGCCCGCATCTACGGTGGCGAGCTGGAGCTGGCCCTGGAACCCCACCCCCAGTGGTACTTCTCCCTGGGGGTGGGCCTGCTCAACACCCACCTGAGTGCAGACCCGGACCTGAAGGTGGAGGGCCAGCCCATCGACGGCAACACCCTGCCCAACTCGCCGGAGTACAGCCTCAACGGCATCGCCAGGTACAGCATCCCCCTGGCGGCCAACGGCGAGGTGTCCGTCCAGGCCGACTTCCGCTACCAGGACGATGTCTTCCACAACGTGGACAACGAGCCCTTCGAGACCGAGGAGGCCTACGGCATCGCCAACCTCAGGCTTGGCTGGGACAATGTCGACGGCAATCTGCGGGTGGAGGCCTATGTGGAAAACCTGTTCGACGAGCACTACAGCGTACAGTCCATTCGCAGCACCTCGCTGGCGGCATCCACCAAAAACTGGGGCCTGCCGCGCTGGTGGGGCGTCAAGGCCAAGTACAGCTTCTGATCTGACCGCCCGGGCCGCCCCGCTGCGGGCGGCCCTCCCCCCACCGCCCCCGCGCCGTTCGCCCCCCACTCGTGGGGGGGCCGAGCCGGGGCGCTTCATCGCCCATCGGCAGTGAGATATCGCCATGATCCCGACATTCGACAACCTCCACGACGACCCCGCGGCCTTCGCCCTGAACGACGCCAACAACCTGCTGCGCCAGATCCACAGCCGCGCCGCCAGCACCCCGGACGCCATCTTCCTCGAGGAGGTGGGTGGCCATCGCCTCAGCTACGCCGACACGGTGGCGGAGATCGAGCGCTGCCGCCACCACCTGGCAAGCCTGGGACTGGTCCGCAATGACCGCCTGGTATCCCTGCTGCCGGCCTCCATCAACGGCTATATTCTGTGGCTGGCGGCGGGCAGCCTGGGCATCTGGGAAATCGCCGTCAACCGGGAGCTCAAGGGCAGCTTCCTCAAGCACCAGGTAGAGTCCCCGCGGCCTCGCATGGTATTCGTCAGCATCCGCGATGCCGACCTGCTGGCCACCGAAGGGGTTGCCGCCCCTGCCGTGGAGGTGGTGGCCGAGGGTGGCGACCAGTGCTGGGGCAGGGACCGGCTGCCAATGACGGAATGGCCGGCCGGTGACGATGTCGCCTGCGTGATCTACACCTCGGGCACCACCGGGCCGGCCAAGGGGGTGATGCTGACCTGGGCCCAACTGGCCGGGATCATCGGCCGCACCCCCAGGGAGTGGCTCGACAGCGGCGACGTGGCCTACACCCCCTGGCCCAGCTTCCACATCACCGGGCGCTCGCCCCTGATCGTGATGGCCGATGTGGGTGGCCGGGTGGTGATCCGGGACAAGTTCTCCCTGTCCGAGTTCTGGGCCGACATTGACCGCCACCGCTGCACCTTCGCCACCATCGGCTCCGGGGTGCCCTTTCTGGTCAAGGACGAGGTCACCGAGCTGTCGCGAAACTCCCCCCTCAAAACAGCGTTCGGCGTGGCCAGCGGCCATTTCAACCTGCAGTTCCAGGAAAAATTCGGGGTCAATATGATGTTCTGCTACGGCAGCACCGAGGTGGGCTTCCCGGTGGTGAACCTCAGGTTCAGCGAGGACAACCAGCGCAGTGCCGGATTTCTTCGCCCCGGCTACCAGTGGCGCCTGGTGAATGAAGGCGGCGCCGATGTCGCCGAGGGTGAGGCCGGCGAGCTGTGGCTGAGGCCACCCCACCCCAGCATGATATTCAAGGGCTACCTGGATCAGCCCGAGGCCACGGCCCGGGCGGTGGTGGACGGCTGGTACCGCACCGGGGATCTGTTGCGCCGCGACGGGGCCGGGCGCTTTGTCTTCGTCGACCGCATCAAGGACACCATCAAGCGCCGTGGCGAAAACATCTCCGCCTCCGAGTACGAGGGCAGCCTGCAGGGCCTGGCGGAAGTTGGCGAGTGCTCGGTGATCGGCGTCAAATCGGAACTCTCCGGTGCCGAAATCTACATTGCCGCAGCGCCCCGGGCGGGAGTGGTGCTGACCCCGGAACACCTCTTCGAGCTGCTTCGCGCGCGCTACCCCAAGTTTATGCTGCCCTCCTACATCAGCCTGGCGGCGGAACTGCCCAAAACACCCAGCGGCAAGGTGTCGAAGCCCGCGGTGCTGGCCCAGCTGCCCCTGGCCGCCGCCTGGCGCTCGCCCCTGGCCGAGACCTGACGGGCTGACCCTGGGGGCTCATCGGGTGTTGGTAACGGCAGCCCGCCAACCTCGGCGGAATCAGCGACATCCCCCGGTCGCCCCGGGGGCATCAGCACCGCGCGCGGCGGGCAATCCAACTCATTGCTGTCCCACGGTTTTTCGGGAAACTACCGGCAACTGTCGCGCTGCGTTGCGCTTTTCTGAGGGGGACTCCGCAACGGACATGAATCCAAGTATTTACGGTGCGCCGTATAGAATGCGCCCGAGCTCCACATCCACCAGCAAAGTCGTCTGCTGGCCCGCCCGCCACACCACGGACACCAGCACCAACTTTTCGTTGACCCATGCCACCCTTTCAATACCGCTGGCGCCCAGCAGTGCCAGCTCCAGCAGGGTAGCCTGTTCCCGCTCGACGATGATCCGCGTCACTCTGGGTGGCCGGGTATTGGCCGGCGGCTCCAGGGCCACCAGGCGCCAGGCGCCATTGGGAGAAACAACCCCGCGAGCCGCGAATGCCGCTACCAAATCGCCGCTGACCACCGCGGCATCCAGGGTAGCGATGGTGATTCGCCGACCCAGATGCTGATTGCTATCGCTTCCCTCAGCGGCATTCCTGGCCAGGGAATCCAGCGCGGCCGCCACCAGCCCGCTTTTCACCTCCATATAGTCCGCAGTCACTGGCCGGGTGCCGCTGCAGGTATCGACCCACCAGGTATCTGTACCCACAGTGCGGTTGTGGGCAAACACCCAGTATTCACTGCCGGGCAACAGGAGCATGCCGCAGGCTGCGGGGGAATCAGCGGTATGAATTCGCTCAAGTCCCCCGGTGCCTTTATAGGTTGTCAGTACCAGGATGTCCGCTGCCCTGGCCTGCCAGCCGTCCACCTTCTGAGGGTCGTGCACCCTTGCCACTGCCACCCGCCCCACCCAGTGGGCCTGGCGAAAATAGGCCTCAAGGGGGCGTTGCCCACAGCGACAAGCCAAGGCCTGGGGGGAAAGCAATGCGGCAATCAGACCGGACAGCACAAGTATTTGCAGGCGCTTGAGGTTCATGGTCAACAGCCCCGGGAGTAAAACCAGGCGGTGAGGCGACCAGCCTCCGAATAGGCGGGAATCCAGCCCCGCCAGCGGATTGGCGGCTCTGGCCCGGCACAGATGTCGCCGTCGTAGATACCGATGCGCAGCCAGGGGCCGCTGGGGGTATGCCTGACCTCCTCGACGACAATGGGCGCTTCGGCCCGCGCGCTTCCTGGGCGCAGCCGTTGCCAATGATCCTCACCGGCGAGGCTCTGTAGTGTCCACAGGCCTCCGTCCCAGGCGGGGGTCAGGTAGGCGAGGCTGCCGGGCAGCAAATCCGTCAGCGGCATATAGCGCCCGGCATCGTCGGCGCTCACCCAGCCACTGTGGCCATTTTTGAGGGCGATGCGATACCAGTTGGCCTGCTGCTCCACCACCACCGCCGCTGGCGCCTCGTAGCTGTACTCCCGGGTTTGCAGTGCCCAGGGGTCGCTAATCAGGGTTATCGGCCTGCCACTGGTCCGCGGGGAGGGGTAAAGCGCCAGTGGCACCAGGGGCTGGGCGGCTTGCGGCCCACCGCTTTCGCCGGGACCGAACAGGCCGGGCAGCTCCAGCAGGCCCACCAGTTCATCCCCGGCGGGTTTTGAGGGCGGCAGTGGTGAGTCCTGCCACCAACTGGCCGGGCACTGGCACTGCGGGCTGTCGGCAAACTGCCGATCCCCGCAGGACTGACGGTATTGCTCGAATTCGCTGGCGCCATCCCGCAGCTGTTCGTGATAGACCAGTTCGCCACTGGCAACATCCATCACCAGATCGGAAAACTGGACCCGCCCCCAGGCCACGCGCAAAAACAGCAGGTTGTCCGTCAACCAGCGCGGCTGGAGGGGTTGGGCAATTGCCTCGAAGGCCAACATACGGTGAACCTCGCCGCCGGAAATTTGCACGGCGCCGTGCCAGGGACCGGGCCGCGCGGTATCGGGCTGGCGAATGGCATAGCGGTAGCTATTGCCGGGGGAAGCAACCGGATCCGGCAGGGGCAACGGGTTGGTGGTGGTCAACACGCGGATGCGGTTGGCAAATTCCGCCGCGGGGGGGCCGCTGTGTACCATGCGCGGCGCACTCCAGCAGGCCGGACTGATTTGCGCCACGGCGCTGGCCGTCGTCAGCGCGCTACAGGCCAGGGCAATCCTAAGGTGTCGCTTCACGGTTCCAGCTCATCGGCAGTCTGCAAGGCCGTTATTCCGTTACCGCAGGGCTTTGGAGGTCAACGGGTTCGGCGGTGGGCGCCACCTTGCCGCCTTGCCTGGTGCTCTTGGCCTCATATTTTGCCCGTATCGCCGCAGCCCTGGCGGCGGAATCCCGCTCCCAGTGACGCAGCTGGGCGGAAGTTGGGGCGCCGCCACAAAGATTGTCGGGAATACAATAACTGCGCTCTTCGAAGGGATCGTCGAAGCTGTAGCAAACCTGGCCCTGGGGGCAGGAACCGGGTGTGCAGCCCTGCTTGCCGGTGCACACATTGGGGGTTAGCCGGGAACCGTCCGGACACCTTAGCGACCAGCGGGACAGGCACTGGTTGGCGCAGGGGTCTTTGGCGGTAAATCCGCTGCCGGTGATCATGCAGCTGGCGCCCACCGGCTGGCCACAGGCGCCGAGCAGGGCACCGAGGCCGATCAGCAGGCAGACAATGGTTGATCGCCCTATATACCCCATCGCATCCGTTCTCCTCTGCTGTCCCTGGCAGTTGGCTCAGGTTACCCCTCGATAAGCCACCATGCCAAGGCTGATCAAGGGTGTGATTCTGGCTGGGTTGTCCCAACCCGGCGTGGCCGCCAACCGCCGCCCGCGGCCCCGTTGCCACAATCCCGATGTCAGAGTATAGGAATTGTCACAGTGCTTGCCAAATCCCGGGGGGCCGACAGCGCAGCCCCGCACCGCGAGGATCTTGTGCTAGGCTTTACATAACTATTCAGCACTTCTTCACATCACTCGATAGCGAGCCGAATCAGGCACGTGCAGCCAGAACCGTCATCGGCAGGGCAGACATTTGCTCCTGCAATCTCTGCAGTTCCGCCATCCCTGGCGGTCAGCGCCGATGTCGAGCCTCCAGGGATGGATTCACGGCGTGTTCTGGCTACATGTGCCTGATTCGGCGGCTCGGAGCACCAGTGCTGAATAGTTACGGCTTTACAAACAATAACGGACACTTGAGGCATCCGTCATGGCGATCAAATCAGTGATTTGTGCCATGGTGATAGCGGCCCTGTTGGCTTTGACCGCCTACGCCCTGGCTCAGACCGGCGATGAGTCGGCCATTCAAGAATATACCCCAGCGCCCACCGCGCCCTGGCGCGATGTGCCCGCCAGCCTTGAACTGCAGGGGGCGGTGACGGACACCAACGGCAATCCGGCAGCGGGTATCGCCATCGCTGTCGACGCCAACGTCCTGACCCGCTCCGATGACAAGGGCCACTTCGCCCTGCCGGAGCCCGTCGCGCCCACCACCATACTGACCTTCAGTCACCCGGATTTTGCCGAATTGCGCCGCGCCGCAGGATTCTTTTTTGCCGGCCAGGGTCGGGCAACGCAGGTAGAACTCGTTGCCCTCGGCGAGCGCTTTGAACTCACCCCCGCAGGGGGGAAATTTGCCAGCGGCGGCATCAGTCTCAGCGTGCCGGAGGGCGCAGTCAGCGGGCCGGTCACCGTGCGCGCCGCGCGCCTGCCCCTGGATATGGCCTACGAACAATCTTCCGACATGCAGATCCAGCGCCTCGGCGCCGTGGAGTTTGCCCCGGCGGGGCTGACGTTCAACAAACCGGTGACGGTCACCCTGGATCTCGATTATGTGGGGCCATCCACCAGCGCCAGCCTGTTGCTGCTTGACCGCAGCAGCGGTGGCTTTGCGGAGGAGGGCGAAACGCCGGTTGCCATCGGCGATGGCAAGGCGACATTTACGGTGGATCATTTCAGCCGTCGCGCGGTGGGTGATCCGGCAGAGGGGCTGGTCAAAAAGCACATTGCCCGCAGCAACGATATCAACGGCGACGGCAAGCTCACCAGCGAGGATGCGGATTTCGTCATTCTGCTCAGCGGTGGCACCCACTCCGCCGAGTACACCATCACCACCTCCGATACAGTCACCGTGAGCAGGTCGCGGGAGGCGGGCAGCAGCAGCGGTTCTTCCAGTTCGGCTTCCGTGGGTGGCGGTATCGAGATCGGTGGCAGCGGCATCGAGGTCAGCCACACCGTGTCCCGCGAGCAATCCAGCGAGGTGGTAAAAAAGGCGGGGCTGGAGCGCTCGTCCGCCAGCGCCACCAGCTCGACGGATCGCCTCAGCGTTGGCGAATACGGCCTCAGATGCAAATACTACACCGGCATTTATGACTTTTATCGGGTGGAAATCTGGCGGCGCCACACTCCCCTGGACTGGGAGCAAAAAGCCCTCGAAGACGCCTGGGCGGCGCGCAGCAACCCCGCCGCCGAATGGAGTTATTTCACCTGGGACCGCTCCACCAGCATTGCCCTCAACAAAAGCCTGTACGGCTTTACCCGCCTGGCGATCCGCATGGGCGCCAAGGGTATCGAAATCTACCGCATGACGGACTCCTTTGTGGTGAAGCAGCGCTTTGCCACCTACCCGGTCGACTGCAAGCCCGGCAATATGGAAAAACGCGTGGAATCCGCCCTCGAGGGCGCCACCGATGCTGGCACTGCGGCGGGCAATATGCGGGACAACTTCCGCTTTTTTGGCGGCGGCGACCCCGCCAGCGGCTACCGGGGCTGGGGCGTTCTGGCAGAGACGGACGCGCTGTTCAAACTCGGCCAGGAGTGCGGCAACGAATCGGAGGGGGAGTACCTGATCACCTCGTCCCTGGCAACATCCGCCGGGGAGGATCGCGCCACCAGCAGCTCAACATCCTCCGAAACCGAGGCCAAGGTGTCCGGCGGCGCCGGCGCCGGCCTGGTTAAAGTGTCCGCCTCGGTAAGCGCCACTACCGGCACCACCAGTGGCCGCAGCGAGGCGGAAAGCTATGCCCGCAACGTCATGTCCAGCGCCACCACCCAGGTCAAGTGGCACATCGTCAATGCCCACGAGGAGCACTATTCCGACCATATGGTGGCGCCCCTCCACAACGTCAAAACCGTGAACGGTCACGATATCAAGCGCCCCATCGGCTTGATGTTGCTGCGCTACCGACAGTATCCCTGCGGCGAGCCGCCGACCACCACCACGCCCCCGCCGGACGACAGCGGCGGCCCCGATGACAGCGACGCCGGGCGCGCGCCAGAGGGCCAGCCCGTGCCGGCCCGCACCCCAGATACCCGCCCGCCGGTGATCACCCCCTCTGGCGACACAGAGAGCAAGCCCGGCCGGACGTCCCGGCTGGCGGACACTGCCTATGTCACACCGGAACCCCTGGAGATGATCAATGTCGTGTTTACCAGCACCCAGGGCACCACGGCGATCAACCGCCGCCTTGTGGGTCAGCCCCGTGGAGTCGAGGTGATCGGCATCGCTCCGGAAGCGCTGCGCAGCGATGATGTGACGGCCGGCGCAACGCCGGAGAGCATTCTGGTCACCGTCGGTCGCGATCTTGGCGATGCCAGTATTCTGGTGAAGGGTGACAGGAGCAGCATTACCATCACCGCCATTGCCGAGGAAAAAGCCGCGGAACCTGCGACTGAAGATGAGCGAGGCAACCGTATTGTGCCCCTGGGCGGCCTGCTGGTGAGTGTTGGCGGCATTCTCGAGGGCACCCTCAACCTGCCCGACAAGGTCGTGGAGGCGGATGCCTCCCCGGGCGCTTACCAGGTGCAACTGGGTGATCACCCCCTTGCGCCTGTCGCCATGCGCGGTCACCAGATGGCGGTGGTGGGCGCCGGCATTGACGCGCCAGCGAGCGGCACTGAAACCATCAGGGTGACAGCGCCGTCAGGCGCCAGTGCCAGCAACGAGGTAGGTCTTTGGTCCTACCGCATCGAGCCCCAACCCATTACCCACGTCAATCAGTGGGCGCCCATCAACCTGCAGTGCGTGGGGCTCGACAAAGATTCGCCGCTGGTGGTGACCTTTACCCCCCTGCCAGGGCAGACCATCAGGCCGGAAAAAGTGGTGGTGAACTGCGGGGATTTTACCAGCCCCGCTCGGGCAGCCCAGTACAAAACGGAAGTGATTGGCGAGCAGCCCCTCAATACTCGGGTTGATCTGCAGGAATAGCTGTCGGCAACGGCAGCTGTTCAGCAGAGGACTGTCAGCGACCCCCATCACATCGGCAGCGAGCGGGTGGTGGGACGGAAAATGAGCGATGGCAAGGTCACTTCCCGCTTGCCATCCCTTTCTAGCACCACTGTCGGCGGTTGAACCTCGGGTCACCCCGTTATTGGCGCATCACCCGACACAAGGGCCTTTAGTCCAGGGTGACCGTTACCCCAGACCCAGCGGGCACTACCGCCACCGCCTCACCCCCACCCCATTGAATGCGATACTCCCCGGCGGGCAGTGCAAGGGTATCCCCCACCCGCCCCCTGGCGACGGCTTCCCCCGCGGCGTCGACCACGGCAAAATCGCTGGCGACCGCTTCCACCAGGGCCGCGCCCAGTTCGTCTCTGTCGCTGGCGTTGAAATAGGCGCCGCCCCCCAGCGCCGCCCAGGCGGCGAAGGTTTCCCGCAGGGCCAGGTCGTCGATGGCAAAACCGACGATATTGACGCGGATATCCCAGCCCTTGTCCCGCAAGGCCTTGATGGCCGCCGCGGGATCGCCGTCACAGGTCTCCTCGCCATCGGTGAGCAGCACCACCACACGTTGACCGCTGACATTTGCCAGGTCACTGCCAACCAGTTCAATGGAGCGGGCCAGGGGCGTGCGCGCCAGATTCATGGCGTTGATGCCACCGATCACTGTACTGGCCGCAGCCCGGTTCAACGGCGCCAGGGGGATTTCCAGGTCGGAGCGGCAGGAGCCGACTTCCTTGTGGCCAAACACCCGCAGGGCAAATCCGGTACCCTCGGGTAGGGTGTCGGCGACCAGTCCAGCCAGTGTCTGCCGGGCAATCTCCACCCGGCGCTCGCTGCCGATCCGCTGCAACATGGAGCCGGAGGCGTCGAAAATCACCGCCACGGCGTCGTCCGGCCCCAGTCCCGACACGGATTGCAACACTGTGAGGGTGCCGGGCTTTTCAGCGGCGGGCAGCACGGTGATGGGACGCCGCGCCAGTTCACGACCTTCACGGGTGATATAGACGAGTTCGAGTTTGCCCGGCTGCGCCGGGGCCACCAGGCGCGCTTGCGGCTGGTCGGGGACAATATAGGTATAGGCCAGCATGTTGCCCTCGGTATCCAGGGCGCGAATCTGGTCGCCGCTGTTGCCCAGGCCGCGCCAGGTGACAGGGAATTCGCTGAGGGCAACCACCTCATCCGCTGCGTCAAGTTCGATATGGGCCGGGACAATCTCCAGCGGCGCACGGCCGATAATGCGGTCGCCGGAGATATAGACCACATCCACCGGCCCGGGCTCTTCCCGGGCGGTGAGCGCTACGGCGTTGTCCTCATGGTTGCCGACATACTGGTAGCTTGAACCGCGAATGTACTCCCCATCCCGCTCGGCAAAACCGATATAGTCCTGGGCGTTGCGCGGGCCCTCCCAGACAACCCGCAGCTGGCCACCGCCATGGATCTGCGCCGGGGCATTGAGGGTGGCGCTGATGGCGGCGACAGCAACCGGCGCCCGTGCCAGTACCGTGCTGCCGGACAGGTAAACAATGTCGTAATCCCCGGCATCGGCGGGTGCCCGCAGGCTGACTGTACCGTCCTTGCTATTGCCCACATAGGCGTAACTGGAGCCGCGAATCTTGGTGCCGCCCCGCTCGGCGAAGGTAATGTTGTCGGAGCGGCTGTTGGGTCCGCGCCAGGTGACGACAAAATCTTCGCGGGCGCCCACCTCTGCTGGCGCCGCCAGGGAAGCCTCCGGCAGAAACACCGTCAGCGGGCGACTGGCTTTGACCTGGCCTTTGTGGACAAACACAATCACATAGTCGCCGGGGGGCTCGGGGGCCTGGATTGCTTGCGGATTGCCCCGCACATAGGCGTAGCTGGCGCGGCTGGTGGGTTCCAGGTCGGTGCGAATTTCCAGCAAACCGCCATCGGTCTGGGGGGCTGTCCAGCCCACCTCGATCTGCTGGCGACTGTGGGCGCGGTCCGGCGCCGTCAGCGAGTAGTCCTGGGCTGTGGCCAGGCTCGCCAGGAGCAGTGCGGCGATGATTGCGAGGGCTTTTGTCATGGCTGTTCTCCGTTAACTGCCAGCAGCTGCGGTGGGCAGCATGCTATTGACCCGGCATGAATTTTCGTCCGGTTAATAAGCGGCGCGGGGCCGATTTTTGCTCCTGCACAGTCGGCGGTTCCACCCTCCATGGCGGTCAGATGCACCGTCAATGGCCAGTGTAAACCCATAAAATACAGGGAAATTCGCAAATTTTCGCCAGTATTTTCTGGGCGCGCACCCAAATAGATAGGGACATCCACTTGGCTGCCAGGTTAATAGCGGGCCATCCCGGCGGCAGCGCTGTCCATAATCACAGGTTCAAGCCCGGCACTCTGGCCTTAGTCTAGCCCATCTCCGAGAACAGGGGGCAGACCCCAATGGCGCAGACTTGAGGGCTTTTTGGTGCTTCGTAGCCCGACCCCTGTTTTGGTGCAAGTTCTCGCGCCAGGGCTAAAATCCCTCCCTGTAGTCTGTTTCCATTATTCTGCGGGGGATCAGCGAGGCTTTCAGGTGGTGGCAGCAACGGGATGCCACGCCGACAAGCCTAGAAAATCACCCGTCGTTTCGATAATTTCCAAACCAACCCGGTGCGCACAAAAGTGTCGTGGTATTCCCCCATCAGAAACAGCTGTGGGTTTTGCGCCCCGCCTTTGTAGGCCTGAATGTAAGACTTGGCGGTGGCGGTGTCCGCACCACTGAACTGGATCACCGTGCAACCGAGAAAATGCCTCACCCCGGTACCCGGCCCCATCATGCCGCTGCGCCGACGCTCCTCGGCACCGGCCCGCAAGGCGACATGCCCCCGGCGCACATCGCCAAACATCTCCCACTCCGCATCGTCGCTGAAACAGGCCACATAGCGGTCGAGGTCATCGATGGCGGCGGTGTCCGCCTCCCAGATAAGTTCGGCGAGCAGGGTGCGTATGGCCAGCTCATCGGCGGTGCGTTCAGGATTCACTTTGATCATTGCGGCTCTCCTCTATCGGGTTTGGTAATCTGGACCCGGGGACAGCCCGGGCCCCGGTGGGCTGGTGAGGCGCTGACCGAGGCTGTGTTGGCAGTTCCACGGCTTCGCTCTCCCTCGATCGCGAGATCGTCACAGGGCGATCAGGTGTTTTCCGCTACCCTGACCGGCCAGCATTGCCAGATAGGCTGCGGGGGCGTTTGCCAAGCCATGGGTCACGGTCTCGCGGAGGCTGATGCTGCCGTCGTGAAGCCCCGCCCGCAAATCTGCCAATGCCCTGGGCACCTCTTGGGGATAGTCAAAGACGCGAAAACCCTGCAGCTGGATGGCGCTGGTCAACAGCTTGCGAAAATTCGTCAGGGCCACCGGCTGGTCGTCCAGGTAGTGGGCGATCAACCCACAGAGTGCGATCCGGCCGCGGTCCCGCAGCAGAGGCAGCACCGCGTCCAGGGAGGGGGCGCCGACATTTTCGAAATGGGCATCCACTGGCCCCGGCACAGCCCGGGCGAGCAGTTCGGGAAAATCCGGGTGGCGGTGATCCACGCAGGTATCGAAGCCCAGGGCCACCACCTCGGCACACTTTTCCGCGCCGCCAGCAATGCCTACCACCCGGGCACCCCGGGCCTTGGCCAGCTGGCCGGCAATGCCCCCGACTATGCCGGCGGCCGAGGAAATGGTCAGGGTTTCACCGTCCCGCAGATTGAGAATGCGATGAATCCCGAGCCACGCGGTGATGCCCGAGGAGCCCAGCAGACCGAGGTGGGCAGAGGGAGGGATACCGTCCTCCAGCTCCAGCTTGCGCAGGTCATGGCCGTTGTGGAGATTGTGGCTCTGCCAGTGACCGCTTCCTGCAACCCAGTCCCCCGCTGCGAAGGAGGGGTGGGCAGATGCCTCGACCTGGGCCACCATGCGCCCCTGGATGATCCCCAGGGCCCAGCAGGGATCCGGCCCCTGCCAGGTGCGCATCATCGGGCTCAGGTAGGGGTCCAGGGACAACCAGCGGGTGCGGGTGAGCACCTCCCCAGTGCCGGGCCCCTCCAGGGTGAGCCCCTCGATGGTGAAATCGCCCTCCTGCAGGGGTCCGTTGGGCTTGCGGATCATACGCACCCGCTGGGCTTCGATCATGGTATTTGCTCCCGGGGCAGTGTTTGGCCCCCACAATAACTTGCTATCCGTCAGTTTTATTGTAACCTAATAGCTGTCACATCGTCAGTTATTAAAGCGCCGGATTCAAAGCAATCATAATAGGAGAGCACCCCATGGCCAAAAAGTCCCTGCCCGCTGCCATCGCCGGCTTCACCGCCGCCCTGTGCGCCACCATCGCCACCGCCCAATCCGGGGTAATGGAGGAAGTGATCGTCACCGCCCAGAAACGTGAGCAATCCATCAATGACATCCCCCTGGCAATTACCGCCCTCAGCGGCGAGCAGCTGCGGGACCGGGGCATAGAAACCGCCGCGGACCTCTCCCGTATCGTCGCCGGCTTTACCTACGCCGATACCGGCGTCAACGCCCCTGTGTATTCGCTGCGGGGCGTCGGCTATTTTGATTACAGTCTGGCGGCGGCGCCGGCGGTCAGCGTGTACCTGGACGAGGTCGCCCTGCCCTACGCTGCCATGACCCAGGGCACCGCCATCGACATCGAGCGGGTGGAAGTGTTGCGCGGCCCCCAGGGCACGCTGTTCGGCCAGAACGCCACCGGAGGCCTGGTCAACTACATCGCCAGAAAGCCCACCGACAGCTTCGAGGCAGGGGTCGAGGCGGGCTACAGCCGCTTTAACCGCAGGGATCTGGAGGGCTACCTGAGCGGCCCCCTGGGGGCGAATACCCGAGGCCGCATCGCGTTCCAGACCCAGGACAGCGACGAATGGCAGAGCAGTTACACCCGGGACGACAGCAATGGCGCCCTCGATCAGACCAGCGCCCGAGCAATGCTGGACTGGGATGTTTCCGACACTCTTACCGCCACCTTCAACCTCAACGGGTACCTCAACAAGTCCGACCCCCTGGCGACCCAGGTAATCGCCATCACCCCACTGACCCCGGCGCGGATCAGGAGCGAGGTGCGGGACCACCCCCTGGCACCGGAAGAGGCCCGTGCCGCCGACTGGAGCGATCGCCGCGCCCCCCACCGGGATGATCGCTTCTGGCAGGCCTCTCTGCGGCTGGATTGGCAGCTTGCCTCAGACACCAGGGTAACCTCGATTTCAGCCTATTCGGACCTCGACACCGACGATTACATCGACCGTGATGGCATGCCCAACGACAACAGCCAGTACGGCCTTGCCGGTGCCATCGAGAGCTTCAACCAGGAACTGCGCCTGTCTGGAGAGCAGGGTCTGCTCACCTATGTGGCGGGGGTGAGCTACCAAAGCACCGACACCCTGGAGCAGCAAACGGTAAGCATCGAGAGCGCCTCCAACGTCCAGAATACCTTTGGCGTGAAATTCAGCGATGCCTCCAACCGTATCGAGAACGAGCTCAGCAGCCTGGCGTTTTTTGCCAGCGGTGACTGGGCCTTGGCCGACGACATCACCTTGACCACAGGCCTGCGCCACACCAAGAGCACCATGGACTTTGCCGGTTGTGCCTCCCTCACCGAGCCGGCGGCGATCCAGGCTTTCAGCAACATCAGCGCCTTCTTCCGCAACCTGCTCAATCTCCCCGCCACCCCCTTCACCCTGGCAAACAACAACTGCGCCACCCTGGGTGCCGACTTCCTGGCGGTGGAGCCGCAGAAGTCCCTCGATGAGGACAACCTGTCCTGGCGCCTCGCCCTGGGGTGGGATATCAGCGAGGACACCCTGCTCTATCTGTCCGCCAGCCGCGGCTACAAGGCGGGCAACTCCATCACCGTCGCCGGCTCGTCGTCCGCCCAGTACGAGCCCGTGAACCAGGAGGAGCTGACCTCCTTCGAGGCCGGTTTCAAGGCGCAGTTGCTCGCCCGCAGCATGCAGCTCAATGGCTCTCTGTTTCAGTACGACTACAAGGACAAACAGACGCGGAGCAAGATCGTCGACCCCGTGTTTGGCCCCCTTCAGGCACTGGTCAACATTCCGGAATCCAAAGCCTGGGGAGGCGAACTTGAAATGCAGTGGCTGCCACTGGCGGGCCTGGCGATCAACGCCGGTACCGCCTACCTCGACACCGAGATCGAAAAATTTAACGGCTTCGATGCCCTCGGCGCGACCCGGGATTTCTCCGGCCAGCCCTTCAGTTTTGCCCCCGAATGGCAATTCAATCTAGACCTGGACTACCGCTGGTCGCTGGGGCGCGAATTGCTGGCCTTTGCCGGTGCCGGTGTTACCCACCACAGC
>Ga0172382_10005544_pt1 | contig 18783 bp, 18 predicted proteins | sample Leawel138RmetaG_FD_122245 | JGI IMG/M metagenome (GOLD analysis project Ga0172382, IMG submission 122245) | Leachate microbial communities from a municipal landfill in Southern Ontario, Canada - Leachate well 138R metaG | ecosystem: Engineered > Solid waste > Landfill > Unclassified | place...
ATATTTTTATCATCAAGAGCACACGACCAACAATAGTTCTAAGATCGGTAAAACCTTATCCATTAGTCGCTAAAAGAACGTTTTAAAAATAGTAAAGCCAAGATAAATTGTACGAAAATATATTAAAAACATGATAAATATCTAAACTGTTTAAGCTTTCAGTCATCGTATAGTGAATAAAAAATCCCCAGCATGCTGGGGATTTTTTATTCATACTTTGCAGCTTTAGTGCAACACTTACGCACCTAACGCCGCAGCATCTTTAACCACACAAGCAAAAAAATCAGCTAAAGCAACCAACTCCACCTCATGCAGTGTTTGCGCATCAACCGCCACACCATTCATGTTTGGTAACGTGCGCGTGGCGCATGCATCTGCAACCACAGTGCTTTGATAACCCAAATCTTTTGCCGCCCGAACTGTAGCGCTCACGCACATATGTGTCATAAACCCACAGACAATCAATTGTGTACGTCCAGTGCCGGTTAAAAACTCGTGTAAATTACTTTGCGCAAAGGCATTAGGCAGCGGCTTATCAATAACGGCCTCCCCAGCAATGGGCGTCAGCTCATCGAAAATTTGCCCACGCACACCTTCTGGGTCAAATAAATAACCCGGCACGCCTATATGACGAATATGCGCAACAGGCGCATGATGCTCACGTGCAGCCATGAGTAAACGCTCAAGCTGCACAGTAGCAGCCTCAACATCAGGCAGCTTCATATCCCCAATACGGTATTCATTTTGTGCATCAATAATAACCAGCACGGCACTGTCCCACTGCGCCACGGGATGTTCGCTGCCGGTGAGTTGAAATAATGTTGGGTGATGACTCATTGTTATTCTCCAGTAGTAGTTGAGCAGTGCCATTGTCGGAGTGACACTCAGCAATTGGAATATGTAAACTTGCAAATACGTTTTGCATTTTTGCAATGGCTTTTAAAAGGGTGAGTAATGACCATGCTAATCAATGCATTTGACTGGAATGACATTCGTCTGCTGCTTATTTTACAGCGTGAAGGCAGTTTAAGTGCGACAGCTAAAGCTCTAGGTGTTGATGTCTCCACCATCAGCCGACGTCTCACTGCTGCAGAGAAAACACTGCATACGCGATTATTTATTCGAACCCATAAGGGTTACCAAGCAACGCAAGTTGGTTTAGCTTTCCTGCAGGCCGCACAACACATTTATGATCGTATTCATCAAATGCTCATTACCACGCAAAGCAACACACAGAGCATCAGTGGCACGGTGCGCATTACATCAGTGGATTTTATTTTTAGCCTATGGCTGTTTAAGCAACTCGCAGGACTTAAGCAATTGCACCCAACGCTCAACCTAGAGTTGCTACACGACAACCGTGACTTATCATTCAGCCAAAGCGAAGCTGATATTGCTATTCGTCTGGCCAAGCCTGCCAGCGATGCTGAATTACTGATGCGTAAAGTGGGGGAAATAGGCTGGGCTGTGTATGGCCACGCTGACCATGAGCCGTTAGACATCAATGAGTGGCCACAACAAGCGTGGCTCAGTTATAGCAACGACTTAGCGCATGTGCCTGAAATGCGCTGGTTACAACAGTTAAATTGCGCAAATCCTGCAGTCTTACAGTCAAATCATTTGCATGCATTAATCGAAGCCTGCACACATAAAGTCGGTTTAGCGATCTTACCTTGCATGCTGGCTGACGCAGCAGGACTCAAGCAACTGAGTACGGGCCCTGTATTGTTTCGCGAAGTGTGGCTCCTCAGCCACCGACAAACTGCACAGCTGCCTCGTTTTCAAGCCGTCTATAATTGGTTGTTAGCACAATTCACTGAAAATGCTGTGCTCTTGCGCGGCGTAAAACAGGCCTAATTTAAAGGTCCACGCAGTTGCTGACTAAGCACAGTACGGTTCAAAGTAAACTTTAATCAAATTAAAGAAAACCTCATGATAAATTCCAGCTATTACTATTAATGAGCTTTTTCTGCTAACGAAAATACACACAGATTCTTTGTCCAGCGAGTTCGTGAACCTGCATGGGTATCTGATAAATATCACTCAACACCTCGCTACGAATAATCTGCTCAGAGGTCCCCTGATAGGCCAGCTTGCCTGCGCACATGGCAATAATGTGATCAGAGTAACAAGAGGCAAAATTGATATCGTGCAACACAACCACTATGGTTTTGCCTTTTTCATCAGCGGCACGCCGCAGCAACTGCATCATGCCTACAGCGTGGTGCATATCAATGTTGTTCAGCGGCTCATCGAGCAGCACATAGTCCGTGTCTTGGCACATCACCATAGCGACATAAGCACGTTGCCGCTGCCCACCGGATAACTCATCAAGGTGGCGGTGCTGATACTCATCCAACGCCAGATAATGAATGGCCTCATCAATATGCTGTTGATCTTGATCAGTGAGACGCCCAGCCGAATGCGGGAAGCGACCAAAAGCAACCAAATCACGTACAGTCAGGCGCAGTGTGGACTCATTGTGTTGGCGTAAAATGGATAAACGCTTAGCCAACTCAGGCCCTGGCGTGCGAGTGACATCCAAACCGTCAATTTCGGCGCTGCCTGCGCTCATGGATGTTAAGCGGCTGATCATCGATAGCAAGGTCGATTTACCCGCACCATTAGGGCCAATAATAGATGTGAGCCCGCCTTTGCTAATCTTCACACTGACATCATCAACCACCAGCCTGTCTTGATACTTTTTACTGAGGCCCCGTGTTTCTATCATTGTTTTACTCCACGCAATAACAGCGCAATAAATAACACACCACCACACAACTCAATCACCATGGCCAATGGCAAACTGGTATTCAGTAGATGCTCAAAAAGCACTTGGCCACCGACCAAGCACACCACTCCCGCTAAGACGCTGGCTGGCAAGGTCCAACGATGCTGGTGACTGCCGGTGAGCCAGTAGGCTAAATTCGCAGCGAGCAATCCAAAAAACAGCATCGGCCCAACCAACGCTGTGCTAATCGACACCAGTACGCAGATAACCAGCATTAGCAGAGTTACTGTTTTGCTGTATGGCACGCCTAAATTGATCGCCACATCACGCCCTAAACTGAGCACATTGAGCTGGCGGCGCAAACGAAACAAGACCGCACCACAGAGCACAACCCCTGCTAAGCCAACCCATAGCAGCTGCAGATTGATGCGGTTAAAGTTGGCCAGGCGACTGCCCTGCGCAATAGAAAACTCACTGGGATCAAACACACGTAAGGACAGATCAGCCAGCTCATGAAACAGCAAGCCGCCGACCATTCCCAGCAAAATCAACATATGCAGACCACGCACTGAGTCGCTAAATAACCAACGAAATAACAGCAAAGCAATCGCCACCATCACTGCCACTTCAAAAACAAAGCGCAACTCAAGCGGCCAGCTTGCGCCAAATTCAGTCCCCCAGAGCAATAAAGCCAATGCATGCACCAACACATAGAGCACGTCAAAGCCCATTAAAGATGGCGTCAGAATACGGTTGTGGGTAATGGTTTGAAACACCACAGTCGCTAAACCCATGGTCACCGCAACCAGCAGCATGCCCAACAAACGGCTGCCGCGGTATTGCACAATAAACGTCCATTCACTCTGCACATTCAGAGTCATAAAGCCCAGCACACTGAGGAGCGCCAGCAAAGTTGTTAGGCTCAACAACAGCTTGCCTCTCGGATTTAAGCCCACTGTCTGCGCCCTCGTAATAAAATCACGATAAACACCACGCTGCCGGCGATCGCTAAAATGTTTGCCGAAGGGATTTCGTAAGGATGGATTAACACACGGCCCAGCAAGTCTGCGGTCAACATCAAAGCTGAACCTGCTAAAGCCACCAAAGGAATGGCGCGGCGCACGTTATCACCAGTAATCAAGCGAATCAGGTTTGGCACAATCAAACCAATAAAAGGTAAGGCACCCGCGGTAACCATCACGCTGGCAACAATCATCGACACCAGCAGCACGCCTAAAGTCAGTAATGCTGAATAATTAACCCCCACATTAGTGGCAAAATCTTTACCCATACCTATCACAGTGAAACGATCAGCCAACAGCATGGCCAGCACAGTAATGCCTGCCGCGACCCAAAGCAGCTCATAGCGACCGCGTAAAATGGCCGAGAAATCCCCGCTGTTCCAAGATCGTAGAGCTTGTGTCAGCTCAAACTGATGGGCCAGCAAGCTACTAGCGGCATACATCACCCCAGCCAAAACCAAACCCACTAAAGGCACAATCAACGCGGAACGCAACGGGATACGTTTAAGTATCGCCAAAAACAGCACAGTACCCAATGCAGCAAACACAGTCACCACGCTGAACTTCATCCACAACGCCATGCTCGGTGCAATAATGGTACATAGCAGTACACCTAGCGCTGCTGCATCCACAGTGCCCACCATCGAAGGTTCAACCAAGCGGTTACGCGCCATCATTTGCAGCAGTAAGCCCGCCACGGCCAAAGATGCCCCAGCCAGAATCAAGGCCAAGGTTCGCGGCCAACGGCTGACAAATAATAATTGCGTGATACGGTCGTCGGGCTGGGTGAACAGGTGCAGCAGATTCATGCGACTGGCACCCACATTCAAACTGACAATCGACAGAACAAAGACCAACAAGAACAAACTTAGCAACCAATACAACATGCGTGTCTGGGTGCTTTTAGAAGCAATTACAACCATAGGTACTCGCTTACTACGAGAGGCTTAAAATCCGTTGCGCTCACTGCTGTTACACGCTTGAGCGGACAGGGCCAGCGTTGCGCTCAGCCCTGTCGTTGTTAGATAGGGTCAATAGGATTATTTAGAAAATACGTCTAACAAACGCTCAACGTTAGTCTGCATCACACCTAAACCACTGTTATCCAGCAAGTACCAGCTGACTGGTTCCAGATACACAATCTGCCCTTTTGACCCTGCTTCAGTCGCTTGCACCAACTCGTTATCCATCATGCCTTGCGCAGCAACGCCTTCACGACCAATCGCGGCATCACGGTCCATCACAAATAACCAGCTTGGATTGGCTTCCAATAAAAACTCATAGGATACCGCCTGCCCATGTCGCCCCACTTTTAAATCAGCCACAGCAGGTTCAACCCCAAACACATCATGGATCATGCCAAAGCGAGTACCTATACCAAAGGCACTCATTTTTCCGCCGCTGGTTAGCAATGTCAGACCTTTGCCTTGCATGGCACTGAGCGTTTGTAATTGCTTCACGGATGCTTGCAATTTAGCGGTTAACTCGGCAGCCTGTTGCTCACGATCAAAGATCTGCCCAAGAATTTCTGTGTTACGCAGGACACTGCCCAATAGGTCGTTTGGGTTAGGTGTAAGGTCAAGCGTCGGACCATATTTGCTCACTTCCTCAAAGTTACCGCCGGCGCGGCGACCTAAAATAATCAGATCAGGCTTAAGGTTTTTTAGCGCTTCGTAATCAGGCTCAAACAGTGTTCCAACCCGCACAAAACGGGCATTCTTATATTGACTGAGCATCGGTGGCAAAATATTCGAATTAGGAATACCTTGCGCTTGCACACCCAAAACAGCCATTGTATCGAGCGTTGACCAATCCAGCACTGCTACTGTTTTAGGCAGCTTTTGCACTTGGGTTTGCCCCTTAACATGCTTAATGCTCAGTAGCTCTTGCGCCTGAACAGGTGCAACCAGACAGAGCAGCAGGCTCAGTAATGACAACGATCGAAAAATAGCAAAGCGCTTAGCACGCATAATGAACCCCTTAAAATATCAGCCGGATAGAAAGCAGTGATCAGATCGCTGCGAACTATATACGATCGATTCTTATTTGCAAGTAGTTTTCATTACACCTAAAGAGAAATATCAGCTGATTTAGCATTAGGATCAAAATACGTAAATATACGTAAAATACTAATATGGCACTACGCGTAGCAATTACGGAAAAATTAGGCAGTTGTATTTGTGATATTTGCAAACTGTTCGCGCAGCTAACAAAGACAAGGACTAATAACTGTTTGCTTGATCCGCACATGAGTAAACGGGGTTGCGCAAGCAAAACGCTCAAATATTTTTGGATTTCAATCAGTTCTGCTTGCATGCAATAAGCACGTTTCGGTTCAATGGCTGATTATACGATGCTGTCGGCTTAAGCTGGCCGCACTGTAACAGCACAGTAGTCAACAGCATGGAGTCGCAAATGGTAACAAATACATATCACACGTTAGTGCTGGGAGGCATACGCTCTGGCAAAACCGGCTTGGCGGAAGCCCAAGCGATAAACCAACTGCATCCAGTGTTATACGTAGCCACCGCTACCGCTGGCGATAAGGAAATGGCCAGTCGGATCAGTCGCCACCAAGCCATCCGACCACCCGCTTGGGGGCTGGTAGAAGAGCCACTCAATCTGGCCAGAGTATTACAGGAACATGGACAACAGAGCCCACCACCTTGCCTGTTAATTGACTGCATGAGCTTGTGGCTCAGCAACCTGCTGCACGCCAGTGATGCGCAGTTGCAGCGACAGCGCGACGCTTTTCTAGAGCAGATCGAGCGCTACCCAGGTTCGCTGATTATTGTCAGTAACGAAACCGGCTTGGGTACCATCGGCATGGACCCGCTGACCCGCAAGTTCTGCGATGAGTTGGGCTGGCTCAACCAAGCATTGGCGCAGCGCTGTCAGCGGGTCATGCTGGCAATCGCCGGTTTGCCACTGGTATTGAAAGACTCAAACGCCGGCACAGTTAAGTAATGCTTGCCTGCTATTGATCGGTTCAAGGCCAAGAGTTTGGTTCAATTTCCCGCTGGCAACGCTGCAGCATAAAAGATTTCTGGACAACTTGATGGCTATGACGCGCTTGAGCTAACTTGGTTGCCTGATGATGCGCAAATTGCCGGGCAGGTCAATAGAGTATTCTCTGCCAGCTTTGCCTGCTCTTTGCTGTTGCCATGCAGCATCCGCTTTACTCAGGTACAGGTTCATGACTGCGTTGCAAAAGCGTACGCCAACTGCACGCAATCAGGTAGGCTTGGCTGCTTTATGATTTTTTGTTAGGGAGATCCGCTGTTGTTATTTGCGCCTTTAATTGTTTGCTCGCTTGCCCTGCTGCTGGACCGTGTACTGGGTGAGCCGCGCCGCTTGCACCCTCTGGTCGGCTTTGGTCGAGTCGTCAGTGCAGTGGAAAAGAGCTGCAACACCCATCCGACGCGTCCCTGGCAGAGTCTGCTGGCTGGGGTAGCGGCGTTGCTGGTCGTCACCCTGCCAATATTGGGCGTGACGATCTGGATGTCTACAGCACTGGATGGGCTGTGGCTGATACTGGCTCAGGCCGTAGCGCTATGGCTGGCCATTTCCCTTCGAGGGCTGACCGAACATGGACTGGCGGTGGCCGAGCCGCTGCAGCGCGGCGATCTAGACCGCGCCCGCGATCAGGTCAGCCGCATTGTCAGTCGCCAAGCAAGCGCATTGGATGAACCCGGCGTTGCCGCTGCCGCGACTGAATCGATTCTAGAAAATGGCGCGGACGCCGTATTTGCCAGCCTGTTCTGGTTCTTAATCGCCGGCATGCCTGGCGTCATTTTGCATCGCATGGTCAACACGCTGGATGCCATGTGGGGTTATCGTAGTCCGCGCTTTCTGTATTTTGGTCGAGCAGCAGCACGACTGGACGACATCTTGGGTTGGCTGCCGGCGCGCCTGACCGCCCTCACCTACGTGCTACTGGGTCAACGCAAGCTGGCGATGGAGTGCTGGCGGCGTCAAGCGCCACAATGGGACAGCCCCAATGCCGGCCCAGTCATGGCAGCAGGCGCAGGCGCCTTAAATGTTCGTCTCGGCGGGCCATCACCTTATCCCGCAGGGATCAAGCAGCGCCCGTGGCTGGGTGGCACTCAGGCGGCAGACGCGACCAGCATCACCGCAGCAATCCGGCTGGTGCGCCAAGGTGTCTGGCTGTGGCTGAGCGTCATTTTGGCGGTGACTCTACTGCTTGCTGTGTTGAAGGTTCAAGCATGATGCCCGAGCATGGTGGTCGCCTGAATCAGGCCGTTAAGCGCTGGGGTATTCCCCGCGAGCAGTGGCTGGATCTATCGACCGGTATCAACCCGATCGGCTGGTCAGTGCCAAATATACCGATGGAGATATGGCAACGACTGCCCGAAGCAGATGACGGACTGGTCGATATTATTCGGCACTGGTCAGACACACCGATAAGTGCCGACTGTGAGCCAGTCGCTGGTAGCCAAGCCGCCATCATGGCGCTACCGCGTTTACGCAAGCCCTGCCGTGTCGGTATACCGGCAATCGGCTACCGTGAACATGAATACAGCTGGCGCCAGGCCGGACACCACATCGTCTCGCTAAGCGCGGTGCAAAGCAACGCGGGTGCGGCAGATGACGGTGAGCACTGGCTCGATGAATTGGACGTGCTGGTGTGGATCAATCCCAACAATCCCAGCGGAGAAATAATTGCGCCAGCAACCCTATTACGTTGGCACAATCGCTTACAAAAGCGCGGTGGCTGGCTGATTGTGGATGAGGCCTTTATGGATGCTACGCCGCACTTGAGCCTGTGCTCCCACGCAGGGCTGCAAGGTTTGATCATTCTGCGTTCGCTGGGCAAGTTTTATGGTCTCGCAGGTGCGCGCGCTGGCGCAGTACTGACAGAGCCTAGTATCACGCAACCTTTGCGCAGGCTGCTCGGTCCATGGTCACTGAGCGGCCCCAGCCGTTACGTGATGACCCATGCGCTACTGGATACGCAATGGCAAGAACAGACCCGCATCCGCCTGCAGCGAGACACCCAGCGACTGGCAGATATATTACAGGCAGCAGGGCTCACGTTGTTGGGCGGTTCTGCATTGTTCCAGACAGTCAAAATTGATACACCAGTGCTGTTGGCCGAGCGCCTGGCAGCACAGGGCGTGCTGGTGCGAGCCTTTGAACAGCCGGGCATGTTGCGCTTTGGTTTAACGGCAGATGAGCAGCAGTGGCAACGCCTAGAAATAACATTGCAGGCAATAACGGGTAATTAAGCATTGACCTGACTAAGGCCGCCTTGTTAGCCTGCGCACGCGTTTTCAGGTGTTGTTATGGTTTTATAATCGTCATAACAGTGAAACGGGAAGCCGGTTAGAATCCGGCACTGCCCCCGCAACGGTAAGTGAGTGATTGGCGAAGATAGATACCACTGTGCGTCAGCATGGGAAGGTTTACGCTGATCAGTAGTAAAACTCATAAGTCCGGAGACCGGCCTGTAAGCACACCGAACGCTGCGGAGGGCAGTTGCGGTGGGTAAGCACCTGTCTTTCTTAAGTGATTCCCCACCTGTTTTTACATTCTGGCCTGACCCTAAGTCGGCTACCTCTCTCTGCGCAGCACCTTTACATCCAGCCATACGGGTGCGTGTGGTGTGTTCTATGAGTGAGTTTTATGAAAGTTTCTCGCCTAATCATCAGCAGCGTGCTGATCCCTTTTGCATTGAGTCCGCTGGCTATCGCCGCAGCCCAAGAGAGTCAACTTGCACAATTAGACCCGATTGTAGTCACTGGTACCTATGGCCCCAGAACGGTGGGTGAGAGTCTGGCGTCCATTACTGTTATTGACGAAGAAGACATTCGCTCCAAAGCACCGGCTGACTTTACTGAGCTTTTACGTGGCCAACCCGGCATTAACGTTACCGGTAACGGCTCTTTTGGTAAGTCAACCAATGTCAATATTCGTGGTGTTCAGAATGCCGGTACGGTTTTCTTACTTGACGGTGTGAAAGTACATTCTGCAACCGGCGGCGGTGCGCCTTGGCAGTTCATTCCAACCGACCTCATTCAACGCGTGGAAGTTGTGCGCGGTCCTCGTAGTTCGCTATATGGTGCAGATGCGATGGGTGGTGTGGTTCAAGCATTCACACTGGACCCTAAGCATGGCCAACGCGGCTGGGTAGAGGTCGGCGCAGGTAACTTTGGTACGCAAAAAACCAGCGCAGGTATCTCCGGTACGGCTGGCAATACCCGTTTTAGTTTAAGTGGGCTGCACAAAGAAACAGACGGTACCGCGATTGTTGAGCATGGTGATGATCAAGGCTTTCGTAACACTGCAGGACTGGGTCGGATTGCCCATGACTTTGACAATGGCGCTGAAGCCAGCGTGATGCTATTACAGTCGCAAGGTAACACTGAGTACGAGGGTGGCAATACCGATTACACCATCCGTACCATCGGCGTTAGCCTGATGACCCCAGTGAATGATTACTGGCGCACTGGCATTCAGCTGTCAGAATCACGCGATGATGAAAAATCATTCTCAAGCAGAAAGAGTTATTACAATACACGTCTGCGCCAAGCTCGCTGGGAGAACACCTTTTCTTATAGCAACTATGAACTGGTTGCAGGTGCTGAATTTCAACATGACGAAGTCAACAGCTCGCAAAGCTACAACGAAACCAGCAGAACAAATACCGCTGTTTTCAGCCAGTTACGAATGAACTTTGCTGCCATCGATGCTCAGTTGAGTTTGCGCAGTGACGACAACGAGGCCTACGGAACCAAAGAAACCGGCGGTTTAGCATTGGGCTATAGCTTTGATAGTGCTCACCGCATTCGTGCCAGTTTTGGTACTGCTTTTCGCGCACCGACTTTTAACAACCTCTATTACCCTGCCTCTACCCCTACCAGCTATCGAGGCAATCCTAATCTGAAACCCGAGCAGTCGGAGACCTTTGAGTTAGGCGCCAGCGGTAATTATGCACGATGGTTCTGGGACATGGCCGTGTATCAAATGGACGTTGAAGACCTAATAATCAATGAGAAAATTAACGGTGCCAGTACGCCTGTCAACGTTAATAAAGCACGCATGCGCGGAGCGGAGCTAGCAGCAGGCTATGAGCACAACGGTTGGCGTACTGCTGCGGCACTCACTTATATGGATCCTGAAGACCGTGAAAGCGGTAAGAAACTGCGACGCCTCACCACTCGAACGGCCCGTGTTGACCTCGATAAAACAATTGGCAACTTTATGGTTGGCGGCTCGGTGATTGCTGAAGGTGACCGTTATGATGATGCTGCCAACAAAAACAAACTGAGCGGCTTCGCAACCTTGGATCTGCGCGCAGGCTGGAACTTTGCGCCGAACTGGAGCACGCGTCTGACCCTGGCAAACGTATTGGATAAAGAGTATTCAACAGCTCGAAAATCAGCCACTCAGAACTATATCGCAGCCGGCCGCACCGGCATGATGACGATCCGTTACGACCTCTAAAATACACCGCAAAGAAGTGAGTAAAAACATGCGTTATCGCTGGCTAAGCTTAAAGATTGCCTTAGGGTTACTGATCGGTCCCCTAGCGCACCCGCTAATGGCCAGCGAGACGCAACGTTGCGCTGTGGATGACGCAGGCCAAAAACTGTGTCTAACAGCGCCTGCTCAGCGCATTGCTACGCTATCGCCCGGTGCGACGGAACTGACCTTTGCCGCGGGAGCCGGTGACAAGGTCGTCGCTGGTGTTAATCACAGTGATTACCCACCTGCCGCGCGCAAGCTGCCCTTAGTGGGCAATCATACTCGAATAGATCTGGAAGCCCTGCTGGCCCTTAAGCCCGACCTCGTGGTGACTTGGGTCACCGGCAACCCTCCAGCGCAAATGGAACTGTTGCAAGCGCTGGGTTTACCTATGTTTGCCATCGAGCCGCGCTCCTTCGAGGCTGTGTCCAGTGCAATTGAACGACTCTCCGTGCTGACCGGTACAGAACCACAAGGCTTTGCTGAAGCCGAACGTTTCCGCACCGGTATTGCTGCAATCTCTGCGCAATACCGTCATGCTGAACCAGTTGCGGTTTTTTATCAGGTATGGGAGACGCCGCTGATGACGATCAACAATCAACACTTGATTGGCAAAGTACTGCAGCTGTGCGGTGGTGTAAACGTGTTTGCTGAGATGCCGCGCCTGGTGCCACGGATCAGCCCGGAAGTTGTGCTGCAAGCCGACCCTGAAGTTATTCTGACCGGCAGTGTTGAAGGAGCCATCGATGATCAACTCGATCACTGGAAAAGCTACCCAAAGATGGCAGCAGTCGCTAAAAACAATCTGTTTTATATACCCGCATCACCGATTTCAAGACCCACCCCCAGACTGCTTGAGGCCAGTCGTGACATTTGCCAAAAACTGGATATTGCCCGTGCACGCTGATCACGCTGAAAGGCTTTTACTGACACAGGCGCATACCCGATGATTCGCTCTTTATTGGCGCTCAGCATCATTGCCCTGCTCGCTGCGATATTGGCTCTGGCCATAGGCAGTGTCACGATCTCGCCCGCTGAACTCTGGGCGGTCATTCAGGGCGAAGGCAGTGCACTGCATCGCACACTATTATGGGAGCTGCGTCTGCCGCGTACCCTCGCCGCCTTTGCCACTGGCGGTTTATTGGCCGTGGCCGGCGCGCTGATGCAAGTGTTACTGCGTAATCCTCTCGCCGATCCTTACGTGCTGGGTTTATCCGGTGGTGCTGCGGTAGGCGCACTGCTGGCTATGTTGACTGGCATGGGCGCGCTGCTGATCTCCGGTTCAGCCTTTGCTGGTGCCATGTTGGCAATGGTCTTGGTGTTTGGTCTGGCACACGGCACCGGCAGCTGGACTGCCTCGCGCCTGCTGTTGACCGGTGTTGTGGTCGCGGCTGGTTGGGGGGCGGTGATTACCCTGATGCTGGCACTCACCCCCTCTTACAAATTGCCCGGCATGTTGTATTGGCTGATGGGCGATGTGTCCTACGCCCGCACACCGTGGCCTGCGTTGCTGGTACTGGCTTTAGCCATCGCGGTCGTTATGCCGCTGGCGCGTAACCTGAACGTTTTGGCCCGCGGCTCCATGCAGGCTGCCGCACTCGGTGTATCGGTGCGACCGCTGGAGTGGACCATTTACCTACTGGCCAGCCTACTGACCGCAACAGCCGTAACCACCGCCGGCAGTATCGGCTTTGTCGGCCTGATTGTGCCGCATATGCTGCGGCTGGTATTGGGCAACGATCAACGTATTATTTTGCCAGCCAGTGCGCTGGCTGGTGGCACCTTGTTGGTACTGGCCGATACCTTGGCGCGCACGGTGATTGCGCCTGAGCAGCTGCCGGTCGGTGTGATTACCGCGTTATTGGGTGTGCCCACCTTCCTGTATTTACTGCACCGGAGCCGCTGATGAGTACATTGCATACGCGTGATCTAATCATCAATGTACCAAGTCGAGCGGACGGCTTCCCGCTCAACATGAGCATTGAATCAGGTCAGGTTTGGGGCGTACTTGGCCCCAATGGTGCTGGTAAAACCACATTACTGCATACGTTGGCAGGCTTACTGCCCGCACGCAGCGGCCAAGTCACCTTGCACGACACACCGTTAGCACAGTTAAAACGCCGCGATATTGCGCAACAGCTCGGCTTAGTGTTTCAAGAGCGCCAAGACAGCTTTCCGGCAACAGTATTGGAAACAGCACTGATCGGCCGTCACCCTTGGTTGTCAGCGTGGGAAAGTGAACAAGCGGCAGATTTGCAGCGTGCGCAGCAGGCTTTAGCAGCGCTGGATGTAGAGCATTTATCTGAGCGACTGCTGAGCACCTTATCCGGCGGTGAGCGTCAACGCGTCGCGATTGCCACGCTGATGACGCAGAACCCTGATATCTGGCTGCTGGATGAGCCGACAAATCACTTGGACTTACACCATCAGGTCAAAGTTATGCGCTTGCTACGAGAACAGGCCGCCTTAAGTAAAACAGTCTTTATGTGCCTGCATGATCTGAACTTGGCGGCACGCTGGTGTAGCCATGTGTTACTCCTGTATAGCAATGGTGATGCCTGCTGGGGCCCCGCCCCTACGATGCTAAAACCGTCTGCACTTGAGCAACTGTATAAGCAAAAACTCATGACCGTAGAGGTCGATGGCGCACCGGTGTTTGTCCCCGTGTGCTCCAACTAATAATGATAACAATGGTGAACCTATGACTTTATCTGTACCGGCAGTAATGATTACCGCACCCGCCTCTGGGCAGGGTAAATCGATGGTGACAGCCGCCTTGGCACGCCTGCACCGCAATGCCGGACGCAGCGTACGCGTATTCAAACACGGCCCAGACTTTCTTGACCCTATGGTGCTGGAGGTTGCATCCGGCCACCCGGTATATCAACTGCACCCATGGATGACCGGCGAAGACGAATGCCGCTGGCGCTTGGCTGAAGCCGCGCAAGACGCTGATCTTATTTTAATTGAAGGCTCGATGGGACTATTCGACGGCGATCCATCCAGTGCCGATCTGGCCAAGCTGATGGGCATTCCTGCTTTGCCAGTGATCGACGCCGGCGGTATGGCACAGACATTTGGCGCGTTGGTCTTGGGGCTCGCACGCTTTGACTCAGAACTGTCGGTACATGAGGTGATTGCCAATAAAGTTGGCAGTCCTCGCCATGCTGAAATGCTGCAAGAGGGGCTGCCTGCCGGCATCCACCTGCTAGGCGCGATCCCCAGAAACGATGCCATGCACATTCCTGATCGACACCTTGGCCTGATGCAACCAGCAGAATTGGACAACCTTGAGCAGCAGCTTGATGATGCTGCCCAGGTGCTCAAGGCAGCCGGCCTTGAGCAGTTACCCAAATCCGTATCGATCGCCAGCGTTGCCCCAGCGCCTGCGCCAGGACCTCTATTGGCCGGTGTACGAATTGCCATTGCGCGTGACATCGCCTTCAGTTTTATCTATCGCGCCAATACCGAATTGTTGCTGGCGATGGGTGCGCAGCTGGAGTATTTCTCCCCTCTGTTAGATACGCAGTTACCGCCAGCCGATGCCCTGTGGCTGCCAGGTGGTTACTCTGAACTCCACGCCAGCACCTTGGCACATAACACTCCGATGCTGGAGGCGATTCGAGCCTTTTATCAGACCGGCAAACCCATACTGGCCGAAGGTGGCAGCCTGATGGCCTGTGCTGAGGAACTAGCGGATAAAGAGGGCGTCATCTACCCACTGCTAGGGTTGATCCCCGGTCGCGCTGCCATCGCTAAACGCCTACAAGGCATAGGCCTGCACAGTCTGGATACGCAAGATGGTCAGATAAGAGGCCATACTTTTCACCGTTCCACCTTGGAAACAACGTGGCAACCCACCACCCATACACATAAACAAGCCGGCAGCGGTGCTGAAGCCGTTTTCTGTCAGAAAGGCCTGATGGCGAGTTTCTTTTACAGTTACTTCCCCTCTGCGCCGGCGCTGATTGCCGCTATTTTCAAGGGCGAGCAGCTCGCATTCGATAACAACAAGGAGAATACCCATGAGTAAAGGTGTAAAAGACCCCGAACGCCACGCCAAGCGTATGGCTGCCAAACAAAAAATTATGCAGGAGCGCATCGCCAATGCGCAAAAAGAGCAAGGCATCTTGCTGGTATTAACCGGACCCGGCAAAGGTAAAAGCAGCTCCGGCTTTGGCATGGTAGCCCGTGCCCTTGGTCACGGCATGAAAGTCGGCATTGTGCAGTTCATTAAGGGAGCCTTCAGCACCGGTGAGCAAGCATTCTTCAGCAAGCTGCCCAATGTGGATTATCACGTCATGGGCCAAGGCTACACCTGGGAGACGCAGGACCGTGAGCAGGATGCCGCCTCCGCCAACGCCGCTTGGGACATTGTTGCCGGCATGCTGAAAGATGACAGCTATGATCTGATTTTACTGGACGAACTCAATATTGCCCTGAAATACGACTACATTGATTTGGACCGCGTTCTGGATGACCTGCAGGCACGTCCCGAGATGCAGCACGTGGTGGTCACCGGTCGTAACGCCCCGCAGGAGCTGATCGATATCGCCGACACCGTCACCGATATGCGCGCAGTCAAGCACGCCTTTAAAGATCAGGGCATCAAAGCGCAGAAAGGTGTTGAACTGTAAATGATCACACTGATGATTCAGGGCACCACCTCCGATGCCGGTAAAACCACGGTGGTCGCTGCCCTCTGTCGTTGGCTGGCACGCCAGGGTGTGTCGGTAGCACCCTTCAAACCGCAGAACATGGCACTCAATAGTGCAGTCACTGTGGACGGTGGTGAGATCGGGCGCTCGACAGCACTGCACGCTTTGGCCTGCGGCCTTGAACCACACAGCGATATGAATCCTGTGCTGCTCAAACCACAAAGTGACTGTGGCGCTCAGGTGATTCTACGCGGACAGGTCTACGGCAACATGGATGCGCTGGATTACCACGCCTATAAAGCCGAAGCCATGCAGTCAGTGATGGCGGCCTGGCACGCACTGAGCGAACGTTACGATGTGATCATCGCCGAGGGTGCTGGCAGCCCAGCGGAGATTAATCTGCGCGCCAACGACATCGCCAATATGGGCTTTGCCGAAGCAGCCGATTGCCCAGTGCTGCTAGTCGGCGATATTGAGCGCGGCGGTGTGTTCGCGCAGCTGGTGGGCACGCTTGAGCTGATCTCTAAGAGCGAGCAAGCACGCACCCAAGGTTTTATCATCAACCGTTTTCGCGGCGATATTGGTTTACTAGAGCCGGGACTGGACTGGCTCACGGAACATACCGGTAAACCGGTGCTTGGCGTATTACCGTATCTGCATGGCTTGGTAATCGACTCTGAAGACAGCATTGGCAGCAGCGGCACCAGCGAAGCCGGCGCGCTCAATGTGATCGTGCCGGTCTTACCGCGCATCAGTAACCACAACGACTTTGATCCGTTACGCCTGCATCCCGGGGTCAATCTGCAATTCATAGGTCCGGGTCAAACTATTCCGCCCGCCGATCTAATTATTCTGCCCGGCAGCAAAAGCACCCGCGCCGATCTGGCCTGGTTACACACACAAGGTTGGTCACAAGCCATCGACAAGCATTTACGCTACGGCGGCAAACTGTTTGGTATCTGTGGCGGCTTTCAGATGCTCGGCGAACGCGTGGACGACCCCAGCGGGTTAGAAGGTGACGCGGGCAGCAGCGTCGGGCTGGGTCTCTTGGCCATGACCACCACGATGGTGGCCGGCAAACAACTGAAAGAGGTACATGGCACTCTGCACCTGCCTGCGGAAAAATCCACAATGGGCGTGGCCTTTAGCGGTTATGAAATGCACAATGGTGTCAGTCAAGGCGCTGCACTGTTGCAGCCACTGGCCTCTATCAATGGCAGCAACGAAGGTGCCATCAGCGCGGACAAGCAAATTGCCGGTAGTTATGTGCACGGTATTTTTGACATGCCAGCAGCGTGCGACGCTTTATTGCAATGGGCGGGACTCGATCACTCAGGTAACGCGGTGGACTATCAGCAACACCGTCTTGAGCAGCTTGATCGACTGGCCGATCAAGTAGAGCAACATCTAGATATCGACTGGCTGCGTGATCTGCTGGGACTGAACGCATCAACCACTGTTTCTGGAGCAATTAAACGCCCATGACTGATCACAACCGCCCATTCAGCGACGATGAACGCGCCGGCCTCTATCGTGCTATTTATGAACGCCGCGATGTACGCTCGCAGTTTCTGCCTGACCCCATTCCCCGCCCAGTCTTGGCTCGACTACTGAAAGCCGCGCACCATGCGCCGTCAGTCGGTTTTATGCAACCCTGGGACTTTATTCTGATCGACAGCCCCGAGGTACGTCAGCAGGTGCTGGCCAGTTTTAATGAAGAAAACGCCAAAGCCGCAGAAAACTACAGCGGTGAGCGCCAACACACCTACCGTAACCTGAAACTGCAAGGCATAGCCGAAAGCCCACTGAACCTGTGCATCACTTGCGATCGCAGTCGTGGCGGCACTCATGTGTTGGGGCGCAACTCGATTGTCGAGATGGATCTATTCAGCACCTGCTTGGCGGTACAAAATCTGTGGCTAGCCGCGCGAGCGGAAGGGATTGGCATCGGCTGGGTAAGCATTCTTGATCAAGACACCCTGGCCAATATCCTCAAACTGCCCGATCACGTCTATCCGCTGGCCTATTTATGCATGGGCTACGTCAGCGAGTTTCTCGATCAGCCCGAACTCGAAGCTAAAGGCTGGCGCTCACGCTTGCCGCTTGAGGAGTTGGTGCACAGTAACAGTTGGGGTGCTGAGCTGGACGATGAGGCACTGTTGGAGCAACTGCAACAGTAAACGAACGTTACTACGAGTGCCCCTTGCTTACAGCGCTGTTTCCGTTAGAGGTGTCGATCTTAATTCACCCTGCTCATCTTCAGTGCGATTACTCGTCTACTGCTCAGTCTGTTGCACCAGCGCCTGCTGCACGGAGCTTGGCGGCCAATTCTGAGTGCAACACCTAGCCACTAACCGGTAAGGTATTGTCATGAACTATACAGAACTCAGTATTGAAGAACGTGCCACACTACAAATTGGCTTAAGCCATAGTCTTAGTCTGCGCGCCATTGCACGATTGATAGAGCGCTCTCCATCAACCATTAGCCGAGAAATAAAGCGCAATAGCAATTCTGCTGGACAGTATATTGCTCCTCAAGCACAGCAGTCACGGTGCAGAAATCGTTTGTTGTGTCGACCAAAAAAGAAGCTTGAGTTTGATAGTGTGTTGTTTGAGCTTGTTGCTTATATGCTCAGGCATAAGTTTTCTCCCCAACAGATAGCAGGTAAACTGCGCACGATGAACATACCCGGATATGAACGTACTTACGTCTGTCGAGAAACCATCTACAGCGCTATCTATGCCTTGCCTGTGGGTGAGTTACGTAAAGAACTGATCATCTGTCTTCGACAAGGAAAAACAACGCGCAGACCCCGTTCAGGTGGTGTGGATCGCCGCGGCCAAATACCTGACATGGTCAGTATTCATCTGCGTCCGCCTGAAA
>Ga0172382_10005545_pt1 | contig 18782 bp, 13 predicted proteins | sample Leawel138RmetaG_FD_122245 | JGI IMG/M metagenome (GOLD analysis project Ga0172382, IMG submission 122245) | Leachate microbial communities from a municipal landfill in Southern Ontario, Canada - Leachate well 138R metaG | ecosystem: Engineered > Solid waste > Landfill > Unclassified | place...
GATAAAAGCATTCTGAATAGTTTGGCCGCCTGCCCGCCAGACGGGTGGCAGTTCCTGCGCTACATTGTTTACATTCACCAGCCGGAAAGCCGGGAAGCGTGGCTCGGTAGAAGTGATGCCATGCGATCCGCGCCACGCGATGCCGCCGGCGTAAACCTGCGGGCGCAATTCGGCGGAAACGCTAACAGTGCGGTGGTTCAAATCTTTCAGTGTGTGCCGGATAAATGCGGTTACCTCTTCGGCTCTTTGTGTGCGATGGAGCAAAGCCCCCAGCAGGTGCAGGGTTTTGAAAACCGTAGCCGTATCATCGTCGAAGTTACCATAGACGATGGCCACCACCGGAACCCGGGTGCGCGATTGCAACTCTTCGGCTTCGGCACGGGTAAGGTAGGTGGTAATGATGAGGTCGGGAGCGGCGGCGGTGAGCAACTCCATGTCGTAGAGATTGCCGGAGCCAATCAAAGGCTTTTCGCGCAGTTCGGGATGCGCATAAAGATAAGGCACCGCGCGCTGACTTTCGTTGCCTTCGACAGCACAGATCAAATCGGTAGCATCGAGCCAGGTGATAAGACGCAGCGTGCCGGCGTTGAGCGCTACTACTTTTTGCGGATTTGCCGGTACGACCACTTCGCGACCGAGCATATCCGTAAACGGGATGCCCGGTTCACTGGCTTTGTGATGGCTGCTGCTGCAACTCCAAAGTGTGATGGAGAGAAGGAGGGTTGCAATGCAAATGCGCTTATAGCTTATCTGCAGCATCTCAATAACCCTGCCCTTTAGGGATGGGTCTGATGGCCCTGTCAGAAACCGGAGGGCTTTAGCCCAAAACACTTTTACATCAGTACCTTTCCAAGAATTTATCATCACATTCTTTTTATTTGGGCTAAAGCCCACTGAATTTTTTTCGTCTTTTACCCCCGGCCTAAAGGCCAGGGTTAGTGATCGCCTGGCAACAAAATTCCATTTCAGAGCCATCTCTTTCTATTTTGAAATTTGTTTTTCATTATTTACACCTGCTACCTATGATTGTGTTTTTGTTTTTTGGAATTTCATCAGGTGCGGCTCATCACCAGCTGGCCATGTTTTATTCCCTTGAGGGCAATCAGCCGGTTGGCCAGCGCCTGCAGTTGTGTGGCTTTTCCTTTCACAGCTATTGTTTCCAGGCAGTTGCTGTGATCGAGGTGTACATGCTGTACCGAGAGGATGAGTTCGTGGTAATCGTGCTGGATTTCGGTAGCGTGCATTTGTAAATCCTTTTTGTGGTGGTCGTACACCAGCACGATGGCGCCGGCCACCTCCTGGTCGTCGAGCCACAACGCTTCGGTTTTGGATTGTGATATCAGGAAGCGGATAGCCTGCGAGCGGTTGGGAAACTTCCGGTTTTCGACAAGTTGATCAAGGTCTTCGAGCAGATTTTCTTCGAGCGAAACGCCAAATCTTTTCAATGTCATAGTAGCACCTTTTTATAATTCGTGCCACAAAAGTAGTTGCATTTTTTTGGCGAAAGCCATTGGGGATAAAATTTAGAAAGGATTTAAATGCGGGGCGCGGAGCGCAGGGCGCTAAGCGGGTAGGATAGAGCGGTTTGTGGAAAGTGGGGAGAACAAAGCTTTAGCAAGGTTTAGTCTGTAAAAACAAAACGGGAATCTATTCTGGTCGAATGGATTCCCGTTCGCTAGGCACGCTGCCGTGGCAGGGTGTTTCGCGTCAGGTTACTGTTATTGTAGTTGCTCCTCGCGAGGCATTCAGTGAGGGTGCCTGATGTGGAGCCTGGCTGGCGGCTTGCTGTCGGTGAAGACAAGAAGTGGTGCCAACCAGAGCATTTTGTGAAGACCGCTGACTAAGTTGTTCCGTGGAACGAGGCTGCGATCTGACACCGTTTGAAGTAAGTTCCTGGTACGGAATCCTCCGCAAGTGGTGTCCTGGTTCCATTTCCTCATCAGCGTAGCGCGGCACACGAGGTGCTTTGCAGTGTTGATGGCCGCGGCAACAATGTTTGCGAAAACATCCCGGCTCTTGCAAGCCGGCACCGCTATCAGAAGATAGTTGTGGGTTGGGCGGGCTAAAGGATTTTTAAAGAACTGGTTATTGTCGAACCGGCAAATGAATGCCTGCGTTTCGTTTTCCCAGGGATTTCAGGGCTTTCGTCCTTTGTCCCCATTCATGCCATGCTAACTTTTTATCTCTGGCCTGATGCGACAAATATACAGCGAGTTTCTGGTACCAGCCAAGCTTTTTCTGTGTTTTTAATTCACCGGTTATCAACCAGGTTTTTCAACAATCGTTGATAACGCCGGAAGGCTTTTCGCAGTTGATTACAGAGCAGATTTTTAGCGAAAGCGGTACTAACAAATTGTTGATAACCAAGCCCTGGGTGTAAAATGAAAACTATCATTCCTCCCAAAAATAATTTGGACGAGAGATAGCCTTGCACAATTTCTAATTTCGAAACCAAATTAAATCAAATTGGCTTTCAGTAAATGAACGGAATAAAGCTTTTGGTCTTCCTGCGATACTGGTCAAACTGAGGGGTGTATTTTTTCCAAAGGTAGCAATCCAATTTTGGAATGTTGAAAAAGACGAAGAAGCAAAACAGGAATATCGGGATGATGGCTGCATAAAGGTTTCTGGTAATTATCGCGTAAGCGGTGACCCATAGCAGATCGCCGAAATAATTGATGTGCATGGAGTAACCAAACAAACCGCTGGTAAATAATCTGCCTGTATTTTCCGGATGTTTTTTCCAAAAATGCCTTTGTAGTTCTGATCCGGTATTGAGAAATGAACCGAAGATGAAAAGAAAGATGGCAATAACGTCGATCCAATCCGGGGCAGAAGCTCTTCCATATCCCAAAAGGGCAAAGCCAACAAAATAGAGCGCAAAAGCAAATGGCACGCTTATGCTTTCTTGCCACGGTATTTTTCGCTTGAGCAGATAGGTTATCATGAAAGTCATCCTTAAAAAAACGATAATAGAAAAAGTAAAAATGACTGCCCGTACCTGGAAGTTTCCGGCGCTTTGATCTATCCCGATGAGCCTAAGCAGCGTTGTGCCTTCGTCCATAAATAAAATCCGGTACGACCACCAGAGCAGCAATATTTCTATCACTATAATGATGACTTTTTGCGGGATGCTTTTAGATTTTTTTCCGTACAAATTCATGAAGTATCAGATGTTTGACATATTAATAAATCTGAATCAACCGACTAACATCGTTCAGGTTGTTTTCAAACTTTTGCTTTTTCAAAATGTTCATATTTTTTGTGTTTTAGAACAAAGAATTTTTTTTTGAATGAATTCATTATTTTAGATAACGAAAATCAGTTCTTATGAAAACAGATGATCATCAACCGGAAACTTCAGAAGAAGAAATACACTCAAACGACGATCTGAAATCTATTCCTATGCCGCAACTTTGGGAAAAGTTAGGTTCGTCGCCTAATGGCCTTAGCCACCAGGAAGCCAAAAAACGGCTGGCGCAATACGGCGCTAACGAAATTGCGGAAAAGAAGACCAACATGCTTCTGAAGTTCCTGTCGTATTTTTGGGGGCCAATACCCTGGATGATTGAGGTAGCGGTAATACTTTCGGCCGTGGATGGGCGGTGGCCCGATTTTTTTATCATTCTAATCTTGCTTCTGGTAAATGCAGTAGTGGGATATTACGAAGAACACGAGGCGGGCAATGCCATCGCTGCCCTGAAAGCCAAACTTGCCATCAAGGCCAGGGCCAAGCGCGACGGGAAATGGATCACCCCGGCATCGCGTGAGTTGGTTCCGGGAGATGTCATCCGCCTGCGGTTGGGCGACATTGTACCAGCGGATGCGCGCCTGCTTGAGGGTGACGCGGTGGACGTTGATCAATCGGCACTTACCGGCGAATCGTTGCCTGCCACCCGCGAGCCTGGCGAGGCTGTCTTTTCAGGATCGATCATGCGACGGGGCGAAACAGAAGCTTTGGTGTATGCTACGGGTGCAAATACTTATTTTGGTAAAACCACCCGGTTGGTTCAGGAGGCAAACAATACAAGCCATTTTCAGAAGGCTGTTTTAAAAATTGGCAATTATCTTATTGTTCTGGCAATTGTGTTGGTGGCAATTATCATCACAGTTGCTTTATTCAGGGGAGATGCCCTGCTCACTACTTTGCAGTTTGCACTGGTACTTACCGTGGCCGCTATTCCGGTGGCAATGCCTACGGTATTATCAATAACCATGGCGGTTGGCGCGCGCACACTCGCCAAAAAGAAGGCAATAGTAAGTAAGTTGGTGGCCATAGAAGAACTGGCAGGTGTGGACGTGCTGTGTGCCGACAAAACCGGCACGCTTACGCAAAATAAACTGACGTTGGGCGAGACTTTTACCTTAGACGATATTACTGTGGATCAGGTTATTTTGTGTGGGGCTTTGGCTTCACGTGCCGAAAATAACGATACCATCGACCTGGCCATATTAGAAAGTGTGGAGGACAAAAATACGCTGAAAGATTACGAAATTCTCCATTTTCAGCCATTCGACCCGGTACACAAACGTACCGAGGCCAAAGTTAAAGATGGCGATGGAAAAACTTTTAAAGTTACCAAAGGTGCGCCACAGGTAATATTGCAATTATCGGCCAATGCCAATAAAGTTAAAACTAAAGTTGATAAAGCAGTTAGTGATTTTGCAGCGCGCGGCTATCGTTCGTTGGGCGTGGCTCGTGATGATGGTGATGGGCAATGGCAGTTTATTGGTGTTTTGCCCTTGTTCGATCCACCGCGCGAGGATGCAGCAGCAACCATAGCTACTGCGCTAAAAATGGGCGTAAAAATTAAAATGGTTACCGGAGATGCGCTGGATATTGCCCGCGAAACTGCAAAAAAACTAAAGATGGGTTCAAACATCATGGATGCCAGCAGCCTGGGCGATGTAAAACACAACGAGACCCAAGAGGCTGGCGAAGCTATCGCCAAGGCTGACGGTTTTGCGCAGGTTTTCCCGGAGCACAAGTTTCATATTGTGGATGTATTGCAAAAACTCGGTCACATTGTAGGCATGACCGGTGATGGTGTAAATGATGCCCCCGCATTAAAAAAGGCCGATTGTGGCATTGCCGTTTCGGGGGCAACCGACGCGGCAAGGAGCGCTGCTTCTATCGTACTCACAAAAACCGGCCTCTCCATAATTATTGACGCTATCAAAGAGAGCCGGCGCATTTTCCAGCGGATGAACAGCTACGCTATCTATCGCATTTCTGAAACCTTACGCGTTTTAATATTTATGACGCTGGCCATCCTTATCTTTAATTTCTATCCTTTAACGGCTGTGATGATCGTGATGCTGGCTCTACTCAATGATGGCGCCATCCTCTCCATTGCCTACGACAATGTGCGTTACCAAAACAAACCTGAGGTCTGGGATATGCGACTTGTTTTGGGAATTGCCACAGTGTTGGGGCTTGTAGGGCCGGTGGCCGCTTTTGGATTGTTTTATCTGGGTGAGCGTGTATTTCATCTCGATCGTCCGCATATTCAAACGCTGATGTATCTGATGTTGTCGGTAGCCGGACATCTCACTATTTTTCTCGCACGAACCCGTGGATCATTCTGGTCGATACGTCCGGCAAAGGCGCTTTGGATATCAGTGCTGGGCACACAAATTTTGGCAACCTTCATAGCGGTTTACGGGCTGTTTATGACGCCGCTTGGCTGGGGCTGGGCAGGGTTTGTATGGGGCTATGCCATAGTTTGGTTTCTCATAACCGATGGCATCAAGCTGCTTGCTTATCGCTTTTTAAGCAAAGAAAAACAAAGGGCATAGCAGCAAAGCCGTTAGAGATGAGTAGGTTGGGATTTTATTAATTTTCATTTTTTCCATTACTGACCGATTAAATTGATGGTGATAGTTTTAGATTCTTCACTTCACTTCGTTTCGTTCAGAATGACAGTTGTTTAGGGGCGTAGGCGAAGGGGTGGGTGGCGGCGAAGCCGCCACCCACCCCTTCGCCCCCACAAATACACGAAAAACCTTGTCATTCTGAGTCCCGAAATTTCGGGAAAGAATCTATAATTTTTAGTCGGTCAGTATTGATTTTTTTCTTCCGCCAGCAGCGTTTCCAGATAATGATATTCGATGCCAAAGGTTTTTTTGAGCAAGGCGATTTGTTTTTCTATTCGGGCAACCGCTACTTTTTTACCGGAACGCACGGCGACGATCATTACATTTTTGGGGGTGTGTTCGCTCGAAATAAATTCGAGGGTTTTTACCTGGTAGCCGTGCCTTGTGAGCAGCAGTGCCCGCAGCGCATCGGTGAGCATCTCGGCCTGTCGTTCGGCAAAGATGCCGTGGTCGAGCATGGGGCGGAGCGCCGGAGGAGGCGTCATGGCACGGCGCACCTGTTTGTGGCAGCAGGGCGCCACGATGATGGTGGCGGCGCCGGCGCGGATGCCCGTAGCAATGGCGTCGTCGGTGGCGGTATCGCAGGCATGCAAAGCGATGAGCATTTCTATCTTTCCCGGCTGAAATTCCTGAATGGTGCCGCTGACAAATTGCAAGCCCTCAAAACCGCTTTGTTTGGCTATGGTATTGCATTTCTCCACAAGCTCTGGCCGCATTTCCACGCCTGTGATAACAGCTTTAAAATTTCGGTTATTGGTAAGATGGTCATAAAGCGCAAAGGTGAGGTAGCCTTTGCCGGAGGCCATATCGGCAACTTTAAAAAGTCCGGTGGGAGGGGAGGCGGGCAGGATGCTTTCGATGATCTCGATAAATTTATTGATCTGGCGGAACTTATCGTTCATGGCGGGCACCACTTCCGAGCGGCTGTTGGTGACGCCGAGCGCTTGCAGGTAAATGTTATTTTCGGGCGTGATGAGGCGCTGCTTGGGGCGGTTGTGGCTGAGCGGCTGCAGTAGCGGTGCTGTGTTGCCGGCGGCGGAGCGGATAAGCCGCGAGCTTCCTTTTTTATTAATAACCCACTGTATTTCTTCCTGCGTCGTAAAAAGGTTGCCTTGGTAAAAGTCGTTGGTGAGCAACTCTTCTATTTTTGGTAACGCCAGGTCAATGGACAGGTTTTCGGTGATGTCGCGGGTTTGGTAGCGATACACGAAGCTAAGCTGCAGCAGTTTTTTGATCATCACCGGACGCACAAAAGTATTGCGCAGGTCAGCCGATTTGCTGCGCACTTTGCTAAGGGTAAGTTTGATGAGGGTGTTGGTTTCAAAACTTTCAGATATGGCTTTCAGGAAATCTTGCAGATCGTCGTTCATGTGCTATTGCTTTGGTGTGGCGGCAAAATTAGTTTTTTGTTTTAGCAATGAGGTAAGGAGCCACAGAGAAAGCGTTCCGCTCCCTGCTCCCCGCTCCCCGCGCCCAGCATTTCTTTTCACCGCAGCGGCAAAAGCGAAGAGCGAAAGGATAAGCAATTTCGCCTGTCCTTTCGCTCTACTTTACTGGTTTGTTCTTTTGCCTTCACCACAGGCACCCTTTACCCGAGCAGCCCGCCGCGTTTGAAGATGTCGGCTTGTACTTCGGAGAAGGGTGTGATGGTGGCAGTTTTACCGTTTTGTGTGTTGGTGATTTTCCCGGTAGTAAAATCCAGTTTTATCACTGAGCCTGACTGCAATTCCAGCTCGCTGATAACGGCCGGATCGTAGGTAAGGATAGGGAAGGCAGCGTTGATGGCGTTGCGCTCGTAGATGGCGCCAAACGATTCGGCCAATATCGCCGAGACGCCCAGCGACTTAAAACAATCTACTGCCTGCTGACGCGAGCTTCCGGCGCCAAAGTTTTTACCGGTAACGATTATGTCGCCGGGTTTGGCTTTGCGTGCAAAATCTTCGTATCCCTGCAGGTTGTCAAAAGTGTACTGTCCCATCTCTTTCAGGTCGGTGATGGTGAGATAGCGGTTGTGGAAGATCATGTCGGTGTCGATGTCGTCTTTTTGGATGATCCAAATGCGGCCTTCGACTGTTGTGGGCTGTTTTTTGTCGGATTTTTCTTTAACAGTGCCCTGGATGGTCTTGCCGGTTTTTTCGAAAGTTGCCGGCTCTTCGGGAATGTCATTTGCGGTGGTAATATATCCTGCAACAGCCGAAGCCGCCACCACTTCGGGGGAGGTAAGATACACGAATCCTTTGCCTTGCTTGCCGGCAAAGTTGCGGTTGCCGGTGCTCACGGTTATTTCGTTGGGGCCGTTTTGCCCTACCTGTCCGGCGGCGCATCCTGCGCATCCTGCGTTGGAGACCAGCGCTCCGGCATCTTTAAAAGTCTTGATGTAACCCAGCTCCAGCGATTGCTGCCACACCTGGTCGGTGGAAGGGACGATTTTGAGCACCACGCCGGGAGCCACGCGGCGCCCTTTGAGAATGTGTGCGGCTGCGGCCATATCTTCAATACGCCCGTTGGTACACGAGCCGATAAATGCCGAATCGATCTTTACTTTTTTCACCTCTTCGATGTCGATGTTGTCGTGTGGATGTCCTGGCTTGGCCACCATCGTTTTGAATTTGCTGATGTCGATGCTGATCACCTTATCGTACACAGCATCATCATCGGCGTAAATGGAGGTGACTTTTTTACCATGCAACTGCTCCAGGTCGCCAATAATTTTATCGGTAGGCGGGAAAAGCAGAATGATGGCGCCCATTTCGGTTCCCATGGAGGAGATGGTGATGCGCTCGGCAAGTGTGAGTTTTTTGATGGCGTCACCATAAAACTCAACCGAATATCCCAGCAGTTTGTTGGCGCCGAAAAGGTTGAGCATGTTCAGCGCAATATCTTTGGCAGAGAGATTTTCAGGACGTTCGCCCTTGAAAACCAACTTAACGGATTTAGGCACTTTAAACCAGGCCGACCCACTGGCCCATACTGCTGCGATATCCTGGTCGCCCATGCCCTGGCCAAAAGCTCCTATGGCGCCCATGATGTTGGCGTGCGAATCAGTAGAAACAAAAGTACCGCCGGGGAGAATCAATCCACGGTCGATGGCCAGGTGGGTGCCGATGCCGGCATCGACATCGTAGATTTGAATGTCGTTTTCGCGGGCATATTGCCGGCAGAAGTGCTGGTTGGCAGCGTACTTTTGATCGGAGCCGCCCGGGTTGCAGTCGAAAGTGAAAAAGGTGCGTTTAGGATCGTCAATGGTTAGCCCGTTGTCGATGAGGTTTTTCACCACGTTGGCTCCCCCAAAGTCGCGTGCCACGCGGCAGTCGATCGTTACGTCGACGATCTGGCCAGGCTCTACAGATTTTTGTCCTGAATGGCTGGCCAATATTTTCTCGATTATGTTCATTACCAAAAGTTTTTTTAGTGAGTGATAACAGCGTGCAAAGCTAAGCCACTTTTCGCCTCGGCAAACACCACTGACGGGAAATATTTATATGGTGACAGGTTTTGATTGATGGCAATAAATAAAGTAGATCGCCGGGCGCTGGGCGCAAGGCGCAAAGTGCCGGGTGTGCTGCAAAGCACCGGATGCAAGTGTTAATTTTACTGCATCATCGTGGGTGAAACTTGTTAGATAGTGTTATGTTAAAAGCTCTAAACGTCCCGGTGTTTGTCTTTTCCGGGGGTAGCGGAAAGCCCACCCGGCCACCCAAATTATAACCAAAAAGAAATTTAAGATTTAGAGAAGTGACATTTTACTGATGAGCGTCTCTTTTAATTTTTTTAGAGTCAAATCTTTTTCAAGAACCATACGTGGCCATTCAGCTTCATTAACATCATCAAAATAGGTCAGGCTTTTGATTGCATGAAAATCGTTTCTGCCATTGTATTTTAGTTTGTAAAAAGAGATTATTTCCGAAAAGCTGAATTCCTTCAAGAGGAAGTAAATATCGACGAAGTCTTTAACCCTGGTTCCATTGCCGGCAATGGCATTCACTTTCATTGCTGCAATGTCGGGTCTGGAGGCCATTGTAATTTTTTCAATGTGCTCATTAGGTTTAATCATGTGGTAGTTGTGCGTGATAAAATCCACAAACACACCATTGACGATTCCTTTTAAGGTGTTAATGTGACGGTATTGCTCCTGAAATTGATACTTCTGTTCCAAATGTTGGAGAAGTTGCTGCGCGTCAAAATCGTTGCGTGTGAAAAAGTAGATATCGATGGAGATGCGATGGCCAATTTGCAGTGATAAGGCTGTTCCGCCAACCAGCACAAAGCCTTCCAAAACCGGGTCAGCCTGCAGTTGCCTGATTAGTTCCAGTGTTGCTCCATCGACTGTTTCCGTGTGTAGCATCTGAGTTGTGTTTTTTTGATCGGGAAGAAGTTTACCACAAAATTGAGTGTTTTAGGATCGAGATAGCCAATCTGTTTTATTTCGTTTACCAAAGTTTGCTCATCATAGGTTTTTAGAAGATACCGAAATTCATCCCAATTGCCCAGCGTCAAAACCCGCTCGATAATTATTCGCCGGTGTTTTGTCAGGTCGATTTTGTCGAAATCGATATCCCAGAACAGCTCTTTTCGCAGTGGCAGCATCATGGTTATCAAACAATTAATTGGGCTTATAGTTGGCGAATTGACAAGATTTTCAGCTTGTTTTAAATTTCCTTGCGCCTCACCGGCATGGTCATACAGCGTGCGCCGCCGCCGCCGCGCGAAAGCTCGGAGCCGTCGATGGTGACGACATATTTTTTGTGGTCCTTCAGGTCGATTTTCCCAGTGATCACGTCTTCGGCTGTGATTACCTTATAATTATGTTTGTTGAGTTCTTCCACGGTAGCTTCGTTGCGGTTGTATCCGATGACTTTTCCGGGAGCCATTGCAAAAAAGTTGGCACCGCTGTGCCATTGCTCACGCTCCTGTGTCCATTGGTCGGCAGTGCCGCCGCAAGAGATAGGCCGCATGTCGATGCCCAGCCGGGAGAGGCATTCGAGAATGTTTTTCTCTTCGCGGATGGTCACCTTACGTTTGTCGATCCTGATGTAAATGGTTTTATAACGATTTGGCTGCATCACCACAGGCTCATACACCATACATTCGTTTTGGCTCAGAAACGTAAATACCATGTCGAGGTGGATAAACGACTCTCCTTCGCCGGGAAGTTCCTGAACGATGATGTGATGCACGCTCTCTTTCTCTTTCATTTTCTCAATGATCACGTCCACCCCTTCGGGTGTAGTACGCGCGCCTATTCCTATCAGGGTCACGTCTTCGCGCGCTATGAGCACGTCGCCGCCTTCGATGCTTAGCGTCTTGTGTTTGCTGCCGCCTTTGGCAGCGGAAAAGGTTTTGGTATTAAAATCGGGATAGTAATCAAAAATCGCCTCCATGATTTGCGGCTCACGTTCGCGCACAGAGCTGGCCATGCTCGAGATGAGCACCTGGTTTCCTATCGATACCGAGGCGTCGCGGGTGAAGAAGAAGTTATGCAAAGGCCTTACAACAAATCGCTGGGGGCTTAGATAGCGCGAAAGACTGTCGCGGCGTACTTCAACGCCTTCGATGAGTTGCTGCGCCAGCGCCTTGGGCGAGAGCGAGTCGAGGAGCGTCAACACGCGGTGATCGCTGCAGTTGGGACAAGCTTTCGACAACAAGTCACTCTTAACCTGATCGTTGCTCAGGACGGAAGCAAGCAAATCTTCCACTTCAAAAACCTTACAGATTTTGCTAAGCACCCCGCTTAGCTGGATGTATTCCTGCCGCGCCACCGACAAGTTCAGGATGTCGCTGTACAAGGCGCGTTCGGCATTTTCGGGAGTCATGTTCTCCACCTCGCGACCCACAGTGTGGATGATGACAGCCTCCAGATCGCCTACCTCGCTGTTGATATTTACATTAAAATTCTCTTTCATAACTTTTATAAAAATATCGGCAAAAATACAAAAACAGCGCAGGGAAACGATGAATAAAATCCCCGCCTCCCAACCAAGCAATTTGATTCATCGAATGATGAAAAAAATCCCAAAAAAATCTCAAAAACTCGTGATGGTTTTAGTCATCGAATTTCTAATATTGAAATTTATTTGGGATTTTACACCGACTGCCAGAAGGTTGCTTTTAATGACTTTTAAAATTTGCCAGACAGCAAACAACTATTCGTCTGTTGTTTTTTTAAGACACCCATTATTTTTCAACCGGCACTTCCTCTTCGATGAAGCAGATGCCGTGCTCCTCGAGTTCTTTGAGGATGGGTGCGTAGATATCTTTTGTTATAGGGATATGAACGCCGCTGAGTTTAAGTTTGCCGGTAAGTATCAGTTTTACGGCAATGGCCAGCGGAAGCCCGACGGTTTTTGCCATAGCGGTATGCACATGGTCGTCGCCTTCCACTATCATCGAGGAGATCATGTGTCGTTGCTCCCCTTTCAGCTTGTAGCCAAACTGGTGTTGCATCACGATCATGTCGCGATCGTTAGGAAGAAATGCCCATTTTTCGGCAAGGAGTTTTTGCAATATCTGCGCAGGGGTGGCTTTTTTCAGGCCAATTTTCTTTTTGTTGTCAAAAATGCCGAGCCACCGCAGGCGGTACATCTCCATCGAATCGATGTTCAGGCCGGTATAAAAGGCGAGGTTTTCTTCGGGTGTGCAGCAGGGGTCGGGTTCGATGAAGGCATTCAGAAAGTCCAGGTAGGTCATGTTTTCTGAATTTTCGATGGTAACGGTGTCATCGGTCAGGCCAAGTTGCACAAAGATGTCCCAGGTTTGCGAATAGCCGGGGCGGCGCAAAGTTCCACGCACCATGGTAGGAATGTCGTCGAGGCCATACACGTTGCGGTATTTCACTGAATCGCGGTTGAGGTAGGCTTCAAACTCGCCATAGTTAAGCACTTCCACGCGGCGCGTGCGGCGGAAGAGCTGGTGGTAAGGGATGTATTGATAGGTGCCGTCGACGATAGCCTGTGCCATGCCTTGTCCGGCCAGGACTACGTTGCGCGGTGCCCAGGTAAATTTGTAGTTCCACGGATTGTTGTCAAAAAGTGGCGCCACCAGTCCGCCGCAATAAGAGCGAAACTCCGTCATCTCGGCTCCCTGATCTCTCAGTTTGTCAAGTACGTGCATGGCCGACATGTGGTCGATGCCAGGATCGACACCGATTTCGTTGAGCAGCAAAACGCCCGCCTCTTTAGCTGCGGCATCGAGTGCTCTGATCTCTTCAGAGACATAGGATGCCGTGACCATGGGTTTGCCTTGCTTTACGCAATCGGTAGCCAGAAGGCTGTGCATGAAGGCCGGCAGCATCGAAACTACCAGGTCAGCACGGCTTATTTCATCCCAGCTCTGGGCGCGGTCGTTGGCATCGAAAAAGATGGCTTTGCCGCGCGGATGGTTGTTGATTTTGCGCTCGGCAGCCGCGCACTCTTTGTCGCCAAGGGTGATGTGCCAGTCGTGTTCTTCGGCATGGTCGAGCAGATACTTGATCAATGTAGACGCAGAAAGTCCGGCGCCGATCATCAAAATATTTTTCATTTCTACGGAAATTTTATGGATAAGATTTATGAATGAATTTGCCGGGATGCTGCCGGATAGCAGCCGTCCCGGCTTGTAAAATTTGCAGTGGCTAAAGGTATTCCTGAAGGTATTCGTAATCAGGAGTAAGCTTTCCGTTGTGCAGGATGAGCGCCCTTTTTATCGGAGCGGGCAGGTCGAGCTTGTCGAAGGACATGCTGTAGTCGGCGCGCACGATGGCGGGTACAAATTCGCGCAAAGCCTCACCAAAGCCGAGCGACGACTCACGCGGCAGCTCGCTGGGCAAGATGTCGACAGCCATCACCAGGATGCCGTCGCCCTCAAAGCCCATCGTTGCCTGGCGCGATAGGGGATCGTAAACGAACACCGGGTCTTCTATCTCGGTACCTTTGTGGGTAAATTCTATCGAGCCATCGGGGTCGCAGGTCACATCGCCGATCACCTTGAGTTTCATCTTGCCTTGTTTGTAAAGCGATTCGATAAAATCTTTGGTGAGCAATTGCGGGTAGCGGTCGTCCCAATACATGCAGTTCATCAGCACGGTGAGGTGCGGAGCGTATTTTTCAAACTGGTTGCGGTATTCTTCAGGATGGGCGTAATAATGCTTCAGGTCGAACTTTTTGTTTTCATCCAATGGAGCCGAGAGGTCTTCTTCTTTAAAAACAACTTTATAAACCAATCTGTCAGAATAGTCACCCGACTTTTCGAGCGTCAGCAGCTGGGCAGGAGTGATTTCCCTGATGGGCAAAAAGTTGGCGATGTGTTGCGCTCCTTTGCTCACGTTGCCATAGCCTGTGAAACCAATCACCATAGGCGCCAGTTTTTTGAGCAGTCCTTCTTTGCGTATCATCTCACCCACTTCTTTCACAGCCTTTTCGGCTTCGGCCAGCGAGTTGTAGCGGTGCGACTGCTGTATCCGCGTGAAGCGGTTGTCGGTACCCTGCACTCTGAGGCGCTCGCCCAGTGACCACAGCGAGTTGATCATCCCGGCAAGACCGGCATAATACCCGAAGAAAATCAATCGGCGGCCATTGTCATCGGTAATTTTTTCGTAATCGATCAGGTTGCACTTCTTCTCCATCATGCGCTTTAACATAGGCATGTTGTAGGCTTGCCCCTTAATGACGTGGGAGAAAAAGACGTAGGTCTTTCCTTCTTCAAAGTAATCCAGCGGCATCTCTTTTACACCAAAAATTACCGGCGCCTGCGAGAGGTTGTCGGTTACTGTGGCTCCTGCTGCTTTAAATTCCTCTTCTTTAAAAACACGCTTTGGCGAACTTTCTACAAAGACTTCCAGACCGGCCCGGGTAAGAATTTCGACCTCCGGGGGCGGGATCGCTACCCGACGTTCCATTACATATTTGTCCTCATGCCTGATGCCTACTTTTTTATTCATAGCAGCTTTTTTTATTTATGTTTTTAATATTAATAATATCTCGAAAGCTTTTAACAGCCTGCAAACTTACTACTTTTGACGGGCGAACTCCAGATCAAAACCCAAAATGTATTGTTTCAAATCTGCACCCCGGTTTTTGATGATTTTTCAAAGTAACGCCTTTTTATCTGTATTTCAATATTTGTATAGTTTACAATTTCTTAATGCTCACATCCGGCATGTTGGCATGGGGCTAAGTTTTTAGGATTAGTTATTTTTGCGGCAAATTGTAAGATGCTCATCGGTAAAGCGGATACACAAAAGCATTAGCCGGCGTTACCATGAGATGATGATAAGTTGCGGGAGGTATCTCATGGTGAGGAGGCCTGCATTTTTATTTGTAAAAAAAACTTTAGATTATTAAAATGAAAAGATGCTTGATAGTAACCGGTGGCGGCGACTGCCCTGGTTTAAATGCGGTAATCAGAGCCATTGTAAAACGCGCTTCCGTCGAAAAGCAATGGGAGATTGTAGGAAGTATCGAGGCTTTCAATGGCGTTTTGCGTGAGCCTACTGAGATAGTGATTCTCGACGAGGAGGAAGTAGCCGGTATTCATTACCGGGGAGGCACCATTCTGCAAACCACCAACAAAGGCGGCCCCTTTGCCTGGCCTATAAAAAACAACGACGGTTCGTGGACTACTGTGGATCGCTCCGAAGAGATGCTGCGAAAGCTGCAATATCTGGGTGTAGAAGCCGTGATAAATATTGGTGGCGATGGCTCGCAGCGCATTTCACAGCAACTGTTCGATATGGGTCTGAACATAATTGGAGTGCCCAAGACCATCGACAATGACCTCTCTGCCACCGATTCGACATTTGGTTTTCAAACGGCTGTGCAGGTTGCCACCGAGGCAGTGGACAAACTGGTGACTACGGCAGCCAGCCACAACCGGGTGATGATACTCGAGGTGATGGGGCGTTATGCCGGATGGATAGCGTTGAATGCTGCCGTTGCCGGCGGTGCCGAGATATGTATCCTGCCCGAGTTTCCGTACGACATCAATAAAGTGCTCAAACATGTGAACGATCGCTTTATGCGCGACCGTGGTTTTGTCAACATCGTGATCTCCGAAGGCGCCCGTGCCATAGGCAGCGACTATTCCACACTTAGTCAGGCAGAGATTGGCTACGAAAACCGTCGTCTTGGCGGCGTTGCCAACGTGCTGATGAACCAACTTAAAGAGGCCGGCTGCGAACACAGCATCCGTACCACCGTGCTCGGCCACCTGCAACGCGGGGGTATTCCTATAGCTTACGACCGTGTTCTGGCCACGCAGTTTGGCGTGAAGGCCTTTGAGATGGTTCTCGCTGGAGAGTTTGGGCGCATGGTATCTTACCGGCATCCCTACATCACCAGCGTGTCGCTGGCCGAGGCTTTGCTGCAGCCCAACCTGGTGGATAACGAAACCGCCCTGATGAAAACAGCCCGTGGTATCGGCATCAGCTTTGGCGACTAAGAAATAGTAAGATGGGTGAGGAAATTTGCTGTGCGTAATTTGCCCTTCGGGCGTTTTCAATTACAATCAATTACCACAAATTACAATCAATTACCACAAATTACAATCAATTACCACAAATTACAATCAATTACAATCAATTACCACAAATTACAATCAATTACCATCAATTACTATCAATTACAATCAATTACCACAAATTACAATCAATTACCATCAATTACTATCAATTACCAAAAATTACTAATTACCATCAATTTCAATTAATTACTACCATTTCCATTTCTCGTGAAGTCACAGCTACGACATCCTGTTTTTGAACTTGTATCAGATACAGCCCATCAAATGAACCTCCCTGCCTATGTGGTGGGTGGTTTTGTGCGCGATCTTTTGCTGGGCAACCCCGGCAAGGATATCGACATTGTGGTGGTGGGTCACGGTATTGAATTGGCGCAGGCCGTAGGACGCAAGATTGGAAATGAACATGTGCAGGTTTTTAAAAATTACGGCACCGCCATGCTGCGCTATCACGACTGGCAGATAGAATTTGTGGGAGCGCGGCGGGAATCGTACCAACGCACCTCGCGCAATCCCATTGTGGAAGATGGTACCCTGGAAGACGATCAGCAGCGGCGCGATTTCACCATCAACGCCATGAGCATCAGCCTCAACAAAGAGGATTACGGCCGTCTCATCGACCCCTTCGACGGCGCCGGCGACCTCGAGAGAAAGATCATCCGCACACCGCGCAACCCCGATATCACCTATTCCGACGATCCGTTGCGCATGCTGCGCGCCATCCGGTTTGCCACACGGCTGGGTTTCACCATCGAACAGAAGAGCTTCGAGGCCATCGCACGCAACGCACATCGCATCAGCATCATTTCGCAGGAGCGCATCACCGACGAGATCAACAAAATTATTATGGCCGAAAAACCTTCGACGGGTTTCAGGCTGCTCTTCGACACGGGTTTGTTGCAACTTATTTTTCCGGAGATGGTGGCACTTCAGGGTGCCGAATACAAGGATAATATTGGTCATAAAGATAATTTCTATCACACGCTGATAGTTTTGGATAATGTGGCTGCAGCATCCGACAATCTCTGGCTGCGGTGGGCTGCCATCCTGCACGACATCGGCAAGCCGCGCACCAAACGCTGGGCGGATGGCGTTGGCTGGACTTTCCACGGGCACGACTTTGTGGGCGCCAAAATGGTGCCTGCCATTTTCAGACGCCTGAAGCTGCCTGCCGGCGAGAAGCTCAAATACGTACAAAAGCTGGTGCTGTTGCATCTGCGACCCATCGTCCTCTCCGAAGAGCTGGTGACCGATTCGGCCATACGCCGCCTGCTCTTCGATGCCGGCGACGACATCGACGACCTGATGACTTTGTGCGAGGCCGACATGTCGTCGAAGATACCGGAGAAAATCAGGCGTTACCGCAAAAATTTTGAGCTGGTGCGTCACAAACTGGTGGAGATAGAAGAGAAAGACCGCCTGCGCAACTGGCAGCCACCCATCAGCGGTGAGCTTATCATGGAAACTTTTGGCATTAAGCCCGGAAGGATTGTGGGCGAGATAAAAACAGCCATCCGCGAAGCCATTCTCGATGGCCGCATCGACAACAGCCTTGAGCAGGCCTGGCAATTGATGCTCGAGATTGGAAGTGCCCACGGATTAACGCCACTCACAAAAAATAATTCGTGATCCGATACTATTCTTGTTTTTTTCTACATTTGATTTTTTTTCCGTTCTCATCCCTTACATTTTTATGGTTGAAAAATGGATCTGAAAAAAAAGAGTTTATTAGTGCGTTTAAATTTTGATTAAAAAAAGTACACTTCATGAATATTTGCAAATTCCATTTGATTACCGATGAACAGGATGATTTCTTTAGAGAAATCGAAATCAGAGGCAACCAGACTTTCAGGCAACTGCACGACTTCTTGATTAAAAATCTGAATTTGAAAAAAGATGAGCTTGCCTCATTTTTTATCGTGGATGATTTTTGGAACAGGATGCTCGAAATTACGCTGATAGATATGGCGGTGGATGTTAGCCCTGACGATGAAAAAAACCAGGTGATTCCTGAAGTTTTCCTGATGGATGAGGTGAAGATTGACCGTTTTGTAAAAGAAATCGGACAAAAGCTCATTTACGAATATGACTTCCTGCAGTTGCATGGTTTCCGCCTTGAGCTTACCGAATTTGTCGAAGCGGTGCCTCATCGTCGCTATCCATACATTGCAGCAGCGGAAGGTACCCTTGTTTTGCGGGACAATCTGAGAATAGATATCGATACCGAGCGTCTGAAGCAGGAATTGCTCAGCGAATTTGAAGATTTGGTTCGCGACGACGCGGATGATGACGACGACGATGAGTCCGGCACCGATGATGACTATTGATCCTAAATCCATATCTCCATCGCTACTCATCACGCTTGTCGGCCCCACGACAAGTGGCAAAACAAAAACAGCAATAGCGCTGGCGCA
>Ga0172382_10005546_pt1 | contig 18780 bp, 21 predicted proteins | sample Leawel138RmetaG_FD_122245 | JGI IMG/M metagenome (GOLD analysis project Ga0172382, IMG submission 122245) | Leachate microbial communities from a municipal landfill in Southern Ontario, Canada - Leachate well 138R metaG | ecosystem: Engineered > Solid waste > Landfill > Unclassified | place...
ATCGAATGAGCTCAAGTGTCCACAAAAAGAAAAACTGTGAAGTTCCAATTATAAAAGGAGCGCATTTAGTGCGTTCTCTAATATTTTCGTTTTGTGTATGTATAAGATTAGTTGATTTACCGGTAACTTAAAAAAAGGTACGCAAGAAATACGTACCTTTTAGTATTTTAGAAGTGCATTAGATATCTGTCATTATGAAATGGCTTGCTATTTTTTACGAAATAACTCCCAATTCTTTTCCGACGCTCTTGAATGCGGCGATTGCTTTTTCCAGATGGTGTTCCTCATGAGCTGCAGAAATTTGTACACGAATCCTATCCTTACCACGAGGAACGACCGGGAATGAAAACGCAGTAACATAAATACCTGCTTCTAACATTTTATCGGCAAACTCCACAGCTAAAGCGGAGCAATTCTCATACTTTCCGAACATAATCGGTGTAATTGGATGTACACCAGGGATAATATCGAATCCCGCTTCAGTCATCTCTTTTCTGAATCTGACTGTATTTCTCTCTAATTTGTCTCTCAATTCCGTGCTTGCCGAAAGAATATTGAGACACTCAATTGTAGCTCCAACAATAGCGGGAGCAAGCGTATTTGAAAAAAGATATGGGCGAGCTTTATTTCGCATCCATTCTACAATTTCTTTCCTTCCGGAAATACATCCACCTGACGCTCCACCTAATGCTTTACCGAATGTTGTGGTAATAATATCAACTCTCGACATGACATTCTTATATTCATGTGTTCCTCTGCCTGTCTTACCCATGAATCCTGAAGCGTGGCTTTCGTCACACATAACAACAGCATCGTACTTTTCTGCCAAATCGCAGATTTCGTCTAATTTTGCAATATCGCCATCCATAGAGAAAACACCATCAGTAGCAATTACCTTGAAACGACAACCTTTTGCGGAGGCTTCCTCCAAACAACGTTCTAATCCTTTCAAGTCCTTACCCGTTGCAGGATCTAATTCTTCTATGTCTCGCATATCCGAATGTTTATACACCCATCTCTGAGCTTTTGAAAGTCTGATTCCATCAATTATCGAAGCATGATTGAGAGCATCGGTTATTATGGCATCATCTGGTCCAAATAACGGTTCAAACAAGGCTCCGTTTGCATCAAACGCCGCACAGAACAAAATTGTATCCTCCATTCCAAGGAATTCGGATACTTTACGTTCCAGTTCTTTATGAATATCTTGTGTTCCACATATAAATCTGACCGATGATAGTCCGAATCCTCTCTTGTATATCATTTCATGTGCTGCTTTTATAAGTGCGGGATGCGATGATAATCCAAGATAATTATTTGCACAGAAGTTTAAAACTGTTTTACCGTTGACAACAATTTCTGCCCCTTGTGGGGACTCAATTATTCTCTCACTTTTATATAATTTTTGTTCTTTGAGTGATTGCAGCTCAGAACTTAAGAAATCCTTCATTTTACCGTACATTTTTACTCCGTACATTATTTATTAAAATTTTGCGTTTCATAAGAATTTAAAATTAAGCAAATTTAAGCAATTTAAAAAAAAGTTGTTAATATATTTAAAAATAAAAAAAGTACTGTGTCAATCAGACGCAGTACTTAAAATCACAACTTTTAGTTATGCAGATAAAATCGGCTTTCGCTTATTAAGCGGCAAAGCCGTCTGTTATTGGTAAATTGCTTTTTCCATCTCAATAGCTTTTGGAAATAGGATATTGTTCTCGAGATGAATGTGGTGGTGGAGGTCTTCTTCAAATTCTTTAAGCATCGAAAATGCTACCCTGTATGTAGTACATCCATCGGCAGGAGTAGTATATCCATTGCTCAATTCTGATATTTTTCTGAATCTTTCGCCTTCTGCGTCATGTTCTTCCATCATAACACTGATTGGACTTTTTACTGTAAAATTACCTGACGGCTCTTTGAATGATTCCGGTTTCTGAACCATATTCCTGATAATCGGGAACAGCACTCCTTCTTCTTTCTGCATGTGATTATTCAAAGCTTCGATTGAAAGTGAGAATTCCTTCCTTATTTCAAATAGTTCCGGGTGGTTTTGTCCGTGTACTTCGCAAAGCTTGTCCAAGAATTGTGTGATAGGAGGTGCTGAACGATGTATATATCTGTGATGCTTTCTTTCTACATAATCAGCAAGTAAGTCAAGGTCCCATGATTGAAAATCTATGCCTGTGTTTGATGAATCTCGCATGACTTCAGCTAATTCCGATAAAATTGTTTCGGGTGATAAATTGTTCTTCTCGCATACTTCATTCAATGGTCTGCCTCCACGGCAACAAAAGTCAATTCCGTATTTCTGAAAAACTGAGGCTGCCCTATAGTCTTTGGCTACAAATGAACCTATCGTTGAGGTCTGTATCATTTCCATTTCTTTTTTCTCCAATTTATATGATTACTTTATTTAATAACTTATTTCAAATTTGACAACGTACATATAACAAGACTTTTTTATCCGATTTATATTTTAAAATATTTTCACTTTTTTTAATATTCTAAAAATATTTTTAGTTTTAGTGCTCTTTTCAATTCTTTAAGTTATTTTGTATATCAGGTGAATGCTCTTTTTGAAGGGTTTGGAGAGATAAATTGGTTTGGTTGAAATACAATTTTACATGATAAATGTCACTTTGTCCTTTTTTTTGTTCCTCATGTTATATGTTTATCTATTCCGGTTGATAATAATTGGAACAAATAATAAAGGAGGCTATTTAGAGCCTCCCGAAGATAAAGTTTTTATTGTGTCAAGCATAAGACCTGACACAAAATATCAATTACAAATTTATACGGAATCCGAAGCGGAAAGTGAGAATGTTGTCATTAAAATCGGTACCGAATCCGCCGACTTGAAAGAAGATAATCTTATTATTTGAAGCCCTGTAATCATAACCCAAATTGATATTATAATACATCCGGGAAGAAATTTCCGCACCTGTCATAATTCCGGCTCCGATAGTCAGATAAAAATCTTGTGCAAAATTAGGATGCATCTTAAGTCCCAAGGACGTAAAACGTAAATTTTGGAAATTATCGTCGAGCATGGTCTTGAAGTTCATCCGAGATGATTCGGTTGACAATTGAAGGTAAGTCTTTGTGTTCGGCAGCTTATACTCAAAAGCTAAGCCGAATGAGCCTCCGTGAATAAAATCCGTACCGTTGGCATTTTGAGTAATATCGGTACCTTTAAACAATCCGTTATAGCCGCCTATAATGCTGAAATAGAAGGGTGATTCAGTACTCTCTTCGGTCAATATCGGTTGCGAAAACGACTGCACCGGAGCAAATAAACCCACGATAAAGCAGATTGCAAGGATTAGCCGAATCAAGGCTTTGGGGTTGCTTGGCATTTATACCTCCGCTAATTTGTTTGAGAATTTAATACTATGAATTTGACTAATTTTCTTTTATCTCTCTCGTTGACAAGTATAAAATATACTCCCGAAGTTAACTCCTGTCCTATTGATATGGTTAATGGCTCATTCTCTGTAATACTTATTTTATCGGTGTTGATGGTATTAAATTAAAATTAATCGTATTATGCCTATCCTGTCAAATATTGACAATTTCAATATTAGTAAGAGCGATTAACGAAACAAGAAAACCATTTATTCTTATATAAGCCATAAAATACCCTATGGTTATCAACAAATTACACCTAAACAAATATAAGAATAATTAGTCATTCCACAAAAATAATTTGTGTTTTTTTAAATTTTTGTGATTTCGTGCCGAACTTCGAAAGGCTTCATGCTCGATTGCCGTTACTAATTTGTGAATAAATTTCCGGTGGGAGTGTAAAATATATTTCCCTTTCGTGTGTTTAGGTAGATTTTCAAGAAATATCAAGCGGTAATGAAAATATATACAAAAACAGGCGATGACGGCAGTACCGGCTTACTTAACGGTATGCGTGTATCTAAGCACGACCCCCGTGTAGAATCTTATGGCACGATTGACGAGCTGAATTCCATAATCGGGCTGGTTCGCTCGGTTTGCGAGAATGAGGAAATCGAGCAAGAGCTGAAGAAAATTTCCAACTTACTCTTCAATCTCGGCAGTGATTTGGCGGCTCCACGAAATCCGGCGCCGAAATTTGAGGTCATCAGGTTGGACGAAAGCAGTATCGCTTACTTGGAAGCATTAATTGATAAATATACGGGGAAGCTTCCGCCATTGAAAAATTTCATCCTTCCGGGCGGCACCTTAGCAGCTTCTTTTATGCATCAGGCAAGGACAGTCTGCAGACGTGCGGAAAGATTGATAGTCAAGCTTGCCGAGGAGGAGGACATAGGGCATGTGGCAGTGAAATTTGTGAACAGATTATCGGATTTCCTCTTCACTGCGGCTCGTTACGAAAATTATTTATCCGGCATCCCCGACAATGTTTGGGAGAAATAATTTGCCTTACTTAATGTAAATTCCGTTATACGAGAAGCTGAGAAACAGAATCATCAAAGTAAGATATCCGATTATCATTCTGCTATTGCCCAATGGTCTGTTGTCTTCGACCGGTGGATGATGAAGTTTAAGTGCAAATTTTGCTATCAATGCCCAAAATAACCATCCCGACCATATACGGAATAGGAAGGGCAATTTCTCTTTTAAATAATTCAATGCCGGGGAAAAAATATTTTTAAATGCGATAAATACTGTATTATCAAAATTCTCACTAAAAAATTCATACAACAATCCGAGCATAGAAATTAATCCCATTGCAAGTAGGATTCTAAACACTGATACAGATACTATCTGATGAGTCTTTCTGCCAAACATGGAGTAGATAGCATGTCCACCGTCCAGCTGACCCATAGGCAACATGTTTAAAGAAGTTACAAACAGACCGAACCATCCTACATTTAAAAAAGGGTAATGATAGATTTCGTTCATCGGCGGCATGAAGCCGTCAGGATTCGCAAAAATTAACGTGAGTAATTTCAGATAAAGTGTATCACCAAAAAATAATCCGCTGTCGGGTATCACTCCACCGAAATGACCTACATAATCCGGATGGATATTGTAGATAAACTCTACACCTGGTAAAGTCATAAGTCCATATATCAAGAATCCGCTTGCAACTATAAATCCGGCAATCGGTCCGGAAACTCCAATATCAAACAAAGCTTTTCGACTCGGTATGGGTGTCTTGGTCCTGATGACTGCTCCCAAAGTACCAAAATTCAATGCAATTGTAAACGGAAACGGTATATAATACGGAAGTGTAGCCTCCACCTTATGATATTTTGCCGCAAAATAATGACCGAACTCATGAGCAGATAAAAATAGAATAATAAGAACAGCATATTCAATGCCGTAATGCCAATTTGTAATCTCATAAAAATTCTGATAAGCCCACTGTGTTCCGGCTATCATACATGTGACAAAAGATGCCGTCAGCAACAAGAAAAAAATGATGTACGGTTTTAAAACTGCAACTTTGCTACGCTTTAAATAATAATCTGTCTGCATTTAATTTATTTCAAATATTTGTTTATCAGGATTTGGAAATTTATTTATATCAAGTGTTCTGATAGGGAAAGGTATAGTAATACCATTTTCGTCGAATGATTTTTTTATTTTCATAACTGCTTTGCTTTTTGCTTCAAGGTAATCATTTTGATTATTAAAGTTCACCCAAAATCTAACGATGAAATTAATCGAACTCTCGTCAAATTTTGTATAGAAAAACTCAACCGATTCATTATCTATCATGCAGCACAGATTTTCAACGGCAGCTAATGTTACATTTTTTACATGTTCAAGGTCTTCAGTATATGATACACCGACTTCGATAGTTACTCTTCGTTTACCTGAAAGAGTATATAATTTCAGGATATTTTGAAGAACTTGCCTACTTGGTATAACAACAAGTTGTCCTTCAAGGTTGTTAATTTCTACTGATCTTATACCGACAGCTTCAACCTTGCCGAAAATTCCGTTGGTTTCAATAATGTCACCTATTTTTACCAGTCTTCTGATAGCAATCACTGCACCCGAAAACACATTAGCCGCAATATCCTGAAAGGCAAAAGACAATCCCAATCCGATAATACCGGCACCTGCCAGTAATTTATTTACCGTATCATCCCAATTTACAAAGCTCAACGCAACCATAATTCCGATAGAAAACATACCGACATAGCTGATGTTGGCTATTAAATTATTCGCTGCAGCAGAAGGAGAATAAGACTTAAGAAGTTTGAGAACGAGTTTACGCAGGTATTTAGCGGAATATATAAATATCAATAATACTACAAGAGCCGCAACAAAATCCGGTAACGATTTAATTGCGGCTATATACCAGTCAAAAATGACATTTTTGATGATATCGAGAGATTCATCGAACAAAATTAATCATCCTGTTTTTTGATTTTTTCCGGTTTCATCTGTGGGAAAAAGAGTACGTCACGAATAGAGCTTTCACCCGTCAAAAGCATTACCAATCTATCAATACCAATCCCCAAGCCTGCTGTTGGAGGCATACCAATCTCGAGCGCATTAAGGAAATCATCATCCAAAATCATTGCTTCATCATCGCCGGCAGCACGTATTCTTGACTGTTCTTCAAGACGAGCACGCTGGTCTCTCGGGTCATTCAGCTCAGAAAAAGCATTGGCAATCTCAGCACCATTGACAAACAATTCGAATCTTTCAACTAATCCCGATTCACTTCTATGCTTTTTGGCAAGTGGTGACATTTCCAAAGGATAATCAATTACAAATGTAGGCTGAATCAGATTATGTTCAACTTTTTCAGAAAATATTTCATCTAATATTTTCATGCTGCTGAATGTGTTATCCACTTCTATACCCATAGCTTCAGCTTCTTTTGCAAGTTCATCTCTGCTTAAGCCGCGGAGGTCTCTGCCTGTATATTCCTTGAATAAATCATACATGGGTGCACGTCTGAATGGTGTGGCAAGTGATATTTCCTTATCTGCAAGACAAATTTCTGTATTACCGTTAACAGCCATACTGATTGTGCTTATAAGTTGTTCTGTCATTTCCATCATCCAGTTGTAGTCTTTATAAGCCACATATATTTCCATCGAAGTAAATTCAGGATTGTGCATTTTATCCATGCCTTCATTTCTGAAATTCTTGGAAATTTCATACACACCTTCGAAACCACCGACAATTAACCTTTTCAGATAGAGTTCATCAGCAATTCGCAAATACAATGGTATATCAAGAGCATTATGATGAGTTACAAACGGTCTTGCAGTAGCGCCGCCGTATATTGGCTGAAGTACCGGTGTTTCTACCTCGAGCCAGTCACGTTCATCGAAGTATCGCCTCATGGCACTGATAATTTTTGACCTTTTAACAAAGGTATCTCTGATATTGTGATTGGCAATTAAATCAATATATCTTTTACGATATCTCGCTTCCTTATCAGAAAAGGCATCATGAACTACTTTATTGCCCTCTTCATCAACCTCTTCTTTGGCAACAGGCAATGGCATTAGTGATTTGCAGAGCAACTCTGCATATTTTGCATGGACTGAAATCTCGCCGGTTTTTGTACGGAATGCAAATCCTTTGATTCCTACTATGTCACCTATATCTAACAACTTTAAATTGTCATAGAATTCAGGTAACTCATCTTTCTTTAAATATATCTGTATCTTGCCGTATTGGTCTAAAACATGTAAAAATGTTGCTTTGCCCATTCTTCTGATAGCCATAATACGCCCGGCTACGGCAACATCAGCCAACAATTCGGGATTATTATCGTCAAATTCCAATAATATATCTGAGCTTTTGTGTGTTTTATCAAAGCTGTAAGGATACGCATTTACTCCGGCAGATTCAAGCAATTCAAGCTCTTCAAACCTGCGTCTGCTCTGCTCATTTCTGTTTTCTGACATCTTAGCGTTCTAATTGTTAACAAATAAAATAACAGTTCTAAAACGAAAATAACTGATTTTATTTTGGCAGAGCAGAATAAATATCAGTGCTTTATGTCGTCTTGACCGATTTTTTTAAACTTATCACCAATTAATATCTTCCCGACGCTGTATGCTGTAACCAGAAAAACTGAAGACCATGCTGCAATCATGAAGATAATACCGGTGGTAGTAAATCCGCTATTCATAAATAATCCTATTTTTTATGATAATTGAATTTATGTCCGTTGATTTTCCAAGCTTTATATACAAGCCAAGTAAAGGCTGCATATAGAATAACCATCATTGCTCTAGCTCCCCATAAATAAGGGATATTCTCCGGTGCTTGGTTGTTCATAAGTAGTATCGGAATAGCATCGTTGATAGTCCAGTAAATTAGAATAAATATTAAATATACGGGAGTAATATATTTAATCACATAATAAACAATTTTTGGTACTTTGAAATTTGCTCCTTTGTTTATTTCAGCCCACCCCTTGTCCATACCGTATATCCATGCGAATACCACTACTTCTGACAATGCGACTATGACAAGACCGAAAGTACCTGCCCAATAATCCATCTCGTCGAGGAAGCCGTATTTTAGGAAAAATACTACAAACTGTACACAAACAAACAAACACAATCCGATTATAATGACAGCTTTTTTGTGAGTAAATCCGAACTGTTCTTTCAAGAAGGATATAATAGGTTGAGCCATTGCAACAGATGATGTTATACCCGCAAAGAACAACAACAGGAACCAAACAGCTCCTAGCAGATTCCCGAATGGCAAGTCTTGAAAAACTACTGCCATTGACACAAAACCCAAATTAAATGAACCACTTTGAGCAATCATTGTCGCTGTTGTTAAGCCAAAAAATGCTACTGCTATCGGTATAGCGATGGAACCGCCGAGAATCACTTCTACAAACTCATTAATAGAAGCTGTAGCCAATCCGCTGAGGGCAATATCTTCGTTTTCTCGCATATAACTGGCGTATGCTTGCAGAGTTCCCATGCCAACACTTAGAGTGAAAAATACTTGACCGGCTGCTGCAAGCCAAATTTTTGCATCACTCAACGCAGAGAAATCAGGATTCCAAATGAAAGCAAAACCTGCCCAAACACTATTTTCCGGGACTGACGGGTCGGGAGTACCGATTGTGAAGACATAAATCGCCAGGAAAACACCAAATACCAAAAGCATCGGCATGGCTACTTTCGCAAACTTTTCAACTCCCCCTTTGATTCCGTGATAGAGTATATAGAAGTTTGCAGCTATTGTAATCAAAAGAAAAATATAAGCAGTGCCGATTCCGTCAAAATGTCCGCTTTCAACACCTTGATAGCTTTTCAGGAATGAGGACATCTCTGATATAGTACCTTGATCAAAGTATTCTTGGGTAAGGGAAAAATATGCAAAACCAAGTGTCCAAGATTCTATGTAACAATAATATATCATCACAATTGTAGATACGAAAAGCCCGGAGACACCGAGGTACTTCGCAAACGGACTATTCCACATCACATCAAACATACCGGGTAATGAACCGTGATTATGTTTTCCGCCTAACCTTCCTGTTGACCATTCTATCCACATAAGCGGCAAAGCTAAAAGTATAAATGCGACGAAATATGGTATCATGAAGGCGCCACCGCCATTTTGTGCTGCTTGCACCGGAAATCTAAGGAAATTACCTAACCCGACTGCGTTACCTGCCATAGCAAGGACCAATCCGATTTTACTCCCCCAACGTTCTCTTTGTTCCATCTATTATGTAATTTAAATAGTTCAAAAAAAAAATCCGCAATTCAGAAAATATATTTCAAAATTGCGTCGAGCAATCATTTTTAAAACTAACTATATTTATTATAACTACCAAAAATATTTTTTTAGCTATTAAAAATATTTTATTATTTCCAAAGCAACAATCCGTTCATGACCATCTGACAGTCGTAAATGATCAAGCAGGTCTCTGAATCTTATTTCGGCAGTAATACCGGAAGCTACAGACCCTCGAAATGATGCATTGAGCAAGCCTCGTTTTGAATAGTAAACATCTTCCATTTCATCAAGTTGAAAATTATATTCAAAATTGAATGCCAAATAATTTCCGATTGATTGTTCTAATCCGAAGTAAACATTCGGGCTTCTGTCTTTTTCTTCAGGTTCAAGCGAATAATTAACGCCACCATGGATAGCAAGGTTGCCAATATCCCACTTATAATTTTTGCTTAATGCAATATAAAATCCGGGAGAATGAGTCTTGAACCTCTGGTCTCCGATATAATTACTTCCACCCTGCGACTCGAATCCGAGAACAATTGCCGGAGTGGATTTTCTTTCGTCAAATAATCTGGCTTTAGCGGATATTCCCGGAATCCATTGCCATGTAATATCTCCGTCTCCTACGATATTATTGCCACTGACTCTAATACCTGCATTAAAATGCTTTAAAAATCCAGCATCGAATGCAGCCATCAATCCGCCGGAAGGATACACCGCAGAGATAATTGCATAAGATTCGTTTTTTAGCATACCCGCTGTTGGCATGTCAACAATGAACCTTGTTTCATAAAAAGCATTATCGCCGGCTGTACCCTGTGCAAATGTACTTCTAATATTCAACGTTACTACGAATAAAACTAAAATAATCTTTCCTAATGTTTCCATATATTCATATATTTGTAAATTATAAAAAAATTAATTTGAATAATATGCTTAAACTAATCATTCAAACAACAGTAATACTTGTACTTGCAGCATTATTTTATTCCTGCAAATCTTCGAATATCAACAACAAATATACGAAAAAAAATTATGAATATATGTCTTTAGAAGGATATTATGAATCAGTGGATGAAAATAATATTATTTTTTTCCTTAAAGCAGAAAGAACTAAAATTAATGAAGGTGAATATCTGCCAAATTCAGAAAATATCAGATTAGAAATATTCGATTCCGAGAAAAGATTGATTTACAATTCTGCTCATAACATGAATTTTCTTCAAGTTATATCTGAGGTATTACCAATGGAAGAAGGCAAGCATCATGATTATGAAATTTCTTGGAATTACTTGACAAACGACGGCAAGAAAATTACTCCGGGTAATTATACCGCAAAATTAACAATTCCTGCCGTCCCGAACAATTATTCAATAGAAATTGATTTTGGATATCAGAGATGAATCATGAATTATTTATTCGACGAACAATCGAGCTTGCCGAAAACGGTGCAGGATTTGTAAGCCCTAACCCAAAAGTCGGCGCAGTCATAATATGTGACGGCAAAATTATCGCAGAAGGCTGGCACTCTGCTTTCGGTAAAGACCATGCCGAGCTTGACGCTGTTAAAAAAGCAAACCGTGACAATTTTAAAAACTGTACTATTTATGTTAATTTAGAGCCGTGTTCACATTTCGGGAAAACTCCGCCCTGTGCTGACATGATGATTGAGAAAGGCTTTTCTCGCGTAGTTATCGCCACAGAAGATCCAAATCCAAAGGTAGCAGGTAAGGGGATCAAAAAACTTCGTGATGCCGGTATAGAGGTTATTACCGATATTTGCCGTGAAGAAGCATTATGGTGTAATAGAGCTTTTTTCAAATTCCATAGACAAGGCGTACCTTATACTATGCTCAAAATCGCTCAGACTATTGACGGTTGTATTGCATTAGAAAGCGGAGAATCTAAATGGATAAGCTCGGAAGAAAGTCGAATGAGAACACATAAACTTCGCGGTGAATATGATGCTGTTCTGGTAGGTAAAACTACTGCTATGAAAGATAACCCATTATTGACCGTACGTACAGTACCCGGCAAGAATCCACTCCGAGTCATTACAGATACAAACTTGTCTCTGCCACTCGACATCAGCCTTTTCAAGCGTGATGACAATACCGCTACTGTGGTTTGCTGTTCGGATGAAGCATCCAAATCGCGAAAGGCAAGGAACCTGAGCCTTTCCGGAATTAATGTTTTGCCCATAGCTAAAGATCAAAATGGTTTTCTTTCACTGAAAGAATTACAAATTGCTTTGAGAGACAATTTCGATATTAGCTCGTTGATGGTTGAGGGCGGCTCAGGTATCTTCTCATCGTTTATAAGACAAGCATTGTGCGATGAATTGCAGTTCTTTATAGCTCCTAAAATATTCGGTAAATGTTTGAACCCGTTTTCCGAACTGAAGATTGATAAAATGACTTCTCTGTATCAATTTACATTGAAATCTGTTGAGAAGTGCGGAACAGATATTCATGCAATTTTAATAAAGGAGCAGTGAATCAAAAAGCAGTATCATCACGCTTAAATACTTCATTGAACAATTTAAGTGTAGCTTTTATTTCAGAGGAAGTGTAATCAAGATTCTGCTCAATTATTCTAAGTTTGAAAATATTTTCGGTTTCAAACATCCAAGCTGTGAAAACCTTGTCCGGCATATCACGGAATATGATGTCAAGAAACACACCCCCGACAGGATAATCCTGATTGACACTTAGAACTATAAATTTACTTTTAAAGTAATTTTTATTAAATGAATTCAAGTTGTCACCTACCGCATTCAGTGCGGATTTTTCAAAATAAGGTGATTCTGCTTTACCATTAATGAAGTCATTGAAAGCCTTTCTCAAATTGATTACAAATTCTGCCTTACCGGTTTCAGCCAGTTGTTTAAAATCATTTTCCGAAAATTCAAATTCTTCAAGCTCATCTAAAGGTACTTCTATTTGAAGAAGGCTGTCGGGTTTTGCATTCTGTGTATTCTCCCGTTTTAACAACTCAGGAATATCAGGTGATTTCACCTGCTCGGGAACTTTGTCATCCGAGCAGGAAGTCATTAATATTATTAAAAGAAAAAATATTTTAAAGCGGAATATTGCCATGTTTTCTCGGTGGATTTTTATCAACTTTATTTTCGAGCAAGCTGAAAGCTTCAATTAGTATTCTCCGTGTATCCTTTGGTTCAATAACATCATCAATATATCCGTAAGAAGCAGCCACATAAGGATTTGCAAACTTATCATTATATTCTTGTATCAACTCAGCCTCTCTTTTTGCAGGCTCATCAGCTGTATCAATTTCTTTTTTGAATATAATTTCCACAGCACCTTTGGCTCCCATAACTGCAAGTTCGGCTGTAGGCCACGCAAAATTAAGGTCACCCCTTATATGTTTACTACTCATTACGTCATAAGCACCGCCGTAAGCTTTACGTGTAATCACTGTAACCTTAGGGACAGTAGCTTCACAATACGCATAGAGTAACTTAGCCCCGTTAGCGATAATACCCCTCCATTCCTGGTCGGAGCCGGGTAAAAACCCCGGTACATCTTCATAAGTAAGGATAGGGATATTGAAGGCATCACAGAATCGAATAAATCGTGCTGCTTTCTTCGATGCATCAATATCGAGTACACCGGCAAGTACTGCCGGTTGATTAGCCACTACACCGACAGATCTGCCACCCAGTCTGCAAAAACCCACTATGATATTAGGTGCATAATCCTTATGTACTTCAAAGAATTCATTATTATCGGCAATCTTTGAAATTATATCCCTCATATCATAGGGCATGTTAGGATTTGCCGGAATTGAATAGTTTAGTTCTTCATCTACCCTGTCAATCGGGTCATTATTTGGAACAAAGGGCGGCTCTTCAGCATTATTCTGAGGAATATAGCTTAACAGTGTCCTGACTATCTCGAGTGCCTCCATGTCATTCTGTGCCACAAAATGTGCAACACCGCTCTTCGAAGCATGTGTAGAGGCTCCACCTAATTCCTCAGAACTCAAATCTTCATGTGTAACCGTTTTTACAACTTTTGGACCTGTAACAAACATATATGAAGTATTTTCGACCATGATTACAAAATCAGTAATTGCAGGTGAGTAAACAGCCCCGCCGGCACAAGGTCCCAAAATCAGTGAAATCTGTGGTACCACACCAGAGGCAAGAGTATTTCTAAGGAATATTTCTGCATAAGCACCGAGTGAAATAACGCCTTCCTGTACGCGAGCTCCTCCCGAATCATTTAGTCCTATTACTGGTGCACCCGTTTTTACTGCCATATCCATAATCTTACAGATTTTTCTGCCGTGCATTTCTGCAAGGCTTCCACCCAAAACGGTAAAATCCTGGGAGAAAATAAAAGCCTTCCTTCCCAAAATATCGGCAAATCCTGTAACCACTCCGTCACCGAGTGGTACCGACTTATCTAAACCGAACTGATTCGAGTGATGGTGTACAAGCGTATCAATCTCACGAAATGAACCTTTGTCAGCCAAAAGGCTTATCCTTTCTCTCGCTGTTAATTTCCCCTTGGCATGTTGAGCATCTATTCTGTTTTCACCTCCACCCAGCATGGACTTGGCTTTCAGTTCCTTAAGTTTTCTGATTTTATTATCAATTATGTCTTTGTCGTTCATATTATAAATAAAAGTTTAGTTTATAAAAAAAAGAATTAAAAGTATGGACAGTAAATTTATTTTTTACTATTTTTCCAACATAGCAATAAACTTCAGTATCAAATTTCCGGAATTATCCTTAAATTCCAATGTATCACAGCTGACAGAGTACTCGTTAACTTCTGACAAAGACTTGAAATATTCAAATTCATAGTCAATTTCTTGACAATATTTCTTGGTAGAGGCTATTCCGGAAATACTGATTTTAGAATCAACGAGTAAATTGTATTTGCCGCTGAATGAATTACATCCGCTGTGTCCATTAACTCGTTCTTTGTCTTTACCGATTATCAAATACGCTTTTTCTACAGAATCCAAGTCAAATTCTCGTCCGTTCAACTCAATTAACAACCATTTGGTATTTTCCAAATCTTGATTATTCAGTTTGTCGGATTCGTCGGCTCCGACATTTGCAGTAGAACATGATATCAATAATGGCAGAAATACTGCAACCATGAATATTTTGATATAATCAGAGTAAGGTACTACACCTAATTCATTTGAATAAATCATCTAATGCCTCACGGATATTTGGGAATTCGAATTCAAAATCATTTTCTGATGCGTACTTCGGCAAAACCTTCTGACTGTCAAGAACCATTTCAGCAGATTCACCTAACAGCATTTTTATTGCAAATTCGGGAACATTGAAAAAAGCTGGTCTGTTCATAGTTTTTCCGATGGCTACCGCAAGCTGTTTCATTGTTACCGGATTTGGTCCGGTAAAATTAATAACTCCATGATATGATTTGTTGTTTATACACTGAAGGAACATTCTGCAAATGTCATAAATATGTATCCATGAAACCCACTGTTTCCCGCTTCCTACCGAGCCTCCCGCAAAGAATTTAAAAGGTTGAGACAGCTTCGGCAGGGCGCCTCCTTCCATTGATAAAACCACACCGATTCTCGGATTAATCAAACGTATTTCCGACCTGATTTTATGTGATTCATTTTCCCAGTCAGAGCATACTTTAGCAAGAAAACTATCTGCTGTTTCCGAGTTTTCGTCAATAACATCATCACCTCTGTTTCCGTAAATACCGATAGCTGATGAAGATATGAAAGATTCCGGCGGATTTTCGGTATTATTCATGGCATTAACCAAGGCGATTGTACTGTTAATCCTGCTATCATAAATCAACTTCTTATAGTCAGCCGTCCATCTTTTTTCGGCTATTCCGGCACCGGCAAGATTAATGACGGAATATGCACCGTTTATAATTAAGCTTAAACCTTTTTCATCTCTATAATCTGAGGAAACATATTGAATTCTACCTGAAGAATTGTATTTCACCGCATTTCTTGTCAATATTACAATTTCAAATCCCTCGTCCGCTAACATTCTGGCAAGGTTACTTCCAATTAGACCGGTACCACCGACAATGATTATCTTCTTCAAGGCATTCTATCCTGTATTGTTGAGCAATTTACCTGTTTGCAAGTACTTTCAGCCTATATTTTTCAGCCTCTTCGATAAATTTCAGAGCAAGCGGTTGAGAAAGCCTGCTATCTGCTTCCATACGCTCGGGATGCCATTGAACAGCTAACATGAAAGGTTTGGATTTATCTTTGTATTCAAAGGCTTCGATAATACCGTCACTGCTTAATGCAGAAATACTGAACATATCCGCAAGAGAATCTACAGCTTGATGATGATTTGAATTTACTGTTCCGAAAGCTGATTCACTTAGTATGTTTAACATTGAACCATCTTCAATACTAATATTATGAAACACATCGCCTTCTGAAGATTGATGACTGATATTATTCCCAAAATCATCGGGAATATCCACAATCAAGCTGCCGCCATAAGCCACATTCATAATCTGAGCTCCTCTGCAGATGGCGAGCAAGGGTAATTTCAATTCATTTATTTCATTAATCAAACGGAATTCAAGTGTGTCACGATATGAGTCAATTGAACAACGACTTGTGTCAAATCCTCGTCCATAAAATGCGGGATGTACATCAGGTCCGCCTGTGAGAATAATACCGCTGCATTCTTTCAACTTTTCAAGAGCTTCATCATAACTCAAGCCGTATAAGTTGATGATTTCAAGTTTTTCGTTATATGAATTCAACCATTTTTTATAGAGTAGGTAATTCTCGCTACCCACTCCTTTGCTTAATGCAATTACAGTTTTTTCATTTTGTGTACAAGATGAAACAAATATAAAAAGAAGCAATAAAGATGTTAATTTCACTTCCGTTACCACCAAATATATGTTGCTCTGAAAACAAATCCTCTTTCAGTATGATAACCCATTCCTATATTGGCTGAAACATGAATTACATATTCCAAACCAACGCCATAACACATTCCGGACTTAACTTCATTTCTGTAAATGTATCTTGAACCACTTACTATATTCTTTGCCAATATTGAATCATTTGCCGAGTAATAACCCAATGAAACGTTGAAACTCACATTTTCTGTCCAATCAAGGAAAAACATAGCATCTACGTTTATCATAGTGGACAAGAAACGTTCTTCCTCATACCCGTTTGGTAATGGTTGGTCTCTTCTTATTGTTACTCCCGTAGGAATTTGCTTTGCATAAGCCGGTGATGTATTAGTAATGCCGACCAATCCGAGATTCAAGCCAAACATCATATATCTGCCACCAGCACCTATACCAAGTCCGGGATTACCAAAACTGATATCTCCAAAGATACCTTTTATCGGAAGCATGGGCTCCCAAACATATTTGTCCTGTGCCATAGACACAGAAGTCAAGCTGAGTAAAGAAATTATCAATATACAAGCAGTAATTTTTTTCATTATTCTTAAACAATGTCAAAATGAACAAAATTCTCGTTACCGTAAAGCTTTACGACGGCATCATCTATACTGTCAACAACCGTCCAGAGTTTAAAGTGTTCTTCACGCATAAAACCTTCATCTATTGCTTTTGTCAGCATATTTAACAAGTCGTCGAAATAGTTATTCAGATTGACAATAATAATAGGACAGATGATTCTTCCGAGCTTCTTCCAAGTAATTGATTCCAATAATTCGGTAAATGTACCGCAAGCTCCCGGTAATGCGATTATACAGTCAGCATTTTCAATCATAAATCTCTGTCGTGCATGTAAATCTTTGACAACAATTAGTTTGTCAATACCCTTGTGACCAAGCTCCAAATCCATGAGAAACTCCGGTATAACACCGGTAACTTTTCCACCGTGCTTTATTGCTCCGTTTGCCAGTTCACCCATCATACCGATATTTCCTCCACCGTAAATAATTTCAAAGCCGTTTTCTGCTGCTAATCTCCCAAGTCTATATGCTTCATAAAGATATTTCTTTTCGATATTTTTTGATGATGCACAATAAATTGTTATTTTTTTCTTCATTTTATATAAATTATTTTGAAACTACGAATATTTTTTGTATTTTTACAATTGATAGTAAAAACGTTTTTATCAAAGCAAATATTGGCTAAAAAGAATAATAATCCTGATTAGTATTACAATCGAAATTAATATCGAATATAATGTAACATACAATAGTGAGTAATTAAAGTGGTTCCGAACGTCAGTTACAATAAAAAAATGAAATCCAACAATAAACCGTTCAGATTGAATCAGTGTGATATCGAGATTCTGAAGATGTTACGGAAAGGTGCTGTTGAAGTACTTAAAATTCATGAAAGATTACCTGATTATACCGATCAGGAAGTTTCATTGAACTTGTCATGGCTCGAACGTAAGGGATTTATCAAGAAAGTTGTGTATGCACATCCTGCAGGTTTCCAAACTGTATCATTCCAATTAGATACTTTAGGTAAAGAATTTGCATATCGAAGAATTTAATTTACTTGCTTGATTCATTTTTTTTTCATACTTTTGCATTCTGATTTTTCACTGCCTATTGAGAAATTATTAGGCAGAAGTGGCGGAATTGGCAGACGCGCTGGACTCAAAATCCAGTGGGCTCAACACCCGTGCGGGTTCGACTCCCGCCTTCTGTACATTTTCCCTTATAAGTCATTGATTTATAAGGGATATTTTTTTTGTTATGACACTATTTTATGACACGTTTTTATATTGTCACATATTTTGTGTATAATCAGCGACGTGGTGCTGATTGATTAGTCTATGCTAAATAATAATTTTGCTTTCAATAAAGGTTTCACGTTCTTCATTTGGTATGTCTAATTAATCCTCCCAAATAATTTTACCATCTAATATGTGTACCATCATTTCCAAATTTGCTTTTAACTCTGCATCTGAAATTGGTTTCTCTATTGTTGTAACTATTGAGACTTTTTTTTCAGACGGCGACAAATATTCATTGATTTTTTCAATAATGAAATTAAGCTCTGTTTCATTGCTGATTGAAGTTTGCAGTTTTTCAACGTCAAGTAATTTGATAAAAGAGTTCAAAAGTGTGCTGATTGTTTTTGC
>Ga0172382_10005547_pt1 | contig 18779 bp, 22 predicted proteins | sample Leawel138RmetaG_FD_122245 | JGI IMG/M metagenome (GOLD analysis project Ga0172382, IMG submission 122245) | Leachate microbial communities from a municipal landfill in Southern Ontario, Canada - Leachate well 138R metaG | ecosystem: Engineered > Solid waste > Landfill > Unclassified | place...
GGCGACGCACAAGCAAAAGGAAAAGGTGCTTATGCTCCTTGCAAGAAACAAAAAAAGCATAAGCAAGGACGACTTGTTTTATATGTCCGGGAAAGAGGCAAAAAATTTAATTCGGGAATACAGGACGTAAATACTTGGAGGTTTTAAAGTTGGGTGTAGAGATTAAAAAAATTAACAAAATAGAACTCAAGCAAGCAGATTCGGATGCTTCGCAAAAAAAAGCGCGGGTCAACATCGAGGGGAAGTCTTTAGAAAATGTCAAGGACCCTTTTATGCGGCAAAAACTTAAGGGAATTGCCCTTTCAGCTCCTACGCCTGTCGATATGCAAGACATTGTTGCAGAAGAAGACGAAAGCCTTTCAAAAAGACTTGAGAACGTAGCGAAAACCGCACAAAGTTTGGAGGCTATCCGTGAGGATATTGCTGTCGATGCCAAATTTCAGGATTTGAAATACGTCAAAATGCTCGACAACTTTATCTACGCCATCACGGACGCGCTTACGCAGTCTGTCAAAGACCCGAGGGCATTGCAAACCGCCGTCAAGAAAATTGTTAGCGGCGGCGATTTCAAAAAGCTTAAGGACTTGCTTATTGCTTTAAATATTGCAGTCGGCGACAGGAACGATTTGCTCGGATTCGACGAAACAAGGCAGGCTAAGGGCAAGAAAAAGCTTAAGCTTCAAGTGCTTTGGAAAGGGAATACGGGAGAACAGGCGGCAATACAGGCAGAGACATCAGAAAGTTAGTCAGCTCGTCTACCAGACGTAGAAAGAGTTAACGACGTCGTAAGGCATGCTGTCTTGCGGCATCGGTTTTTCATGTTTTATTCAGGAGGCATTTTTAAATTGGATAACATTATTACAGACAAAGGCTTTGAGAACCTTCTTCCGCCTTTGCACGAAGAAGAATTCAAAGAACTCGAAAAGGATATTGTACAAAAAGGGTGCCTGCAGCCCCTTGTTATCTGGGGCGGCATCTTAATAGACGGCTACCACAGGTATCGTATATGCCAAAAGCACAATATTCCGTTTTCTGTTAAAGAACTTGAGTTTAACAGCCGATACGAAGCCTTGTTTTGGGCGTGGTCGCAACAAAAAAACAGGCGAAATCTTACAAAATACGATTTGTCGAAGGCCGCACTACGTTTTAAGCCTGCCATAGAAGAACGCGCGCTTGAGAACCAGCGCAACAGCCTTAAGCAATACGGCTCCGTTTGTCATAATTCTGACGAACGGATAGACACAAAAAAGGAAATTGCCAAAATTGCCGGGGTTTCACACGACACCATACACCGGGTTGAGGTCATAGAAACAAAGGCGCCTGAATTTATCAAAGAAAAGCTCAAAAAGGGCGAGATGAGTATAAATCAGGCCTACAATGCCGTTCGCAAAGAGGAAAAAATAAAAAAGGTTGAGGAAAAAATTAAGGAAAACAGAAAAGCCCCCAGAGACGGTTTTGTAGATATTTACAACACAGACAGAAAATTTAACATTATATATGCCGATCCTCCTTGGAAATACTGGACAAGCGGACAAAAAAACGCTTCAAACCATTACAAGTGCATGTGTATAGATGAGTTATGCGAGGTGCCTGTCAAAAGCATTGCAGACAACAACTGTATTTTGTTTTTATGGGTGACATACCCGATTTTGCAGGAGTGTTTCAAGGTAATTGAGGCGTGGGGGTTTAAATACTCCACATGTGGGTTTGCATGGTTTAAAGAGAATCGCAAAAGCGGTTCTTTTTTTATAGGCTGCGGAAGTTGGACACGCGCAAACTCCGAGTTGTGTCTTATTGCCACGAAAGGCCATGTGGAACGGCTTGATGCCAGCATTTCACAGGTAATACATACCCCTGTTCAGGAACACAGCAGGAAGCCGCACGAGACATACGGTAAAATTGCAAGGCTTGTAGGAGAACTCCCCCGTATAGAGCTTTTTGCAAGAAGAACAGAACCCGGCTGGTCGTGTTGGGGGAATGAATTGTGAGTATTACACAGGAAGGAATCGAAGGAGAAAAACTTGCACGGAGAATATTAAAAAACGCTTTTAATGTAGACAAAATATTTCAAGCGGATTGGCTTATAAATGCCAGAGGGGATTGGTATGTTGTCGAGGTTAAGTATAAAAACTTTTTGTCCCCCCGCCTTTTTACGGACAAGGGCTAAATATAAGTCAAGCCTTGACGAGGATGTACTTCTATGAAACTACCGGAATACGCTGTCTTTTCATGCCTATAGACCGTTCTACAGGCGACGTGTATTGGCAATGGCTAGATGTGTTGGAGGGAACAAACTACTTCGATACAAAACGGCGTATACGGATATACGACATAGATTGTTTTGTAAAACTAAACATTCCTGGAGGTGGTCTTTATGCGTGAGGTATCAAAAAATCTTTACTGCGGGAGCGAACAGGACTTTTACATGCTTGTCGGAGGACATAGCGTATTCAGATTTGACAGCGAAATAGACGCGGCCATGCCGGAGGGATGGGCTGTTGTCCATGCTTGCAAGGAGCCTTTCCACAGGATAGCCCTTGGATATACAGGCAAAGGTGCGCCAAAAGGACATTCCGAATATTTATGGGCATTGAGAGACAAAAACAGGCTTGTTCTTAATATGGTAGATGCCCCAAAGCCTGAATTTTTCGATATGCGAATTATTGACGTAGCAATAAGCTTTATAGATTGGAAACTTTCCGTGGGCAAGAAGGTTTTAGTGCATTGCAACGAAGGGAAGTCAAGGAGTTGCGCTATTTGCCTTTTATACCTTGCATCACTCGGTATATCGGAAGATAAAGCTTTGTTTGAACTGTTTGAGGCTGAATTTATGGAACGCAAATACCCTGAATATGCCCCCGGCGCTGGAATCCGTGCTTTTATGCAGCAAAACTGGAACCATTACTGTGTTGTGGTTCGATAATGGAGTGATTTTATGGCACCCAGAACTCAAAAACAGACATCGAGAGCCAGAAACCAGCGTAAAGCAAACAGAATGGCACAGAAAGTTGAGAAAGCTTCTTCCGGGAAACAAGGCGTATGCGAGGTGTGTGGCAAGGTTTTCGACCAAGTATACAGGCCCAAGAGAAAGATTTACACTTCGTTCAAAAAATGTGCTAATTGTCGCTTGAGTGCTGCAAGAAAAACATCTATTGCAAGGATTCCGTACGAGCCGCATATAAACCAAGAATCTATACACGCAAGCACCGCAAGGTTTAAGGTTTTGAATGCAGGTACTCGTTTCGGCAAAGACAGATGTTTTGTAAATGAGTTTATTAAGAAGTTTTGCGAAATGCTATCCGAAAAGCGAAGCGAAGATCTTATCCCCGCTGTACACGGCTGGATTATTGCGCCTACGTTTACAATGGCAAGACAGGTGTGGCGAGAACTGATGGCCTTTTTCCCTCGGGAGTGGATAGATACTCCTTGGATGGCAGACAAGATGATTTCCACGATAAATGATGGGATTATTGAAGTGCGATCTGCCGATGACCCGGAAGGACTTGTTGGTGTTGGCCTTGACATTGTTCTTGTAACAGAGGCGGCTCGCATAAAGCACTTCGACGAAGTCTGGACTAACCTTGAAAACAGGCTTATGTCTCCCGGACGTGGTCCGAACGGTGAAGGTGGAATAGGGCTTATAAACTCAACCCCGAGAGGTCGTAATTTTTTCTACAAAATGTACAAATGGGGACAGAAAGACGATCCTGAATATGACATGGAATGGGAAAGCTGGAGGTATACCACCTTTGACAACCCTCTCCTTACAAGAAAAGACAAAAACTGGATTGAAAGGCTAAAAAAAAGATACCCGGAAAGGATATTCCAACAGGAAATAATGGCAAAGTTCCTCGCAGAAGGTAATTCAATGTTCCCGAAAGCCGATGATTGTGCCACTTACAGCGGGGACGAAAAGCCTGTTGCCAATGAAATATACGTTATAGGATACGACCCTGCGAAGTCTATCGACAATGCCGGCGTTGCAGTAAGAAACACAAAAGGACAGACAGTTAAAGTTGAACAATGGAAAGGCATGGGCTGGGAAGCTCAATACGACAGAATAACACTGTTATCAAAGATTTATAACAATGCCTTAATTGTTCTGGATAAGACGGGCTTAGGAGAGACAATTCCTACACAATTAATGCAAAGAGGGTTAAACGTAGATGATGTGTATTTCACGGCATCCGAGAAAGAAAAGCTTGTTAATAATCTTGCCATGCTTATAGAGCAGGAAAAAATTTGTTACCCGGATTATGAGCCTTTGATAGATGAGCTTAAGGATTACGAGTATACCGTTACACGGGCAGGAAACATGCGGTATGGAGCTTCATCCGCAAGAAAGCATGACGACCTTGTGACTGCAATGATGTTGGCATTTAAGGACTTTGTGACGATAGAGTTGGCACTGCCTTGGGTCGGCGCAATAGGAGGGATTGCCAAACATGTTTAATCTTTGCGGCGGCTAAGTGGCCGTGGCAATGCCTTTGGCTGCCAGTACCATTTGGCATTTCTATACCATGATTCCCGCGCCTCCAGGAAGCGCCGCCGCAATTAAACATACTGGAGGCAAAACTATTTTGGAGGTGTATACCATGAAAGTTATATTTGTTTTAACTGGCAAGATGTTTGTAAATATTTATGTGTTTGATTACGAAAGTGAAAAGCCTGAAGAAATGACTACTTTGCGCGGCGATCCAAGACTTATGCTTGAAAACATTAAGGAAGTCATTTCTAAACACAAACCGGAAAAGTTGTTTTTGGACAGGAAAGGCCTTGGAACAAGCTATACCACGGCATTAATAAGGTGGCACAAGAAAATGCTTTCAAAAAACAATTCAGGAGGCGAACAATAGTGAAAATTGCGATACTGGCTCCCAATTTCTTTTTAGAAGTTGCGGAATTAAGCGGAAAAGACAGAATATTGTATGGAGGCGGAGAGCGATACTTATATGAGCTTTGGCGAAACTTAACCGAAAAGGGGCATGTTGTTGATATTTACCAGCCCCTTAGATCGCCTAACACTGTGGATGAATACGGGAAAAGGCATAATGTTCCTTTCGGGCAAATTGCAAAGAACTATAAGGGAATGAAGGTTATTTGCATAGAGAACAATGAAAGATGGGAATACGGTGTAAATCCAAAGCTCAATATGTATTTTAATGAAATAGGATCCTTCTACGATTTGCGGATATATTATACTACTTATATGGCATACCCTTTCGCACTTAATCCGTCAATATCAGTATGCCACGGCATATATTGGGATTACCCTCATTTTGTTTACAACATTGCCGACGAAAACGTAAGGCAAGAATATTTTAAGAGGCATTTGTACGGTTTTACAGCACCAGATATTTGCGTATCGGTGGACTCTAATGTAAAGAAGGTTATCAAGGCCATTAAGCCAGGAGCAGACTCAAACATTCACATAATATATAATTTTGTTGACACAAACGGTTTCAAGCCTGTTGAAAAGAATGAATCCGATGTAGTCAATATAATATGTCCTCGAAGGCTTACTACTTTAAGAGGGTGTAATGAATTTATTAAGCTGTACAGGGAGCATGTTGAGGAAACGAAAAGTGAAATAATGTCTACAGAAGAATACAAAACCTTCTCTGACAGCGATGTCCCGGACGATTTTCAAAAAGCTGTCGATTATCTTGGCGATAAGCTTAAGGAAAAGCTTAAGTACAATTTTGTATCGGTTGGTGCTGCAGCAAACGAGGAAAGCGGGCAGAACTTTATTTCATATTATAAAGGTTCGCCAAACATCAGGTTTGTAGATACCGATATGGATGGCATGGTTGCTTTATATCAAGAGGCTGACATCTCGGTTATACCGACTATGGCTTGTGAGGGCTTGAGCCTATCTAGCCTCGAGTCCATGTCCTGCGGCCTTCCTGTTATAACGACCCCGGTAGGCGGGCTTGGCGATTCCATTATACATGGATATAACGGCTTTATTTATGACCCGCAGTATGAAAGCTTGCACGATTACGTGAGGGTGCTTGGCAGAAACAGGAGTTTAAGGAAATTGCTTGGAAGAAGAGGTAGAGAAATAGCCATCGAATCGTTCGACATAAGCATTTGGCGTGAGAAATGGAGTAATGTTATCAATTTATTTAGGAGGTAGAAAAATGTTTAACGATAAGAAATTTATTGTTGAATTTGCTAACTTTGTAAAAGCATTAGATGTAAGTTCTGCGCTTGAAATCGGATGTTTTTCAGGTGAGCTTATAGATGCTTTGTCTGGGGAAGGAGTTGAAGTTGCCGGTATTGACATTAACCCAAAGAGGGAGGATATTCAAAAAGCAGACATTTTTGATACAAAGCCTATCGGTAACAAGTTATATGATGTCGTGTTTTCTTCTGGCTTTTTGGGATGTTGTTCAGAAGAAAAGATAGTTGACGTTATTAAGAAAATGGCATACAGAAGCAGAAGATACATTTTGAATTATGTGCCGAACTCTGATTGCGCAGCGTACCTGGCTGCCAAGAAAAAGACTAAGGCCCCTTGGAAAGCAGAAAGCGACTTCACTACGGACAGGCTTGCAAAGGTCCACGAAGATGCAGGGCTAGCAATCGTCAACAAAGGAGTTGCCGGGAAAGAATGGGCTAAGAGGTTTGGTCCTGAACCTTCGGGACCTTATCTTGTGTGGGTATTGGCAGAAAAGATTAAGAAGTCAAGGAGGAAATCAACCAAGGAGGATGAATAATAATGCAAGCGATAATACTGGCAAACCACAGACTTAAAGGTGCTGTAGACGGATTCGACAATCCGCCTGTGTGTATTCTTAAGGTTATGGACAAAACAATACTGGAGTGGCAAATTGAAACGTTTCGTTTGGCAGGGATAGAAAGCATAAGTGTAGCAACTGCTTTTGGGTATCTGGAAATTGGTGCGATAAAAAACATTTTGGAGAACAACGATGAGCTTTCTGATGTTAGGCTGGTTTCAAGGAAAAGCTGCAGGCACAAGGAATGTCTGAAAGTTCTTGTTGCTGCGTTTAATCCAATGTGCCGCGACAATCAGGTATTTATAGTTGACAGCAACATACTGTTTAGTCACGAAATAATTGAAAAAATGCTTGAACCGGGGCGGCTTAACAGGCTGGCTTACGATTCCAGTAAATACGACGAACAGTCGGTAAAAGTTGTTATGTCTAATCGAGATGGCGTTGGCGTGTGGGGGCTTTCCCCAAACACAAGCAGGGAATATTCGCGCGGCGTGCTTGTAAATATTTACAGAACAAGCCGTAAATTTAGAAGAGACATGATAAGCAACATCGAATACAGCGTGGAAAAATACGGAGAAAACTGTCCTTTGCATTATATTATGACGCGCACCATTAGAAAGCCTAGAGCACTCCCTTTAGATGTCAAGGACTACGATTATTCGATTATTAACACTTTAGATGACTACAAAAAGCTATCAGGCAATTATTAAGTTGGAGGCGATTGTTTTGAAACTGAATCTTGACAAAAATCTTTTGGATTTAAGTGGTAATCCAATCGAAGGAAAAATGAGTGACGTTTTGGCAAACATGCTGGCGATGTCCACTGAAGGAGAACCGGCAAGGGTTATGGCGTGGGCTGTAAACCTTATAAACAACGGCGAGATTGATATAGAAAAAAAGGATAAAGAGTTTTTAATTTCTTCTGTTAAGCGCTCAAGAAATGTTATTAATCTTGCAAAAGCTCAAATCATCGAAGAAATTGAAAAACTTTCAGAACAGGAATGAGGTGATTTAATGCCAATATGGGGCAAAATATTTGCAAGGAACCGAGACAGGCCGGACGATATGCCCACCGGGAGGAAAACGTCTCTTGGCGGCATAAGAAAAACATTATCACCAAGACGCTCCAGAGTGACAGATATTTTAGAAACTTTGCGAAGTATTAACGAAGAAATTGCTGCTATTGAATTTCTTAAAAAAGTAAGTCCTGATGTGTCTATGTCGGTTTGGAACTTTGTTAGGCTTGCGAACCAAGGGCACAAAATGCATATGTATGATCTTGGCGAGGGCAAAAACAGGAATATTGAACTGGAAGAAGAATGGCGGGATTTTACTTCGCGAATTAATGAAATATCAAACGCAGGGCTTGATGGCCTTATAGATCAACTCCATCATAGTGCTTTTATGCAAGGCGCTATGGGGCTAGAGGTTGAAGTGAACGATAGCAGGACTGATATTGTTGACGTTTATCCTGTGCCTCCCAAATCCATAACGTGGGAAATCGAAGAAAGAAACGGACGCGAGGTTTGGATCCCATATCAACAACAAAATTTTAAAAAAGTCTCCCTCGAAAAAGGAAAGGCTAATTTCTTTTGGGTTCCAACAGACCCGGACATTAATGACCCGCGTGGAGTTTTGCATTTGACGCCAGTAATTCAGGCAATAGACTTTCAGCTTGAAATCCTTAATGATTTGCAGGCCGTTCTTCATCATCAGGGTTATCCTCGAAACGATATAAGCATTAACCTTGAAAGGATGGTTGCGTCTGTTCCTCCGGCCATTAAAAATGACCCGGATAAACTTAAAAAACACCTTACGGAACAGTGGGAAAATATTCGATCGCTTATGCAGAAGATAGACCCTGACGAGGATTATTTGCACTTTGACGACATTGCCATAAAAATGAACGAAGGCGCAAACAATTCTACAAGGGGGCTTGATGTAAGAGCAATTGCAGAGGTTTTAGATATTCAGACACTTTCCGGTGCAAAGCAGATGGCAATATTTATGAACAGGAATCAAGGCGTAACAGAATCGTGGGGAACTGTTCAATTCAGAATATTTTGTAGCGGCATAGCATCTTGCCACAGGGGAAGTAAACGCTTGATAGAGGAAGTTGCAAGACTCTGGCTAAGGGTTAAAGGCATTCAGGCCGTCCCTGTGTTTGAACATAACATGGTCGATTGGAATTCAGAAGAACAGAGGATGAACGTCCGCCTTATGGAGGAAGAATTCTATGCAATTGCTCAATTAATGCATTGGATTGACGCAGATACTGCCGCTTCGGAGGTCATGGGGGCCGAAAAAGCTGCCAGTCAAGAGCCAAGCGAATCAATCAGGGCAAGTTTTTCAATTGCAAAAGGAGTTGGAGATATTGAAAGAAATGATAAACGTAAGAGGAATGAATTTCAAGACAGAGTCGTTAACTTTAAAAAGCGATAATAGCTGCTTTACATGTATTCATTTGGGTGACGAAAAATATTGTCTGAAATGTACATTTAAGGACATGTACGAGCCAAAGTCTGAAAAACAAAACAATAAATAGAAAGGAGGGACGATCATGCCAGAAGCAGTACAAGATAACATTGCAAACGATATGGACCAGTCATTGCAAAATGATGTCCTTTCGCGCAAATTTGGGACGCCTACTTCTGCACAGCTTGAAAAGATAAACAAAATGGCAAAGCGACCTCTTACAAAAGAAGAGATTTTTGTTTATTCTCACAAGATGGCCGGAGATATGATTATCCCTAATAGGTATATGCAACTTACGAAACCTTTGCTTAATGTTTTCAGGGAAGACGCAAACAAGGGCGTTTCTTTCTTGCTCGGTCATTCTTGGACTCTTTTTAGCCCGAAACCAGCCCTTGCTTATGGAAAAGTATTTGAGGGATGGGTTGGGAAGCAGGGCCTTGTTGAAGGCGAGTCGGTATCTTTTAACGGCTCCGCTTATATTGTTAGGGGGCAAGAGAAGGATGGCATTAAGACTGACAGCATTATCTCTGACATTGAAACAGGGATCATATTTGACACCTCAATAGGATGGGGTGCAAATACGTTTATATGTTCAATTTGCGGAAACGACATAAGAGATTATGGAAAATGTCATCACTATCCGGGAAAGGAATATGTTATAGACGAAGATACGGGCGAAACAAAGCTGTGCTATATTATGGCAAAGCCCCCAGGTTATCTCATGGAAGATTCGGCAGTTTTTGACGGCGCATATCCATCTGCTGGTTCTGCCTTGAGTGCAATCGTTGACGAAGGCGGCTTTGAAAGCAGAGAAGGAGAATTTTTTGTTGTAGATGATTTTAAGAAAATGCCTATAGGCGAGTTGGTATTTGGAGTCTACAGCAGTCGTGGAGGAATAGTAACATTTACAAAAAAAATAACATCTGGGAAGGCACATTCTCTTTCAACTGGCAGCAATGAAAAACTGGAAGGAAAGGACGGTGATAACATGAACGAGGAAGTACGTAAATTCATCAAGGAGTTGGGGCTGGATATAGGCGATGTTGACGAGATAGCAGCAGAAACTGTTCTGGAAAAGCTTAAGGTAAAATGGAACGAGGAAGCTAATCAAGGCGCAGGCGAAGGGCAAGCTGGAGAAGAAACAAACAATGTTGAATTTGAAGCATTGCCTAAAGATGAAGTAAAAAAAGTTCTAGGGAAAGAATACGATGCTGACGAAATCCTTAAGTTTGCGAAAGAGGGGCTTGAACTACGCAACGAACTAATTAAAGACACTATTGAGTGGGGCGTTCGGGCACAAGCCAACGATTTCGACAAAACAACTTGGGAGGAATTGCTTTATGAATCCAATCGGAGCCTTGAATCAATAAGAAAATTCAGGGACCAGTTCAAAAAGCAAGCAGAAAACGACCTTTCCACCGGAAAGGTAACACGATTTAATTCTGGACAGGATAGCAACAAAAATGAAATCCCAGACGATTATTTCAAAGCTTAAAACTTAATTAAAAAAGAAAGGAGTTGACAGATATGTCTCGTCGTAAAATATCTTACGAAGGCATTTACTCGCCTGCCGATTTTGTTACCGCCGAAGCTGACACCAACCTTAAGGCTCTCAAAAATGTTAGCGGTATAACATATGTAGAGGGAATGGCTGTTGTTGTTTCTGGTGACTACAAAGTAGGCCTCGGTAATTCGGGCGAGCCTATTCGTGGTCGTATAGACAAATACGAGGACGATGACAATGTAACAGTTCAGGTAGGCGGACATGCCCCGTTTACAGGTGTGTCAGGGTCTTTGCCAAGCGCCGGTGATTCTGCCGTTGTTAATGGCGAAGGGAAAGTGGTTGCTGCGGCAAGCAAATATATTGGCGGTGCCAAAGTTGTTGCCATAGAGCCATCAGCTCTTAAGGTTGTAGTTTATCTCGGTTAATCCAAATTGAAAGGAGATGAAAAATATGCCATTAGTCAAACTTAATCGACACATGTACAAAGAGGCAGCGCTAAAACGTCAAACATTCTCGCAATATTTGGAATCGGTAGCGCCTGTCTCCGAAGGAAGCAAGCTGGATGCTTTTGAAGTTCAGCTAAAGGAAAGAGGTATTATAACAAAGACCAATTACGAAAAAGGCATTTTTGCAAGCATAGTCGAAGAAGCCTTTTATCGTACCGAAGACAACGATATTTTGTTCCCTGAATTCGTTGCCAGAACCGTAAGGGAAGCAATGGTGCAGGACACCATTCTGCCGCGTTTGATAGGACAGTTTACCACAATAAACAGTAATTCTTACAAGACAATTTATTGTGATGACCAGCCAGAAGAACAGCATATGAAACGAGTGACCGAGGCTGCTCATTTGCCAAAAGCAAAGCTGGTAACAAGGCAGCAAGAGGTTAAAATCTACAAGTTTGGGCGCGCAATTGAAGCATCTTATGAGGTTATCAGGAGGATGCAGATAGATTTGCTTGCCCTCCATATCCGTAGGTTTGGCATTCAGGCAGCTAAGGACAAGATTGAAGAGGTTATCGATGTAATATTGGATGGCGACGGCAACGACAATGCAGCTCCTGTGGTAAAGCTTTCAGACCTAGATTCTGGCGCAACGCCAGGAACACTAACTGCTAAGGGTTGGCTTAAGTTCCTTATGGAATTTGAAGAATTCCCTTGCGACACTATAATCGCAGACAAGGAAGGATTTTTGCAGATTCTGCTCACTGATTTGGGAACCTACACGGCAGCCGATGTTCTTAGACTGCTTAGTCAAGGCGCAACAGACGGAGTAAGGGTTAGCGCCCCTCAATTGCCAACCAGAACGGTGAATTTGTTCTGGCATGATAGCATAGACGAGCTTAATGCTATTGGAATCAACAGGCAATATGCTATTGAACAGGTAACAGAGGCCGGGTCAGAAATAAGTGAGGCAGATAAATTCATTACAAATCAGACACAAATCCTGACTATTTCAGAGAATAGTGGCTTTTCCAAGATATTTAAGGAAGCTACGAAGGTTCTCAATATTAACGGGTAAGGGGGTTGCCCCTGATGTCTAATAAGATACTGACAGATGATGGTTGGCAGGAGCGCATAAGGAATAAAATCGGAGTTAATATTGCATATCTTCCCGATTCAGTAATAGGACAGCCAGATCATATAACAGTTGCAGAAGAAAATATAATTGCTATTTTCCCGGATTATGCTTCTTTTACAGACGTGAAGAAAGTATATCTGGAGGCTGCTACTGTTTGTGAATGTGCCATTCTATTGTGTCAGGCAATGGCGATTAGACTGCCTAAAAGAGAACAAGGCCCGCATTTTACTAAGGATTCGCAAAACGATTGGGGTTCTATAAAGGCGGGCCTAGAATCTGAAAGAGATATGCATGTTGCAAAGATAGATCCGAGCTATTCCACTAATGTCATGCATTTTGGACTAACAAAAAGTTCTTGAAGGAGGTGTTTAGCTTGTCTTATGCAGGAAAATTTTTAAAAGCATACGGCCAAGCATGTACCATCCTTCGGGGCAAAAATGCGAGTTCCTATGTGTCAATGTCTCGGATTGCAAAATCTGTTACAGAGCCTAGATATGAAGGGCTTATACTGAAAGATTCCGGGCTTACAAGCGGCGAATGTTTTCAAGCAGGCTCAAAAACATATCTTGTTCAAAAAACAGAGGATGATGCGGTTTTTGGAGAAACGGCCTTTTTTTGTATTGAGACAAATCTTGTTATACAGCACAAAAGGCAAAAGGAAGAAATTGATTCAAGCGGAAACGTTGAAACATCATGGAAAGATGTTAATAGTAGTGTTTGCTGCTTTGGAGAGGCTGTTACGGGGGAAATGCGTATGCATAGCCCGGGATTGCTTGAAGGCACAAAATGGGTTATTCAAGCATCAAAAAGCAATGCCATGCAGCTTCTTGACAGGATTGTTCTTCCTGATGGCAAAAACCTTAAGGTTATTTCTGCTGACAGCATTGGCTTACCGGGAGTAATCAGGGTTCAGCTAGATGTTGACTTGCGGGGATGACAGAAAGAAGGACGGAGGCATTATGTACGAAAAATATTTTGGCGAAGATTATTACGACAAGGTAAGAAAAATGCTTACAGCGGACCATGTGTTGTTGCCCGATTCTATTATTGATGCTGAAGTAAATGTAGGAGCTGCACTAGGTCTATTATCGTCTGTTCTTGATAAAACATGGGCAAAAAGGGCTATGGAAAACAAGCCAGACATTTCATCACAAGACGCAGATGCTATTAGTCTTATGAGACAAGCTGCAATACATTATTTGTGTGGTGTGCTATGCGTTGCCTTGCGAAGCAGAACAAAAACACCGCCTTTTAACACAAAGGAACATATTCGGCGATGGGGCAAAAAGCGAGGACAGCACATGAAAAAGGGCGACAATATAATGGCGCAATTACTAGGTTATTGATAATTGGCGAGGTGTTTGTCGTATGGCTGTATGGTTTGATTCTAAAAGATGCATAAGTCAACTTAGTGCTTATCTAGGACTTGCATTATACAAAGCAGCAAAGGAATATCTTGACCTTGCCAGAAGTCACATGCAAACCCCAGAAGGGGCTGGCAGCTTGCAGGACATTTCGCCTAATGATGTCATCTATGTTGCTCATGCAATATCCGTATTGGTTGTTGGCGGAGCATATGCGGCGATGGACAATTACGGCAAAGGTTCTTTAATGGACATAGACAATCCTGCACTTGAGGCTTACATGAACAGCGATTTATGGAATCCTGCAAGAGAAACAACAGAAATTGTCGGTCGTCCAGAAAGCACCTACGCAGACATTTTCGGGAGAACGGTAAAATCATCTGGCAAACGAGAAGGGCAGAGTTTGGAGCCGCCACACGGCCCCTTCGAACCAATGCCTCCATCGCATGCCCTCGAAACTGCGGCAAGGTGGATGGAACAGGAATACTTTGCAGAAATAGTCAGCCATGCTATTAGCATTTTTAATTTTAATGAGTTCTTCGTTATAAATAATTAACCTTTACTGGCTAATATACGGGATAGACAAGAAGGTGATGAGGTTGCTTGACCCTAATACAGACAAGGATGTTGTGCAAGAGATAATATCGTCTGACAGCGAGATTTTGAACTTGCTTGATTTAGAAAGTGCAAGTAATCTTGAAATCGCCAAGCACATAATCAAGCGAAGCAGATGGGATGACTTGGCGGGCAACGACAAAAGAATAAGCATTTATTTTAGGCCGTCAAGAAGTACAAGAAACGAAATAACTGTTGCGCCTGTCATTCAAGTTGATTGTCATGTCCCGGCAAAGCAAGATTACATTGCTGAAAAAGTTATGAAAAGAGTTAAAATTCTTCTTCATAAAAGGATGGTTAATAATAGACCCTTATACCTTGAAAGCTCACTTGGCGAACTTCCTACAATGCCTGGGTTTTATTGCGCAGGGTGCAGGTTTTATTATTACTCAATTATTTAAAGAAAGGAGTTGAGCGTATATGCGCCCAATAATTTTTAACAAGGCCGGCAAACTTTCGCTTACAAAATATGTTGAAGGAATGTTGGAACATATCCCTAAAAACATGTGTGTTCGCAACGGGGTTGTCCAGTCAATTCAAGACACCAGCACTTTTAATACCGTTGACATGCCTGACGGAAACTCCGATTGGCCGATGGGAGTTTATGACACAGGGGTGTCTAGCCAGATACTTGTCACAATGTCGAGTTATGTTGCAGAGTTACATGCATATCTGCTTGGCGTTTCGGTTGAGGATTTGCAAAGCACAAATATGAGGATAAATGACGAGGAAATCCTTGTTCCAGACGTATCGCCTTATTCTGTTAAATTAAAACATGCTCCAAATGACAACATGACCCCTATACTTGTTAACGAAGATGGATCGCCATTTGTCAAGGTCTCATCAAGTCCTGAAATGGGACAATTTGCGGTAAGTACAAATGTCGCATTGTTCAACATTTCTAATGCTGGCGAGAATGTTTATGTCACCTATGACTGGACATCTGATATGGCTAAATCGTTTGGACTGCCAAAAACAGCAAATAGACCTACTATGTATGCTGTTGTTTCAGGCGAGGCTATGAGCGAAGACGAATCCAGCTTATATGACACAAACACCATCATTGACAAGTGCAAGGCAACTGGCGATATTAGCCCACCTCAAAAGGGGCGTGAGCCGCAGCCTTGGTCTTTCACCCTTAGAGTGTTGAAACCGCGCGGCAACAACAAGGCTGTAGACTTCAAATATGCACGCGCAACATGATTCTAGTACGAAATGGAGGCAATTAATATGGCAGACGATAAGCAAGAAAAAGTAATTAAAAACGATGAGGCTAAAAAAGAATCGTCGCTTTCAGAAATGCTTGAAAGTGGCGATTTTTTTATGGCCCAAGGGAAGAGATACAAGATAAAACCATTAAAGTTGAAAGAGGTTGAAGAATTTCTTGGAGATGAATTTTTTACAAACGCAAACCATTTTCTGAATTTCGTCAACGACAAAACAAAAAACAAACTCAACAAGTGGATTGAATTAAAGGTGTTTTGTAACGACGGCAAACCGGCCAGTCTTGACGACCTTATAAACGATGATTGGGATTTGGACGATTTGAGCAAGTGCATGAGGAAGATGTTAAGGCTATCGGGATAGCTACGGCTCCATCCGGTAAAAAGGGTGGAGCCGGACAACCTGACTGGGGCGAAATATTCGCACTTCTTCTGGCACATACGAGTATGGGCTATGAAGAAATTAAAGAACGCACAATCCCGGTTATTGAAAGTATTCTGTCTCGTATTGGTAAGCATATAGAAATTAAAGTAGGCTTGCCAGGGATGTTGTCCGGCAAAGCGATAGATGCAACGCCTGTTGTGCCCAAAACCGACGGCAAACCGCCTAAACTATCTGAATTTATATCTTTTGCAAACGCTTTCAACAAAAATTAATTTGCAAAGGTGGTGATTTTATGCCTCTTGGCGATGATGCTGCTGTAAAAATAATGTCTCGTCTGGGACTTGATTATTCTGTGGCAATCAAATCAACAGATTTATTAAGAATAAGCATTGAAAGATTAAATAAAGAATTAACACAAATGAAACTAAATGCGCTAGCAGCAGCCAAAGACATAAACCGAACCTTTGCTTCGCAGCTAGGCACTCTTGGCGGCCCAAGCACAAGCAAAATAATTTACGACCAGTATGGCGATCCGCTTAAGGTAGTTCAGCAGGAAGCATTCAAAACTTCTGACAGCATGAAGAAAATGGCGTCGGAAACGAAGAAACATGTTACTCAAATGACAGACGGGCTTAACAACGGGCTAAAACGCACCAGCATGATTGCATCGCAGTTTGAAAGACGGTTGGGGTGGTTTATAGCAGGGACTGCATTTTATGGCGGGATTAAGGCAATGAGAGAAATGGTGTCGACCATGTCTGATGTGGAACAGGGCATGATAGTTATTGCCAGAACAACGGATGACTTAACCTTTAATCTTGAAGAAATGCGTACCAGTTTACTTAAGGTTGGACAGGAATACGGACATACCTGGGATACTGTTCAGGATATCGCAATTAAGTGGACACAGGCCGGTTATAATGTTGCCGATACACTTGAACTAACAAAAACATCTTTACTTGCTCTGAATGTTGCTGAAATGGATGTAACAATGGCAACACAAGGACTTATATCCATGATGGCGCAGTGGGGATATCAAGCCGAAGATTTGGAACTTGTTATTGACAAGCTTAACATAACCGCCGACAACTATGCTGTTACCACCGGAGATCTTGTTGAAGGACTTATGAGGGCTTCTGGCGCAGCTAACGCAATGGGACTGTCGTTTGACGAAACCGTCGGACTGATTACAGCTATGCGTGTAGCATCGGGTAGGCTTGGAAGAGAAGTAGGTAATGCTCTCAATACCATCTTGGCATATATTACACGGCAGTCCACGCTCAATGTGTTAATGGAAAGCGGCATAGAAGTATTTGCGGATGCCGCACACACAAAACTAAGACCAGCAATGGAATTGTTGTTTGAAGTTTCTGAGAAGTGGATGGATAAAGCTGAACAAATGCCCGCTGCATTGCTTGATATTGCAGACGAAATGGGTGTTATGAGCGAAGAAATGGCTGAAATAATGGGCATGGAAGAGGACTGGACGGACTTACAAAAAATAAACATAGAGACTTCCATTGCCGGGGTAAGACGAAGAAACTTTCTAATAGGTCTGCTTCGTAATTTTGCACAAGCCGAAGAAGTTATCGTAGAAATGCAAAATGCTGAAGGGTATTCCATGCGTGAAAACGTAAAAACGATGGACACTCTTGACAAGAAATACAATGCACTAAAAATGTCTGCTACAGAACTTGCTGTTGCAATAGGTGAAGCAGGACTGCTTGACGCCCTTAAGGATCTTGTTGATGCTGGCAAATCGGCTTTGGATATTTTCAACAGTCTTGACGATACAACCAAAAACCTTATTGTCAATCTCGGCTTGTTATTCACTGTTATTAAGTCTGTTCAGGCAATAATGAAATTGTTTAGCGTTGGTGCGGGCGGCGTAGGGGCTACAACAGCTGCAGCAGGAGCTGCGGCAGGAGCTGCTGCCGCTAAAGGCACATTCCTTGGTATGGGCCCTGTTGGATGGGGGCTTATGGGAGTTTCTGCACTATTTATGACTATTCACAGCAGTATTGCACGCGCAAACGAGGAAACAAAAAAACATCTTGAATCCGTTTCCACATTAGGCGAACAATACTTTGAGCTAACCGAAAGCTTAAAATTGGTTGATGCTGGTAGCACTCAATACAAGAAAACGCAGGAAAGCATACAAAATGTAACGTCTGATTTAATAAAAATACAGCCTTCCTTAATTAAATCTGTTAACTCCCAGACAAGGGCTGTTGAGGTAAACGAGGAGGCGCTTAGAGAAAGCATTGATTCATACGAAAAATTGAATACTCAGCACAATATTTCTGCTAATTTGCTTGAATCAGTTGCGGAAAGCATTGAGGCAATCAGAAAAGCCGAAACCGAACAATTAGCACAGCTTGAAAAGGAAGACAGTGCAATTAAAACCCTTGTAGAAAATTATGCTATGTACGAGGAAGGTTCTACAAGAAGGATGGAAATCGAAAAAACCCTTAAGAGGTTAATAGGCGAAACGGCGCTTGCCGACATTCAGGCAGCTGAAGCGTCTGGCGACATTACTATTGCACTTGACAGGCTTATGAGAAAACGCGAAGATGCTGCTGAGGCAGCCCGTGAAAACGCAATAAAAGAATTGGAAGCTGAAAAAATAAGGCTTGAAGGCATGCTCACGTCAATTCAGGAAGAAATTGATATGCTGTCTGACCTTGTAACAGCCAGAAGAGAAGCACTTAAAGAAATACCAGAAGCAACCATAACAGCAGAACCAGTTTTCTCTGGCACTGGTATTGGCGATTATTGGTCTGGCGTTAAAAAAATCTTTAGTGGATATTGGGGCATCATTAAAGGCGTTATCACCGAAAAAGGAAAGCGGGAGGCTCTTGTTGATAGCTTGTTTAGTCCTGTCTTGAA
>Ga0172382_10005548_pt1 | contig 18776 bp, 17 predicted proteins | sample Leawel138RmetaG_FD_122245 | JGI IMG/M metagenome (GOLD analysis project Ga0172382, IMG submission 122245) | Leachate microbial communities from a municipal landfill in Southern Ontario, Canada - Leachate well 138R metaG | ecosystem: Engineered > Solid waste > Landfill > Unclassified | place...
GGCGCCAGCCGCGCGGCGGTGGACGCGGGCTATGTGCCCAACGATTTCCAGGTCGGCCAGACCGGCAAGATCGTCGCCCCCGAAGTCTATATCGCCGTGGGCATCTCCGGCGCGATCCAGCATCTGGCCGGCATGAAGGACTCCAAGACCATCATCGCCATCAACAAGGACGAGGACGCGCCGATCTTCCAGGTTGCCGATATCGGCCTGGTGGCGGACCTGTTCAACGCCGTGCCGGAACTCGTCGGCAAGCTTTGATTTAGCTTCACTGCATCAATGCAACGAAAAACCCGGTCCGACATGGCCGGGTTTTTTGTTTGCGGCCGTCCCTGCGTAAAGTTGGCCTGCATGCCCGAGGGAGGAAAAAGCTCTTGAGGAACATCGTTTTAGCGAGTGTCTGCGCCTTGCTTTTTGCAAGCCAGCCCGCGATGGCCAAGAAGCCGCCACTCAGATTGGCGCCTAATTCGCAATGGATACTCGACTACGCCAAGGATAGCTGCAGGCTGGTCAGAAAGTTCGGCGAAGCAGATCAAGAAAGCCTGCTTTCGCTGGAGCGCTTTGGACCGACCGACCAATTCTCGCTTTGGCTTTTGGGTAAGCCGATTCGCCAGTCGAGCGAAGGGTTCAAGCTCACGGTGCGCTTCGGGCCGAACGAGGCTGAGCAATATCCCGATTATTATATGGGAAAGGGATCGAACGGAAAGCCCAGCCTGGTTTTCACCAGTGCGCTAAGGATTGCTGCCTTTCCCAAGAAAGACACAGCTTCGCCTGACTACGAAAAATGGCGGCAACGTCTCCTGATAACCGAAGAGCAAGAAAAAGCCGTCACGGAGTTTATCATCAGCAAAAGCGGTGCACGTGACATCGTTTTCGAGCTTGGTTCGATGGGCGAGCCATTCGCCGCCATGCGGAAATGCACAATGAATCTCGTCGCTGGATGGGGCTTGGACCCGGAAGAGCAAGCCAAGCTCGCCCGTAGACCATCACCCATTACCTCTCCAGGCAAGTGGATCGATTCAAATGATTACCCCTATCTCAAGCTGATGATAGGCGAACGCGCAATTGTCCATTTCAGACTGAATGTCAGTGCCAATGGCGAGGTAACGGATTGCCACATCCAGAACGGTATCGGCGACAAGGTCTTCCAGGATACTGTCTGCCGCGAGATGAAGAAACACGCGCATTTCGAGCCAGCCCTGAACGAGAAGCTGGAGCCGGTGCAGTCCTACTATCAGAATACGGTCCGATTTAACATTCCGCCCCGGTAGGAATCCAAACCGCACAGTCACAGCCATCCGTCCACCGTGTGGATCGTCACGCCGACCAGCCCGCCGACCAGCGTGCCGTTGACCCGGATGAACTGCAGGTCGCGGCCTACCGCGCTTTCGATCCGCCCGGTCACGGTCCGCGCATCCCAGCGCTTCACCGTGTCCGAGACCAGCGTCACGATCTGCCCGCCGTAGCGGGTGGCCACGCCCACCGCCGTGCGCCGGGCGAAGCGGTTGATCTGGAGCTGCAGGGCCGGATCGTCGCGCAGAGCCTGCCCCAGTTCCGACAGCGCATCGCCGAATTGCCCCGCCAGCGCGGCATCGGGATCGCGCGCAAGGTCGATCAGCGCGCGCCTGATCCGCTCCCACACCCCTTCCCACCAGCGGGCGAGGGCCGGATTGTCGAGCAATTCATGCTTCATCCGCTCCACCCTGGCCTGCATCGCCGGATCGTGCCCCAGATCATGCGCGAATCGCTCCAGCCCTTCCTCCACCTTGCGGCGCAGGGGATGATCGGGATCGACGATGCATTCCGCGATCAGCTTGTAGAGCCCGTCCAGCACGGCATTGGCCAGCCGCTCGTCCAGCCCGGTGAGCCGCAGCAGCGCATTGGCGCGCTGGTGGATCATGCCGCGCACCAGCTCCTCATTCGCTTCCAGCGTGGCGCCGGCCCAGCGCAGGATGCTCTCCAGCAAGGGCAGATGCCGCTTGTCCGCGATCGCGGCCTCCAGCATCTGGCCCAGCAGCGGGGCGATTTCCAACCGGTCGAGCTGGCCCCGCAATCCGGCCTTCACCTGCCCGCCGAGCCGCTCGGGATCGAGCGATTCGAGCACTTCGGCGAACAGCTCCGCCGCGCCCGCGCGAATCCGGGATTGCCCGCCGCCGGTGGGAGCGGACAGGAAATTCCCGGCCGCGAGCGCCAGGTTCATCGCCCGCAATCGCCGCGCCACCACCGCAGGCGTCAGGAAATTGTCGCGCAGGAACGCCGCCATCGTATCGGCGATGCGATCCTTGTTCTCCGGTATGATCGCGGTGTGCGGGATCGGCAGGCCGAGCGGGCGGCGGAACAGGGCGGTGACGGCGAACCAGTCCGCCAGGCCGCCGACCATGGCCGCCTCGGCAAAGGCCAGCGCATAGCCCCAGGCCGGATGCACGCCCTCATAGCGCCTCGCCACGAGGAACAGCGCGGCCATCGCCAGCAGCAGCCCGGTGGCGACCATCCGCATATGGCGGGCGCGGTCGTTCGCGGGAAAGGCCGGAAGGGAAATTCGGCCCGGCATCCGCGCTATTCGGCAGGCTGCGCGGGTGCGCGCGGCTCGGCGTCGCCGGGGCGGTAGGTCAGGAAACGGCGGCGCAATCCGGGGCCGATCCGCTTCTCGAACCCGTCGGCGAGGCTGAACCCGGCCGGCACGATCAGCAGAGTGAGCATGGTGGACAGGATCAGGCCGCCGATCACCGTGGTGCCCATCGGCGCGCGCCACGATCCGTCGCCGGAAAGCGAAATCGCGGTGGGAACCATGCCCGCCGTCATCGCCACCGTCGTCATGACGATGGGCTGCGCGCGCTTGTGCCCGGCGTCGAGGATCGCTTCCAGCTTCGGCACGCCCTTTTCCATTTCCTCGATCGCGAAGTCGATCAGCAGGATGGAGTTCTTCGCCACGATCCCCAGCAGCATCAATATGCCGATATAGACCGAGATCGAGATCGGCTGCCCGATCAGGGCAATCGCTATCAGGCCCCCCAGCGGCGCGAGCAGCAGCGAGGTCATGTTAACCAGCGGCGACACGAAGCGCTTGTAGAGCAGCACCAGCACCGCGAAGACGAGGAAGATGCCGCTGATGACGGCATTGATGAAATTCTGGATCATCTCGCCCTGCCACTTCGCCTCGCCCACCGGCGCGGTGCCGACCCCCGGGGGAAGGTTGCGCATGATCGGCAACTGCTGGATCTTCTTTTCGGCCGGCCCGGCGACCGCGCCATCGGCCAGATCCGCGCCGATGATGACGCGCCGCGCCTGATTGTAGCGCTGGATCTGGGTCGGCCCCGCGCCGAAGCGGATTTCGGCCACGCGCTTGAGCGGCACCGATGCGCCGCTGGCGGTCGGCACGGGCAGGTTTTCTATCGTGGCGATGTCGCGCCGGGCATATTTGGGGAGAATGACTCGAATCGGCACTTGCCGGTCGCTCAGCGAGAATTTCGCCGCCGCCTGGTCGATCTCGCCCATGGTGGCGATGCGGATCGTCTGGCTGAGCGCGGCGGTGGTCACCCCGAGTTGCGCGGCCAGATCGAACCTTGGCACGATCACCAGCTCCGGCCGCTTGAGATCGGCGTCGAGGCGCGGGGCGACCAGTTCCCGGATGCCGCGCATCTGCCCGACCAGGGTATGCGCGGTTTTCTCCAGAAGCTCCGAATCGGAGCCGGTGAGCATCACCGTGATGTCCCGCCCGCTGCCGACACCGTCCGACTGCGACACGAAGCTCACCCGCGCATCGGCGATGTCCTGCAGCTGGGGAGTCAGCCGCCGCTCGAATTCGTAGCTCTTGGCGTCCCGCTTCTCGGAAAGGGTGATGTAGAGATCCGCCCCCGCTTCCCTCACCACCCCGATCACCCGCGCGACTTCCGGCTGTTTCTCCAGCACCGCGATCACTTCATCGCTCACGGCCTCGGTCTGTTCGAGCGTGGTGCCCGGCACCATCTCGATCTTGGCCTGGCTCCAGTCCTGGTCGGCATTGGGCTGGAACTGCTGCGGGATCAGCCCCATCAGCAGGCCGGTAAGGACCAGCGCCCCGACGCCGACCCCCAGCATCCAGACCCGGTGGTCGCGCAACCGGGCGCCAAGCGAGCGGAGCAGGCCCGGCCGGTCGGCTGTGCGCGCGCGATAAGCCTCGGCGCGGGACTGGTCGAGCGACCAGCGCAGGATCTGCATGTAGCGATCCATCATGCGGCCCTCGCCGTGGCTCGCCTCGCCCTGGGCTTTCAGGAAATAGGCCGCGACCATCGGCGTGACCATGCGCGCGACGGCAAGGCTCATCAGCACCGCCGCGACCACGCTCAGGCCGAAATTCTTGAAGAACTGCCCGGAAATGCCCGGCATCAGCCCCACCGGCAGGAACACCGCCACGATGGAGAAGGTGGTGGCCACCACCGCCAGGCCGATTTCGTCCGCCGCGTCGATGGCCGCCTGATAGGCGCTTTTGCCCATGCGCATATGGCGCACGATATTCTCGATCTCGACGATGGCGTCGTCCACCAGCACCCCCGCCACCAGGCTGAGGGCCAGAAGGGAGAGCGAATTGAGCGAGAACCCCATCAGATCCATGAACCAGAAGGTCGGGATGGCGGAGAGTGGGATGGCGATCGCGGAAATGATGGTGGCCCGCCAGTCCCGCAGGAAGAAGAACACCACGATCACCGCCAGGATCGCGCCTTCCACCATCGCTTCCAGCGAGCTGGCATATTGCCCCTTGGTGTAATTGACGGTGGTGAACAGCGAGGTGAAACTGACCCCCGGATTCTCGGCCTTTATCTTGGCCATCTCCTCCATCGCGGCGTCGTAGACCGTGACGTCGGACGCGCCCTTGGCGCGCTGCAGGCTGAATGTGACCACCTGGCGGCCCTTCAGCTTGGCGATGGAGGTCTGTTCGGAATAGCTGTCGGACACTTGCGCGACATCGCTCAGCTTGATGGTGCGCCCGTTGCCCAGGCTGATCCTGGTGTTCGAGAGATTATAGGCATCGGCGGCATTGCCCAGCACGCGCACGGACTGGCGGGAGCCGGCGATCTCGGCGCGGCCGCCGGCCGCATCCACATTCACCTGGCGCAGGACATCGTTCACCTGCGCCGCCGTCACGCCCAGCGACTGCATCCGGGCCGGATCGACCATCACCCTGATCTCGCGATCGACCCCGCCGCCGCGGCTGACCGCCGCCATTCCGGTGATCCCCAGCAAGCGACGCGCGATGGTATCGTCCACGAACCAGCTCAACTGCTCCATGGTCATGTCGTCGGCGCTGACCGCGAAATAGCCGATCGGGCCGCCGCCCGCTTCGACCTTGGTGATCTGCGGCTCGAGAATGCCTTCGGGCAGATCGCTGCGGATCTGGTCGACCGCGTTCTTGACCTCGTTCACCGCGTCGTTCGGATCGGTCCCGATCACGAACTGCACGATGGTGAGGGAGTTGCCTTCGCTGGCTGTCGACTGGATTTCATCGACCCCGCTGATCGAGCGGACCGCGGCTTCCACCTTTTCTGTGATCTGCGTGGTGATTTCGGAAGGGGCCGCGCCCGGCTGCACCACGGTCACGGTCACGGCCGGAAAGTCGATATCCGGCATGTCGTTCACATCCATCCGGCTGAACGACACGATCCCGGCGATCATCAGGCCTATGAACAGGATGATCGGAACGACCGGATTGCGAATCGACCAGGCGGAGATGTTGCGCAAACCCATGGCGTGCTCGCCTAGCCGCCCCCGGACTTGACGAGGCGAGGCTTGACCTTGTCGCCTTCCGAAAGGAACCCGCCCGCGCGCAGGACCACGCGCTCGCCGCCGGTCAGGCCCTGCACGATCGCAATCCCGTTCTCCGTGACCAGGCCGGTCTTGACCGGGCGGCGGATGACCTTGTCATCCTTGCCCACGATCAGCACGAAGCTGCCCTTCTCGTCGGACTGGATCGCGGATTCGGGCAGGAAGGGCGCAATCACGGTGCCGCTGCGGATGCTCGCGGAAGCGAACCCGCCGGGCCGCAGTTCCGGGGCGTAGGACAAGGCGATCCGCGCCGTGCCCTGCCGGGTCTGTTGCTCGATGGTCGGGGAAAGCTGCCAGATCTGCCCGGCGAAGCTCTTCTCCGTGCCGATAGGCGTCACCAGCGCGGCGGCGCCGACGGAAAGCTTGGCGAGATCCTCCTCGCTCACCCCGGCAAGCAGTTCCAGCTCTCCCCCGCGGGCAATGCTGAACAATATGCCGGAGCCGCCGCCGACGACCTGCCCCGGCTCGACATTCCTGGTAAGCAGCAGGCCGGCGTCGGGAGCCGTGATATTCAGCCGCGCGCTCAGCGCCCGCAATTCCCCGAGCTGCGCCTGCGCCTGCTTCACCCGGGCATCGGCGGCATCGCGCGTGGCGCGCAAGCGGTCGACATCCGCCTTGCTGATGAACCCCCGATCGGTGAGCTTCAGCCCGCGATCGAGGTTGGCCTGGGCCAGCGCGGCATCGGCCCTGGCGATATCGACCTGCGCCGCCTGCGCCGCGATCTGCTGCGATTGCACCGACCTGTCGATCACCGCGAGCACCTGGCCCTGGCGGACCCATTGGCCCGCATCGACCGGCACCGATACCACGCGCCCGCCCTCGCCCACCGAACCGACCGGCAGTTCGCGCCGGGCGGCAAGCGTGCCGGTGGCTTCGATATTGCCGTCGATCGAGCTTGCCGTCGCCGTGACCACGCTGACCACCGGCAATTCCGAAGTTCCCGAATCCTCGGTGCCGCTGCCGCCGCCTTTCAGCAGGAACGCGACCAGCACCGCAAGCGCGATGCCGGCCGCGATCAGCAGCCTGCGGCGGCGGCCTGCGGCGGCATATCCCCCTTGGGAGAGCTTTCCGCCCTGGTCTGTCTCGATAGGAGCCTCGTAATTCATCGTCCGGTCATCTAGGTGCCAAACACCATATCGGGCCGGACTATCCGGCATTTCCCCGCCTTATATGCTGCGGCTGCGAGTGGCAACGCGATAGGGAACCGCACCCCGGAAAGCAGACGCATTCCCCGCCCGCAAGCCGCAACGGGGGACGCGACCGGCCGGCCACGCCCCCCGTCAGAACACGGCAGGAAAACGCCGCCGGGCCCGCTCCTATTCCGGTTGAACCGGAACGAGCCTGGAATTTACCTGCTTTCCGTGATTTCCGGGCCGGCAAGTGATTCCACTTGCGTCGAAATCACTCTAACGGACGCGGCCCCGCTGGATCAGATTGACGATGGCCAGGAGGACGACCGCCCCGATCACGGCAATGATCAATCCGGTCAGCGAGAATTCCTGCACACTGCCGCGAATGCCGAAGAGCGGACCCGCAAGGGCGTTGCCGATCACCGAGCCGACACAGCCCACCACAATGTTCCAGAAGATGCCCATGGAGGCGTCCCGGTTCATGACCAGGCTGGCAAGCCATCCGGCAATGCCACCCACAACTAACGCGATAATCCAACCCATCGGCCATTCCTCCTGTTTGAGCTTATGAAAAAGACTCCACCTGCAATGCTTATATGCGCTTGTCGTTCCGGCCGCCCCGCCATTTCTGCCGAGGGCAAGCCGCACAGGGAACCTATAGCAAGGCGCAGGGCCTGTCCATCGACCCCCGCCCCGCCCCCCCGACCATGCAAAAAGGGCCGGCAATGCCGGCCCCTTCACGCATCCCCAAGGATGGGCTATCAGTATTTCAGCTGCCGCTCGTAGAGATCGCGATAATGCTGGATTCGAGTGACCCGCAGGCCCTGCATTCCCGAACGGTCGACCGCCCGCTGCCAGGATGCGAATTCTTCCAGCGAAAGGCTGTAGCGTTCCAGCACTTCGTCGATCGTCAGCAAGCCGCCATTGACCGCGGCCACCACTTCGGCCTTGCGCCGGACGACCCAGCGCCGCGTATCGGGCGACGGCAGGCTGTCGATCGTCAGCGGCTCGCCAAGCGGGCCGATCACCTGAGCCGGCCTGATCTTCTGGTTTTCAATCATCCTGTCCTCGGTCGTCGGAACTATCTTGCTGCGCAGTGCCTTTCGCTCTGCCTCGAGAGGCTTTGCCATTGCCTAAAGCATTTGGGTTAACGCCGGGTATGGACTCTTCGAATTCTTTCAGATGGAGCGCGGCATCGGCGGCAAAGCTGGCATCCGGGCCGTTTTGGCGCAGGCCCATGACCTTGCGCAGATCGCGCGCGGCGGCGAGGCGGGCGCGCAATTCCTCCCATGACAGCAGACGCAGGCTTTCGCCTTCCTCTGTCCGTTGGCGCGCGCCGGCAAGGCGGCGAGAGTTCATTTTGTCCTCGAACATCGCCTCCGCTTAGACCGAATATGGTCAAGAACAGGTAAAGCCCGCCTTTACCTTCGGTTAGGGTTAGCGCCGTGGGCTTTGCGAGGATGCGCGGACCAGTGTATGGGCGGCCATCATGCCCGCTCTGGCCACAACCGCGCTTCCCGCCGATCCCATCGGCCTGTTCGACCTGCCCCGCCCGGCGGCACGGTCGCGGATCGTCGTGGCCATGTCGGGCGGCGTGGATTCCTCGGTGGTCGCAGCGCTCGCCGCCGCCAGCGGCGCGGAAGTGATCGGCATCACCCTGCAGCTTTACGATTACGGCGCGGCCACGGGGCGCAAGGGCGCGTGCTGCGCCGGCGACGACATCCGCGATGCGCGCGCCGTGGCCGACCGGCTCGGAATCGCCCATTACGTGTTCGATCACGAATCCGCCTTCCGTGAAGAGGTCGTGGAGCGCTTCGCCGACGATTATCTGTCCGGCCGCACCCCGATTCCCTGCATCCGCTGCAACATGGGGCCGAAATTCACCGACCTGCTGCGCATGGCGCGGGAACTGGGCGCCGATTGCCTGGCGACCGGCCATTACGTGCGCCGGGTGAACGGCCCGGCCGGGCCGGAGCTGCACCGCGCGCTCGATCCCGCCCGCGACCAGAGCTATTTTCTTTACGGCACCACGGAAGACCAGCTCGGCTTCCTGCGCTTCCCGCTGGGCGGGCTGCCCAAGCAGGACGTGCGCGCGCTGGCGGCCGACGCCGGGCTGCGCGTGGCCGCCAAGCCCGACAGCCAGGACATCTGCTTCGTGCCGGATGGCGACTATGCCAGGATCGTGCGCGGCATCCGCCCCGAAGGCGCGCTGCCGGGGCCGATCGTCCATGCCGCGACCGGCGAGGTGCTGGGCCAGCACAAGGGCATCATCCATTATACCGTGGGGCAGCGGCGCGGGCTGGAGATCGGCGGGCAGGCGGAACCGCTCTACGTCGTCGCGCTCGATGCGGAGAAGGCGCGAGTCCTGGTCGGCCCCAGGGCCTTGCTGGCGGTCGGATCGGCGCGAATCATCGAGACCAACCGGATCGGCCCGCTCGACCCATCCGATCCCGCCCCGCGCCTGACCGCCAAGGTCCGGTCGCTGGCAAGGCCCGTTCCCGTCACGCTGCATGGCCTATTGGGCGAAGGGGCCGCCGTGGACATCCGCTTCGACCAGCCGGAATACGGCGTCGCCCCCGGTCAGGCGGCGGTGCTGTATCAGGGCGACCGGGTGGTCGGCGGCGGCTGGATTGCCAGCACCGAGGCGGCGCATAGCTGAAAGCGGAGCGCGGCTTCGGCTCCTGCCGTCCAGTCAATCAGTCGTCCCAAGGCTCCAGCACGCAGCCCCATCCTTCGCGGTAATAGGCCGTTTGCCCCGCCAGCATCGGCACGCGCGCGGTCACGCTCTGGTTGTCCTCGTCTTCGCTGAGGAACAGCATCCCCGGCCCATCCTCGACATCGATCGCGGCCCGGCACTCGCGCAATGGCAGGCCGGAGACATAGCGGCAGGTGCAGCCGATTCGCGCGCCATAGGCCGCCCCGATCGTGGAATAGCCCCCGATCGACTCGCGATAGGCAAAGGCGACTACCCCCGCGCACAGCGCCAGGCCGACGACCGCAAGTGCCGGCGGCGACAATCTGCGGCGGGAGCGTTTCTTTGCGGTTGCCATCGAACCCTGCATACGGAAGAGATGCGCCGCGATGAAACGGCCCGCCCCCCATATCCTCTCGGTTGCCTTGCGGCCAGCCCTGCTGCTGGCGCCAATCGCCCTGCTGGCTCTCGCGGCCTGCGGGCAGGCGGGCGGCTCGGCCGAACCACCGGTGAGCGAAACCGCCCTGGCAGCCGTCTCGGCCAATCCCGGCGCGCCCCGCGCCCCTCTCGCCCGCGCGGTGGATGCCCTGTTCACCGCGGACGGCATCGGCGAAACCGACGCGGTGATCGTGATGCACAGGGGCGAAATCGCGGCGGAGCGCTATCGCGAGGGCTATGGTCCCAAGACCCGTTTCCTCGGCTGGTCGATGTCGAAGACGGTCACCGCCCTGGTCATCGGGATGCTGGTATCGGACGGGCGGCTGCATCTCGATGAATCGCCGCCGATCTCGCACTGGCGCCGGACAGGCGACCCGCGCGGCGAGATCACCCTGAAGCAATTGCTCCAGATGCGCTCGGGGCTGCGCCATACGGAACAGACCGATCCGCCCTATCGCGCCGAAACCGCGCGGCTGCTGTTCCTCGACGGGCGGGACGACATGGCAGCCGAAGCGGAGGCCGAGCCGCTCGAGGCGGAGCCGGGGCGCAAGTTCGAATATTCGACCGCCACCAGCATCATCCTGGCCGACATCGCCACCCGCGTGCTGACGCAGAGCGAAGATCCGGCCCGGCGCCAGAAGGCCATGTCGGAATTCCTCTCCGCCCGGCTGTTCGGCCCGCTCGGGCTGCACTCCATGATGGCGGAATACGACGCGGCGGGAACCATGATCGGCGGCGCGATGATCTCCGCCAATGCGCGGGACTGGGCGCAGCTGGGCGAATTTCTCCGCCACGGCGGCAGCGTGAAAGGCTCGCAGATCCTGCCGCGAGGCTGGATCGACTTCATGCGCAAGCCATCCCCTCGCGCCCCGGATTACGGCGCGCATCTCTGGCTCAACCGTCCATCCGGCACGGATCGCAGCGTCCTGTTCGCCGAACAGGGACCGGCCAGCGCGTTCGCGGCGATCGGGCATCTCGGGCAATATGTGATCATATCGCCCGGGCAGCGGCTCACCATCGTAAGGCTGGGCAAGACCCGGGAGGAAGAGCGCGCGGCGCTGGTGGCGCGGCTGGCCGAGATCTCCGCGCTTTATCCGGCGAGCTAACCCCTCCCCAGCCGGAAACGCGCTTCCATCACCGTGAAGCATTGTCCGCCCAGCCACACGCCATCCCCTTCCAGCCGGCACGCGAGGCGGCCGCCCCGCGCCGATGCCTGACAGGCGGAGAAAGCCATGCGCCCCAGCCGGGCCGCCCAGAACGGCGTGAGCGCGGCATGGGCGGAGCCGGTCACGCTGTCTTCCGGCACGCCCGCGCCGGGCACGAACACGCGGCTCACCACGTCGCTTTCACTCCCTTCGGCGGTGCAGATGAACTGATGCTCGCCCAGCGCGGCAAGGCCCGGCAGATCGGGCCGCAGCCCGCGCACCGCGGCTTCGTCCTCGAACAGGAAGATCGTGTAGCCATCGGGATTGCTCCAGCACTCCAGCGGCGTAGCGCCCAGCAGTTTCTCCGCCTCGGGCCATGACGCAGGCTGCGTGGCGATAGCGGGCAATTTTAATTCATACCCTTGCGCCAGGCGCCGCACGTCGAGGACTCCGGCGCGTCGCGTGCGGAAGCGCACCTCGCTCGCCTCCCGGTCGCTCTGGAGCAGCACATGCCCCGCCGCCAGCGTGGCATGGCCGCACAGGCGCACTTCGCAGGCGGGGGTGAACCACCGCAGCTCCCAGTCCGCCGCATCGCCGGCATCGGCGACCAGAAAGGCGGTTTCGGCGAAGTTGTTCTCTTCGGCAATGGCTTGCAGCAATTCGTCATGCGGCCATCGGTCGAGCAGCATGACCGCCGCCTGATTGCCCGAGAAGGGGCGGTCGGCGAAGGCATCGACATGCCAGTAGGGTATCGAGCCGGTCATGTCTCAGGCCTTCCGGACCCGCGCGACAGGATGTTGGATGGCCCTGGACCGGGATCGACATGCCCTTCCGGATCGGGATGAATGATGATCTCCACATCGGGAAATTCGGCTTTCAGCTTCGCCTCGATCTCTTCCATGATCCGGTGCGCTTCCCGCAAGGGGAGATTGCCGTCCACCCAGACATGGAACTGCGCGAAATCGCGCTGGCCGGACGTGCGCGTGCGCAGATCGTGGACCCCGCGCAATTCGGGGTGCCGGGCCAGCGCCGCCAGCATCCGCTGTTTCTTCTCTTCAGGCCATTCCCGGTCCATCAGATTGTCGACGACCCGCCGCGACGCCCCCCACGCCCCCCAGGCCAGCCAGAGTGCGATAAGCAGGCCGAACACCGGGTCCGCCCCCGCAATGCCGCCATATTGATCGAGCGCCAGCGCCGCGATCACCGCGAGATTGAGCAGCAGGTCGGACTTGTAGTGGAGATGATCGGTGGCGATGGCGAGGCTGCCGGTGCGGCGAATGACATGGCGCTGCCAGGCCAGCAATCCGAGCGTCGCCGCCATGGCCACCAGCGACACCGCTATGCCGCTTTCGGCCGCTTCCGGGCGCGCGCCCTCCACGAAGTGGCCGATGGCGCGAACCGCGATCCCGAACGCCGACAGGGCGATCAGCACGATCTGGATCATCGCGGCCAGGGCTTCCGCCTTGCCATGCCCGAAGCGATGGTCCTCATCGGCGGGCATCGCCGCGATCCATACGCCGGCAAGGGTGGTCAGACTGGCAACCAGATCCAGCGCCGTATCCGCCAGGCTGCCCAGCATCGCGGCGGAGCCGGTGGACCAGGCGGCCCAGGCTTTCAGCAGGACGAGAAACACCGCCACAGCTATGCTGGCGAAGGCCGCGCTCCGGTTCAGCCGCCCATGGTCGGCCACGGATCTCACGGATACAGCAGCATGCTGTTCCAGCCGCCGCCTTCGCGGAAGAACTGCCTGCGCTCATGCAGGCGATGGGGCCGGTCCAGCCAGAACTCGATCCGCTCCGGCGCGAGCCGGAAGCCGGTCCAATGCGACGGACGTTCGACATCGCGCCCCTCGAAATGCTGCCGCGCCGCTTCGTAGCGGTCGAGGAAAGTCTCGCGCGCATCGAGCGGAGCGGACTGGTCGGACGCGACCGCGCCCAATTGCGAATCGCGATGGCGGCTGGCGAAATAGGCATCGGCCTCCGCCGCACTCACCGGAGCCAGCGCGCCTTCGATCCGCACCTGCCGGCGCAGCGACTTCCAGTGGAACAGCAGCGCGGCGTTGGGATTGGCCGCGAGTTCACGCCCCTTCCGGCTGAGGGAATTGGTATAGAACACGAAGCCATCCGGCCCATGGCCCTTGAGCAACACCATCCGCACCGAGGGAAGGCCGTCAGGCGTGGCGGTGGCCAGCGCCATCGCATTCGAATCGTTCGGCTCGCTTTCCCGCGCCTCGGCGAACCAGGCCGCGAAGATGGCGAAGGGATCGTCATGGGGGATGGCGTCAGCCGCCTGTTCAGCCTGCATCGCTGTTTCCTGTATGAGAGGTTGACAGAGTTGACACTGTCCTGATCGAAAAAACCAGACGCGCGCAACCGCCCGGAACCGCGCGCGAAACGCGCCGGGCGGAACGGTCGGTAAAGGCCGGAGAAAAGCGCATGATATGCCTGCCTAGCCCGCTGTATCGCCGTAGGAAACCCCTGCGCTTGCGAAGAGCAGGTGCGTAACCTAGCTATGTGCCATGGCAGATCCATATTCGACGCTGGGGGTGGCGCGCGGCGCCAGCGAAAAGGATATCAAATCCGCATATCGCAAGCTCGCCAAGGAGCTTCACCCGGACCGCAACAAGGACAATCCCAAGGCGGCGGAACGCTTCTCCGACGTGACCCGCGCCTATGATCTGCTGTCCGACAAGGACAAGCGCGCCCAGTATGACCGGGGCGAGATCGACGCCGACGGCAACCCCACCATGCCGTTCGGCTCCGGCGGATTCCGCAGCGCGAGGCCCGGCAATGGCCGCACCGGCGGGGGCTTCGGCGGGTTCGGGGGCGCCGAGGAAGTCGATCTCGGAGATATCTTCGAAGGCCTGTTCGGCGGGCGGGGCGGCATGGGCGGACGCCGTGGCCCGGCCGGATTTGGCGGCGGAATGGGCGGAGGGCACGCGCAGCCGCCACGCGGCAGCAATGTCCAATATCGTCTCACGGTTCCCTTCGCGGACGCCGCCACCCGGCAGGATCAGCGGATCACCCTGGCCGATGGCAAGACCATCGATCTCAAGCTGCCCGCCGGGGTCGAGAACGGCACGCAGATGCGCCTCAAGGGCAAGGGCGAATCCGGGCCGGGCGGCGCGGGCGACGCGCTGGTGACCATCGAAATCCAGCCGCACGCCTTCTTCCGGCGCGAGGGCGACGACATCCGGCTCGACCTGCCGATCTCGCTGGACGAGGCGGTCAACGGCGCCAAGGTGAAGGTTCCGACCGTGGAAGGCGCGGTCATGCTGACCATTGCCCCGGGCAGCGGATCGGGCAAGACCCTGCGGCTCAAGGGCAAGGGGTTCTCGCGCAAGGACGGCGCCCGGGGCGACCAGTTCGTCACCCTGCAGGTCGAGCTGCCGCCCGATGACAAGGACCTGGCGAAGCGGCTCGAAGGCTGGCGGGATTCGCGCAATCTGCGCGGCCGCCTCGGAGTCTGATGGCGCAGCAGGAAATCCGCGAATCCGAAACGCCCGAGGAACTGCCTCCGGCTCACGATTACACGCCGGAAGCAAGGCGGCGGGAAGCGAGGCTCAAGGCCCGCCTCGGCCGGGTGAGGCAGGAACTCGGGCCGGGAACGCGATTCGCCGTGGTGCTGAAGCGGGTGTTTCTGGGCGCCTGGAACGATGGCTTCATCCATGCCGGCAATCTGGCCTATATGGCGATGCTGGCGATCTTCCCCTTCTTCATCCTGGGGGCGGCGGTTTTTTCGCTGGCCGGCGAGGAGCATGAACGGGCAGCCTCGATCGACGCCGTCGTGCTGGCCCTGCCGCCGGTGGTCGGCAATGTGATCGAGCCGGTCGCCCGCAACGTGATCGAGCTGCGCAGCGGCTGGCTGCTATGGGCCGGCGGCCTGTTCGCGCTGTGGACCGTGGGCAGCCTGGTCGAAACGATCCGCGACCTGCTGCGCCGCGCCTATGGAACCGAGCCGAGCCAGAGCTTCCTGCGCAGCCGCCTGCTGGCCAGCGGAATCAGCGTGGCGGCCGTCGTCCTGCTGATGCTTTCGCTGATCGCGCAGGTCCTGATCGGGGCGGCGCAGGAAGTGATCGACGCATATCTGCCCCAGCTGAACGACTGGCTGGCGAGCCTTTCGCTATCCCGGCTGCTGCCCGCCTTCGGCCTGTTCGGATCGATCTACCTGCTGTTCTACAGCCTGACGCCCGCGGCCTATCGCAAGCGGTGCTACCCGAAATGGCCCGGCGCCCTGCTGGTCACGCTATGGTGGGTGGGGGTCACGATCGCGCTGCCGCCGCTTCTGCGCAGCGTGTTCAGCTACGATCTGACCTATGGCAGCCTCGCCGGGATGATGATCGCGCTTTTCTTTTTCTGGCTTGTCGGCTTAGGGATGGTGATCGGCGCGGAGCTCAACGCCGCTCTCGCCGAGCCGGAGAACGAGGAGGACCTGGTGGGCCAAGCAGACAATCGCGCGCGAGCGCGCAGGACCATCGTCCAGAAAGAGGGAAACGGATCGGAATGAGTGGATTGATGGCGGGCAAGCGCGGGCTCATCATGGGCCTTGCCAATGACAAATCGCTGGCATGGGGAATCGCCCAGAAACTGCGGGAACACGGCGCGGAACTGGCCTTTTCCTATCAGGGCGAAGCCTTGGCCAAGCGGGTGCTGCCGCTGGCGCAAAGCCTCGGTTCCGATTTCCTGATCGATTGCGACGTTTCGGACATGGCGGCGCTCGACCGGACCTTCGATGCGATCCGCGCCCGCTGGGACAGCCTCGATTTCGTGGTCCATGCGATCGGCTTTTCCGACAAGAACGAGCTGCGCGGGAAATATGTCGACACCAGCCTCGACAATTTCCTGATGACCATGAACATCTCCGCCTACTCGCTGGTCGCCGTCACCAAGCGCGCGCGGGAGATGATGGGATCGGGCGGATCGATCCTGACCCTGACCTATTACGGGGCGGAAAAGGTGGTTCCCCATTACAACGTGATGGGCGTCGCCAAATCCGCGCTGGAAACCAGCGTCAAATATCTCGCCAACGATCTCGGGCCGGAGAACATCCGGGTGAACGCGATCTCGGCCGGGCCGATCAAGACGCTGGCCGCCAGCGGCATCGGCGATTTCCGCTATATCCTCAAATGGAACGAGCTGAACGCGCCGCTGCGCCGCAATGTCACCATCGAGGATGTGGGCGGAGCGGGGCTGTATCTGCTGTCCGACCTGTCCGCCGGAGTGACCGGCGAGGTCCACCATGTCGACGCGGGCTACAACCTCGTCGGAATGAAGCAGGAAGACGCCCCGGATATTTCGCTGGTGTGATCGCGCCGCGCGGCGGCCGCCTGAAAGCGGTCCGTCCAGACTCGTTCCGCTTCTGGTCGAACCGGAAGGAGACTTGAATTTACTTGTTTTTCCGTAATTTCCGAGTCGGCAAGTGTTTCCACTTGCTTCGGAATCACTCTAGCCCGCCCGGCGCAGCGCGTCGGCGGGGCCGGTATCCAGCGCCGGCTGATCCGGCCAGATGCCGCGCGTGTCATACACGAGCTTGTCCGCCCGCTCCGCCAGCGGCACCGATTTGAACACGTCGTGATCGACCAGCACGATCAGGATATCGCAATCCTCCAGCGCGGTATCGACATCGACCAGGCTCGCGCCCGTATCGGTGAACTCCAGCGGCAATTGCGCGGTATAGGGTTCCACCACATGGATGCGGCCGCCGAAGCGCCGGGCCAGCGTGCCGGCGACCAGCCGGGCGGGGCTTTCGCGGAAATCGTCGATATTGGCCTTGAAGGCCAGGCCGAGGCAGGCGACCTTCCGGTCGGGATGGGCTTCGACCATGGCGCTCGCCCGGGCGATGACATGGTGGATCTTGCCGTCGTTCACGCCCCGCGCGGTGCGGATCAGCGGGGTCTGCTCCGGCGCGCCATGCACGATGAACCATGGATCGACCGCGATGCAGTGGCCGCCCACGCCCGGCCCGGGCTGCAGGATGTTGACGCGCGGATGCCGGTTGGCCAGCCGGATCACTTCCCACACATCGAGATCCATCGCATCGGCGATGATCGAAAGCTCGTTGGCGAAGGCGATGTTGACGTCGCGATAGGCGTTTTCGACCAGCTTGGTCATCTCGGCCGAGCGCGCATCGGTGGTCACGCAGGCGCCGCGCACGAAACGCTTGTAGAAGGACAGGGCCTTGCGCGCGCAGCGCGGCGTGATCCCGCCGATGGAGCGGTCGTTGTTGGCCAGCTCTTCCAGAATCCGCCCGGGCAGCACCCGTTCCGGACAATAGGCGATCGAAACGTCCGGCGTTCCGGCGCAAAGCCCCGGCAGTTTGAGATCGGGCCGTTCCGCCGCGATCATGTCGCGCATCCGTTCGGTAGTGCCGACCGGCGAAGTGGATTCGAGGATCACCACGTCTCCGCTTTTCAGCACTTTCGCCACCTCGCGGGCGGCGGACAGCACATAGGAGATGTCAGGCGTGTGATGCCCGTCCTTCTCGAACGGCGTCGGCACCGCGATCACGAACACATCGGCGGGGGCGATGGCTGTCGAGGCGCGCAGCAGGCCGCGCTGCACTACGCCATGCACCAGGCCGTCCAGATCGACTTCCTCGATATGGATCTCGCCCCGGTTGATCGTATCGACCACCGGTTGCGCCACATCCACGCCCAGCACCTGCATTCCCGCCCGCGCGATGATCGCGGCGGTGGGCAGGCCGATATAGCCAAGGCCGACGACACAGACTTCAGGCAATTCGCTTCCGCGCATGGATGATCCTCGTTGCTGTCAGGCCGGCCATGCCGGAAAGGGGTAAATATTGCGGTAACGAAAGGGAATCTCCCTTTTCGGTCAGGGGCGAATCGCCAGCAATTCCACGATCCGGCCCACGCTCCTGCCGTCACCGAACGGATTATGCGCGCGCGCCATTTCCGCATAGGCGGCCTCGTCGTCCAGCAGGCGCGTCACTTCCTCGACGATCCGCCTGCTATCCGTGCCGACCAGGCGCGCGGTGCCGGCGGCGACGCCTTCCGGGCGCTCCGTCGTCTCCCGCATCACCAGCACCGGCTTGCCCAGCGCGGGCGCTTCTTCCTGCACCCCGCCGCTGTCGCTCAGCATCAGGTGGCAGATGTCGAGCAAGCGGGCGAAGTGGGGATAATCCAGCGGCTCGATCATCGCGACATTGGGCAGGCCCGCCAGGGCGCCGTCCATCACCGCCCGCACATTGGGGTTGGGGTGGACCGGGAAGATCAGGGCCACATCGTCGCGGCGGGCGATCTCCCGGATCGCGGCGGCGATCGCTTCCAGTCCGCCCCCGAAATTCTCCCGCCGGTGGCTGGTCACGCCGATGATCCGCTTGCCGCTGAAACGCGCCTCCAGTTCCGCCAGCCCGGCGGCAAGGGCCGGCTCCTGCCCGATCCGCCGGGTTATCCAGTGCAGCGCATCAATGACGGTATTGCCGGTGACATGAATCGTTTCAGGCGCGACATTCTCGCGCCGCAGCGCCTCGGCCGAGGTTTCCGTGGGCGCGAGATGGAGCCTTGCAATCGTGCCGATGATCTTGCGATTGACCTCTTCCGGCCAGGGATGATGA
>Ga0172382_10005549_pt1 | contig 18775 bp, 22 predicted proteins | sample Leawel138RmetaG_FD_122245 | JGI IMG/M metagenome (GOLD analysis project Ga0172382, IMG submission 122245) | Leachate microbial communities from a municipal landfill in Southern Ontario, Canada - Leachate well 138R metaG | ecosystem: Engineered > Solid waste > Landfill > Unclassified | place...
TTAATATATTTTGTCTAATTAAGCACTCTTTTCAGAGATGCCTTTAAGAACCACAGTTAAACCTTTAACGTTCCCAGTAACAGCATTCATGAATCCTGTTAGAGGAGCATTCATTGTTCCAACCAATTGAGCAAGTAATACTTCTCTTGAAGGAATCTCTGCTAATTGCATAACCTTCTCTTCAGATAAGAATTCTCCCTCATATACTCCACCTTTAGCATCTAATACTTCTTTTTCCTTCTGGATCTCTCTTACTAATTTTGCAGGAACAGTAGGATCTTCATCAAAGTATATTATTGCTGTAGGACCATCTAAGTCTTGAGTTTCCAGTGGTTGCTTTGTATCTTGAAGAGCAACTTTAAAGAGAGTGTTTTTTACAACAGTGTAATTTGCATCTGCCTCTTTAAGCTTCATCTTAAGATCTGATATGGTGGAAGTATCTGTTTTGTCAGAGTTTACTAGAAAATAACCACCTTTATTCTTAAGTATTTCTTTATACTTATCTAGTAGCTCCGATTTTACTGAGCGTGTCTTTGCCATTATTTTATTTTTTAAAAATATTTTGGATTTGTATGTATTCCTCGCAAGGATTTATCTGAATACCTTGTTTCTTAGGATAATACTAGGGGGATTATAGCAGGAGGGTAGGGGTTGGTCAAGAGAGGATGATATGTGATGTTTGTTTGATGAAATCAACCATCCTCTCTTGATTTTTTAATAGTTATATATTTGTATTCCTTTCTACCATTATAGGTGTTTTATAGGAGCTCGTACTTATCGAGGGTGGGCTCTGTTGCTAGAAGCAGTTCAACTTCAAGCTCGAGTTTTTCCTCAATAAAAGGGCATTTAGATTCAGTGCAATCATCCTCTAGGCAGAACTTACACGCCTCTGGAAAATCGCGTTCGACGATTTCCAATGTAGTGGTGTCAAGGGCTATTCTGGCCATTTCTAAACTCCTTTAACTAGGTCTAGGTATTGAATTGGAATGAACTATAAAACTACTAAGGATGTATTATTATACCTCATAGTAAGGAGAAATGGAAGATTACTTAATGGTAAGGGGTAAAAAAAGACCCTACGATGTAGGGTCTATAATATTCATTTCGGGTTATGGGATATTATTCTCTCGTGTAATTGACCTTTACGGAGTGTCCCATAGTTGGTGCTAAGTGAAGCTTGTTTATTGCTTGCTCATAGTTTCTTCCAACTGCTACCTCTATTGATTTAACAGCCTCATGGACGTTCTCTATAAGCTCCTCTATCTCCATATCTAGTTTTCCAACCTTCATATGTATAACTCCTGAAACATCGCATGCAAAAGTTTGTTTTCCTTTCTTATATTCTTCTACTACAGTAGCAACATCTTCTGTAACTGTCCCAACTTTAGGATTTGGCATCAAACCTCTAGGACCTAACTCTTTACCCAAGATTGCAATTTCAGACATAACGGCTGGAGTAGCAATTGCAACATCAAATTCTACTTTTCCTTCTTTTACGTCCTTTACCAATTTGTCAAAGTCAAAGAAGTCAGCTCCTGCTTTCTTAGCTTCGTCTTGCTTATCCTTTGTGAATACAGCAATTTTTACGTCAGCACTACCATCTGAGTGGGGTAGGGAAAGACTTCCCTTAATTGACTTAGGATCTTTATCCTTAGGGACTTTTATATCTGCGTGTAGCTCTAAAGAGCCTACAAACTTGGAATAAGAGAGCTCTTTAGCCTTCTTAATCCCTTCTTCTAAGGAGTAAGTCTTACTTTTATTTAAATCTTTTACTGATTTTTCGTACTTTTTACCTCTTTTCATGATTCTCTACCTATCTTAATTAAAGTTCTACGTCTACGCCCATCTGTCTTGCGGTCCCAGCGATTATCTTTGCTGCTTGGTCGTAATCTGCGGTGTTCAGGTCCGGCATCTTGATCTCTATTATCCTTTTCATTTGTTCCTTGGACAATTTCCCAACCTTCTTAACATTTGGTTGTCCAGAACCTCTCTTTATCTTCAACTCTCTCCTTATTAATTCTGAAGTAGGAGGGGTCTTAAGGATAAAGTCGAAGGATCTGTCTTTATATATTGTCAAAACCACAGGGGTTAAAATACCCTGAGCTTCTTTTGTCTTCTCATTAAATTGAGCACAGAAGTCTTGTGTATTAATACCATAGGGGGCTAGGGTTGGTCCTATAGGAGGAGCCATTGTAGCCTGACCTGCAGGTATTGTTATTTTTATCACTTTGTTTATTTCTTTTGCCATAATAGTAATTATCTAATATTTAAAGTTTTTCTACTTGAGAAAGATCTAAATCTACTGGTGCTTCTCTACCAAGGAAAGAGATGAGGACTTTTATCTTTCCCTTAGTTGTATCTATCTCTTCAACACTACCAATAAAGTCTGCAAATGCACCTTCTGTGATTTTTACTGCTTCTCCCACACTGAACGATGTCTTAAATGAAGGCTGTTCTACTTCCATGAATTTGGTAATAGCCAGAACTTCAGATTCTGCTAAAGGCTTAGGATATTTATCCGTTTTAACAAAACCTCTTACTCCGTCAGTGTTAGTAACAATATCCCAAGTCTTGTTGTCTAATTCCATTTTAACCAATATGTATCCTGGGAATATCTTTTCTTCTTTTACTTCTTGTTTTCCTTTCTTTACTGTTATTTTCTTCTGAACAGGAACAAGGATTTCGTCTATTTTGTCTTCCATACCCGTAGCTTCTGCTCTCTGTCTTAACTCTTTCTGTATACTGTTTTCGTACCCAGTTCTAATATTTAAGACATACCACTTAGCGTTAGGGTTGGCCTTTTTCTTCTTTTTGGAAGTTTTTTTCTTGGAAGTAGCTTTGGAAGAGCTCTTTTTTGAAGTCTTCTTCTCTTTAACTTCTTTTTTTGTATTCTCTTTTGTCATATTTATTTAATTAAAGGTTAAGAAACCAGTCTCTGAGATTAAAGAACAAAAGGTCTAGTCCTACCATAAGCATGGCGATTATACCACAAAGGACTAGGGTATATGCCGTCAATTGAACAAGCTGTTTCTTGCTTGGCCAATTGGTTTTCTTAAGTTCTAACCAAATGTTTTTTAATTTCATAACTCTTCTATTTAATATACTATGGCAGGCCCACTCCGACTCGAACGGAGAACTACGGTTTTGGAGACCGATGTTTTACCAATTGAAACTATGGGCCCCTATATCGGTAAAGAGCTACTGTTTGACCTTTGTCTCCTTATGAACCGTGTGCTTCTGACATGTAGCACAATACTTCTTTTTTTCGATTTTGTCGTTTATAGACTTGCTCTTAAAAGAAGTGTAGTTCTTCATGCCGCAAACCTCACACTTAAAAGCGATTATATTTCTTTTTACTTTTGCCATTGTATTTCGGGATCAAATTAACAATATTGGGAAAATACTCCGTATTATATTGGAAATAATAAAGAAGGTCAAACAGGTTTAGATAGGAATAAAAGCCTTTTAGGTCAAATAGGGTGGAGCTGGATCTGAGAATCGAACTCAGGACCTCATTCTTACCATGAATGTGCTCTAGCCAACTGAGCTAATCCAGCCCAAAATATAAACAATCTTGGAGTGCAGAGGACTGGATTTGAACCAGTGTATCCCGAAGGAGTCGGATTTACAGTCCGATGCGTTTGACCACTCCGCCACCTCTGCACATTTTGGAGCCGAAGAAGAGATTCGAACTCTTGACCTATTGTTTACAAAACAATTGCTCTGACCAACTGAGCTACTTCGGCTTTTGCAGTTGCAAGTTTAATATATGTTGAATATATAGTCAATATAACAAAAGAGGGTAGGAAATGCTCTAGAAGGTATGGAGTCATAGAGCTCTTAGAAACTAAGTGGGTTCTCGCAACCCGTTCCCACGGGAACAGGCTATAATTGAGATCCCTAAGCTCTTTTGTATGGAGCTATGAAACCATAGGGTTCCTACTAGAGCACTATATTTTACATTGAAAATACCCTAAAACACAAATAGCTTTGGGCCTATAACCGGTATTCTAGAGGAAACCTAGTAAGTCTAGGGTTTTTGTAATAATAGTAGACATATAGGTCCCTGCAATTGATCCAGAAGGGAGGATTGGGAAGATTAATAATATTATTAATAGTATAGAGAATTTCTCTAATCTTTCCCATTGGTACCTAGCTCTTCTTGGAAGTATAGCTCTTACTATCTTGTGTCCGTCGAGTGGGGGAATGGGTAGGAGATTGAAGAAAGCTAGTGCTAAGTTGATTACAGTAAAGGTTAGTATGAAATTACCTAGAATAGAATTAAGATTTGGTTGAAATATTAAATTTATAATTGCAAGAAGAGAAGCAAGTAAAAAATTGGAAACAGGTCCAGCTAAAGCTGTTATTGCTGTTCCCAATTCCCTCTTGTCAAAGTTACTTTCGTTTATGGGAACTGGTTTACTCCATCCAAATCTAAAAATTATCATAGAAAGTGCGCCCAAAGGATCTATGTGGGAAAGGGGGTTTAAAGTTAATCTCCCTTCCGCTTTCGCAGTAGGGTCTCCCAATTTAAAAGCGGCTAAACCATGGGCATATTCATGTATTGTTGATGCTATCAATATTGAAGGGATAGCAAAAATAATCCAATATAGTGTGTCGTTTGTGAACATAATGAAAAATTATAACACGTAGGACTAGAAAGCCGTGCATATCTCTGCTATAATCTCCCCGTTATGTCTAAAGTTTGTGAAATTTGTGGAAAATCTACAGTTGCTGGAAACAGAATTCAGCACAAGCACTCTGTTGGTTGGAGATATAAAGCTCCTAAGACCAAAAGGACGTTTAAGCCTAATCTCAGAAAGATAGAGGTTCAGGTTGACGGATCTGATACCCCTGTTAAGGTATCTGCTTGCATGAAGTGCTATAAGAAGTTGAGGAAAGAACAAGAGGAAAACTAAGTTATTCCTGTCTCTTTTTATACTCGTCATATCCTCTTTTTAATGATAAAATCGTTGTATCAGTTTTGAAGCATAATTAATAATGGCGATGAAATTATTTGATTCTTTATTTGAATTAGTTACCTATGATTTGGGTATAGACCTTGGTACTGCGAATACTATGGTGTATATGAGAAATCATGGGATAGTTGTTTCTGAGCCTTCAGTTGTTGCTATTGAAAAGAGAAGCAAAACAGTTCTTGCTGTAGGAAAGGATGCTAGGCAGATGATAGGGAGAACCCCTGCAAATATCGTTGCCATAAGGCCGTTGAGGGATGGAGTTATCTCCGACTTTGATACAACTCAGGCAATGATTCATCATTTTATTCACAGGGCACATAATTATTTTGGTAAAAGCTTCAAGATTCCTAGACCAAGGGTTATTATTGGCGTCCCTTCTTCTGTTACGGAGGTTGAAAGGCAGGCAGTTATAGATGCTGCCAAAACAGCTGGGGCAAGAGAGGTTTATATAATAGAGGAGGCGATGGCTGCTGCAATAGGGGCAGGTCTTCCTATTGAGGAAGCCTCTGGTAGCATGATAATTGACATTGGAGGAGGAACAACCGACATAGCGGTGTTTTCATTGGGAGATATAGTTGTAGACAAGACAATGAAAGTCGCGGGAGACGAGATGGATGAAGATGTAGTTAACTATGTTAAGGGTAAATACAATGTGTTAATAGGTGAGCGAACGGCTGAGGATATAAAGATTTCGATGGGTTCTGCTATGCCGATGAAGAAAGAAAAGAAAATGAGTGTTCAAGGAAGAGACCTTTTAACAGGACTTCCTAAGACTGTTGAGTTGAGTAGTATAGAGGTTAGGGAAGGGATTATGAATACGATCTCTCAGATAACCGAAGCTGTAAAGGACGCAATAGAAGAGACTCCTCCAGAACTTTTGAGGGACCTCTTAACTAGTGGGGTTAGTTTAACAGGGGGTGGTGCCCTAATTAGGGGACTAGATACCTACTGGAGTAAAGAATTAAACATCCCGGTCAAGATAGTAGAAGATCCCTTATCTACGGTGGCTCGTGGGACTGCACAGATGCTAGATCATATAGAATTATTGGAGCGTGTTCAGAAGTCTTGGGAAGAGTTGGTTTAACTTTGGATTCTAGGATATGAAGAAAGACTCTAAAAAAATATCAATAGAGTATTTAGCTTTACTTGGAGGGATCATATTTAGTATTGGGCTACTTATTTTAGATTCTCTTGGGGCAGTATCTTTCCTAAGAAGTGGGATCTCATTTGTTATGGATCCTGTTGCTTACCATGGTAGTTATGTGGGCAGCGAGGCTAGGGGTTATTTTGAAACCTTTGGTCGTCTTAATGAATTTCGTAAAGAATATTCCGAACTTAGTATGAAGGTTTACGAGCAGGAAGTAGATTCTGCTTTCTATTCAACACTTAAAGAGGAGAATGAAGCCCTAAAGAAGCAAATAGCTCTGGGCAATATCGAGCAGAAATATGTTCTAGCAAAAGTTTTAAGCCCCCAAGAGAATAATCTTCTTAGAATCAATAAAGGTAAGAATGAGGGGATTGCTGTTGGAGATGTTGTTGTACTGGGTAATATGTACATTGGACTAGTAGTTGAAGTAGACGAAAAGGGGTCTCTTGTAAGATTACCTTCCAACAGGGGTAGTAGTTTGGAGGCAATTGTTATAGAAGGGGAGATAGAAAATGCTAGGAATATGGACGGTATTACAGTCCTATCAAAAGGTGTTGTAGAAGGTGCCCCCGATGGCCTAAAGATCGAGAATATGTCTATGAACGCATCGTTGAAGAACGGTGACACAGTAGTGATTAATGACACAAGAGTAGGGGAATATCTTGTTTTGGGTAGTCTAGTTGGTCTCTCAGAAAACCCTGCAGCAACATCAAGAACCGGTTACGTTTCTCCTTTCTTTGACTATGATAGGCTAATGACCGTATTTGTAATGATAGAATCTTAAAATGTTAATACTAAATATTTTCTTAACAATTTTGGGTCTTTTTTCTCTAGTATATTTAGAGAGTCTTCTTTTGGCTCTCATAGGGATTAAATTGTCCCTAATAATATTTTTCTTCCTGTTTCGCAAAGTAGACTCGAAGATCTTTTTCATAATATCTTTCATAGTCCTCTTAGTCTTTGATGTTATTTACAAGCTTCCACTGGGTAGTAACGTTTTAATTATCTCTATTCCCTTACTCCTCTACTTATTAATCTCCATGTTTGTCTCGCTAGATTTTGGCCTAGTAGCATTTTTAGTTAAAACTTTAATCTTCTGGGTTTACTACATAATCCTTCTAGTTCTTCCAAATCTTTTTGTAGTAGGAAGATTCGGGGCATTAGCATGGGACGAAGTCCTTAGGGCTCTCCTAAGGGCCTTTTTAACAACCCTTGGGGTCTTTATACTTGATTACATACTCGCTGGTTTTAGAAAGAGAGGAAATAGTTCTCAAATTCGGTTAAAATAGAGTATGAACCTAAAAATTTCCAAAGAGTTACAAAATGGGAACCCTAAGAGAAAGAGGCTCTCTATCAGGGGGAGTTCTCCTAATATCAATGGTATCAACGGAGTAGCTAAGAACATTAAGAAGACCCTTATGGAACCAAGTAGGGAGAATGGAGATGTTCGTTGGAACTATCTTCTGGTTTTTCTCCTATTCCTTTTTTTGCTAGGTGTGCTTATATTTGAACTTTCTTCTTTGCAAATAGTAGGGGGAGAGGAGATGCTTGTTAAGTCGGTGAACAACCAGGTCAGAATAAGGACAATTCCTCCATACAGGGGAGTTATATTTGATCGCAATGGTAAGCAGTTGGCCGTTAATGAGTCGGCGATGAATGTATATCTAGCAATAGAGCACTATTTGGATAGAGAAGGGCTGATAGATACGGCTCTTGTTGAAGAGACATCGGATACCCTTGGGGGTATACTGGGGGGTGATTGGGAGTACAGTACAGAAGAAGGTGATAAGCAGTTTAAGACTATTTCCGAGAAGATATATTCAATTCATAGTGAGAGCCCTTATTTCTCTGAGATACTTATAGCAAGAGATATAGATGACGATGTGGCAATTAAAATAAAGGCGATGAGTGAAGAACTCCCTGGGGTCTATATAGATAGTGGAAGTAAGAGGCTTTATCCAGAAAGAGAGGTCCTCTCTCATGTGTTAGGTTATACAGGAACAGTCTCTTTAGAGGATATCTCTGAATTAGATTATGTTTCTCCTACTGATGTAATAGGTCGTACTGGATTGGAAAGAGAGTATGACGAAGACCTTTTAGGTGAGGCTGGAGAAATTGCCTGGGAAGTGGATGCCGTTGGTAGAACAATTTCTAAGGAGGGGTATGTAATTAAGGAGCCGGTATCTGGAAAGAACCTCTATTTAACAATAGATTTGGAAGTCCAGAAGCAGCTTCACCAGGTTATGAAAGAAGCGGTTAAAGAATATGATGCTCAGGCAGGAGCGGCTGTGATACAAGATCCAGAGACAGGAGATATAATTGCAATAGTTTCGTATCCTAGTTATGACAACAACCTCTTTGTTGGGGGAATATCCTCTTCAGAATATTCCAAGTTAATAACTGATCCGGGGAATCCACTATTAAACAGGGCTATAGCTGCACAGATGCCACCTGGTTCTACATTCAAGACATTGGTTGCAATTGCAGGGCTAGACTCTGGCGCAATAACAAGGAATACTGTGTATGTTAGTAGGAGAGGTTATACCTTCTCTAGTGGGGCACCTTTCCAGGATTATAGGAATTCTGCGTATGGGGCATTGAACCTAATTGATGCAATTTCTGTTTCTTCCAACATATATTTCTGCGAATTAATAAGGAATTGGGATATGAACAAGTTAGTCCCTTATCTAGAAGCTTTTGGGATAGGTAGCTACACTGGTATAGATATCCCAGGAGAGGCACCGGGAAGACTTCCTTCTCCAGAGAATAAGATTGCTCTGGCTAATACCACAAACCCTTGGTTAGATGCTGTGTGGTATCCAGAGGGAGATTCTTGTAACTCTGTCATTGGTCAGGGTATTACATTAGCAACACCTCTGCAGATGGTTAATTGGACCTCTGCAATAGCTAACGAAGGAACATTACATACTCCTCACGTTGGAGATTATTTCCTAGATGAGGATGGAGAGAGGAAGACAATAGAATATGATCCAATAAGAACAGAAGTTGCCTCTGAGGAAGCCATAGAGACGGTTAAGGAGGGGATGTGGTCAGCAGTTAACGGGCCAAGAGCAACAATTCGTACACTTAGTGGTCTAAGTGTAGAAGTAGCTGCCAAAACAGGAACTGCGGAGTTTGGAGCATTGAGTAAAGATGGGACATATGAGAATACACATGCTTGGACAACAAGTTTCTTCCCTTATGATAAGCCTAAGTTTGCTATGACTATATTTCTAGAAGATGGTGGTGAGAGTATAAACGCAGTAAGAGTTGCTAGGCAGATGGTAGAGTGGATGATTAAGGAAGATTTGATCTAGTCTTAATTTAGATTTAATCTCTTGTTGTAAGAATATTCCTATGCAAATATTATATGAGGATGAAATTCCTCCTCTTTTGAGGGAAGCTGTCCCAAAGCTCCACTTGTTATATTTTGTTGGCAACAAGGATTTGCTGAGGCGAATCTGCATAACCTTTGTAGGTACAAGGGACATCACTAGGTACGGAGAATTTGTAATAAGAGAACTCTTAAACAAAGAATTAGCCAATTACAACATCACCATAGTTAGTGGTTTGGCTAGAGGAGTAGATGCCTATGTTCACAAAACCTGCCTTACAAGGGGAATTAAGACCATTGCAATAGTTCCTGGAGGTATAGATAGTGCCATTCCGAAATCAAACAGAGAAATATTTGAGGAGATTAAACAGAAAGGCCTTGTTCTTGCAGAATATCCTAAGGAAGTTGTTTTAAGAAAGGAAATGTTTGTTCTAAGAAATAGACTTCTAGCGGGGATATCTCCATTAACAATAGTTATTCAAGCAGGCCAAGAAAGCGGTTCCCTAATAACTGCCCACATGGCCCTCAATTACAACAGAGAACTCTGTGTAGTTCCTGGTGATATAAATAGGAAAGTCTCTAAAGGTTGCAACTCTCTTGCGAAGCAAGGAGCTGACATAATAACCAGTTTTAAGGATCTCAAGGAGCTACTTGGAATTATTAATAACCAACTAACAATAAAGTGTGAACACCTTGTGCAAGGAAAATGAACAAATTTGACAACTCTAAGAGAATTAATGTATTTTGAACCTATGGCAAATAAAACTTATAAAAATTTACTAATAGTTGAGTCTCCCTCCAAAGCGAAGACAATAAACAAGTATCTGGGCAAAGACTTTAAGGTCATGGCCACAGTAGGTCACATAACAGATCTTCCTAAGAGCAAATTAGGAGTAGATGTAGAAAATGATTACGAACCACAACTAGAGACAATCTATGGTAAGGGTAAGGTTGTTAAGGAACTTAAAAAGGCTATACCTAAAGGTGGAGATGTCTATTTAGCAATGGACCCAGATAGGGAAGGAGAGGCAATTGCTTACCATACTTCCACAGAATTAGCCCTTAAGAAGCCAAAAAGGGTGGTATTCCATGAGATAACGGAAGAAGCAGTCAAAGAAGCAGTAGCAAATCCTGAGAAAATAAACTTGAATATGGTTGAAGCCCAAAAGGCGAGAAGAGTTCTAGATAGGTTGGTAGGGTACAAGCTCTCCGAACTTATATGGAAAAAGATTTGGTATGGACTTTCTGCAGGAAGAGTCCAATCAGTTGCTTTGAGGCTTGTTGTTGAGAAAGAGGAAGAGAGAGAAGCATTTAAGGAAGAGGAATACTGGGAAGTATCTGTAAAGCTAAAGGATTCCGACAAGAACATAGTTGTAGCAAAACTTGCTACCAAGGATGGTCAGAAATATATTCCTAAAAACGAGAAGGAAGTAAAAGATATCCAGGGGGGTATAGGAGACAGCAAATTCTTGGTCAAAGAAGTTTCAACAAAAAAGAAGAGCAGGCATGCATACCCACCATTTACAACTTCAACACTTCAGCAGACAGCAAACACATTTTTAGGATATACGTCCAAGCGAACAATGGGTATAGCACAGGCTCTCTATCAATCAGGCCACATCACATATATGCGTACAGACTCTGTCTACTTAGCGAAAAAGGCTATAGACCAGATTAGGAAGCTTGTGGAAGATAAATATGGAAAAGAATATATCCCTGAAAAACCTAACTATTACAAGAACAAAGCAAAGAATGCACAGGAAGCACACGAGGCAATAAGGCCAACAGATTTCTCTTTAGATCTTGCCAAGATTGAAAAGGAGCATGGTAAAGCCGCGGTCAAATTGTATGAACTCATATGGAAGAGGGCAGTATCCAGTCAGATGAGCAACAAAGAAGTAGAAGCTTTGAAGGTTTCTTTGAAACCAAAGGATTTAGACAAACCAGAATATATCTTCACTCTAGGTGGAGAAAGAACACTCTTTGACGGTTTTAGAAAGGTATTAGGTTCCAAGAAGGATGCAGACGATTTACAAGAAATTGCTCAGTTAAAGGAAGGAGACGAATTAGAGAAGGTAGAGTTTGTAAACGAGCAGAAGTTTACACAACCTCCTGCCAGATATACTGAGGCTTCCTTGATTAAAAAGCTTGAGGCATTAGGCATAGGTAGACCTTCTACATATTCTTCAATAATCTCTACGATTCGAGGAAGAGGGTATGTTGAATTTGAAGCAAGAGCAATACTTCCTACAGATATTGGTAGAGTAGTAACTAACTTCTTGAGAGGTAACTTCAAGAGATTAGTGGATTACAAATATACTGCTAAGGTAGAAGATGAACTAGATGATATTGCCTTAGGAAAGAAGGAGTATGTTCCCGTCATAGATGAGGAATACAAGTCCCTTATGAAAAACATTAAGAAAGCAGATAAGGACGTTAACAAGGAAGATGTTGTTATATTAGGTAAATCTGACGAGAAGTGTCCAGAATGTGGGGGAGAGATGGTTGTAAGAATAGGTAGGTATGGAAAATTCCTAAGCTGTGCAAAATTCCCAGAGTGCAAGGGTATGAAAGATCTTAGTGGGGGAGAAGAGAATCTTGACTATGACAAATACTTTAAGCCAGAAAAGTGCCCAGAGTGTGGGGCTAAAATGGTTTTAAAGAATGGTAGATACGGTAAGTTCTGGGCTTGTGAGACATACCCAGAATGTAAGGGAATAGTCCCACTTCTGTTAAACGAGAAGTGTCCAGAGTGTGGTCACCACCTAGTAGAGAGAAGAAGTAAGTGGGGTAAGACCTTTATTGGATGTAGTAATTATCCAGATTGTAGATACATCAAGAAGAGTAAGAAGAAGGCTAAATCTAAAAAGAAGAGTAGTTAATATCTTTTTAACAACCATCTCTTAAGATGGTTATATGCTTCCTAGGGAGAAATACATGGAGAAGGGGATAGATAATCTCAGCGACCAGGATCTAATCGCAATAATTGTTGGGACTGGAACTAAGGGAAAGGACTTCATGAGTGTGTCAAGGAGTGTTGTTATCAGGATGAGAAGGCTGGTTAAGAGTGGAAGGGATATTAATATCCGAGATATCACGGAAGTAGATGGTGTGGGAGTTGTAACGGCAATGAGAATTCTCTCCGGTATTGAATTAGGTAAAAGATTGTATGGCCTTGAGACTAGCGAACGAAGCGTAGTTAGGAACTCCCAGGAAGCATACTCTGTCCTCAGAGACATAGGAAATAGGAAACAGGAGCATATAGTTGCTCTCTTTCTCAATTCTCGCTTTGAAGTCCTAGAGAGGAGGGTAGTCTGTATAGGCAGTCTAGATGGTGTTAACGTTCTCCCAAGGGATATAATAATCCCTGCTTTAGAACTTAATGCTAGCAGTGTAGTAATAGCACATAATCATCCCTCAGGAGATCCTTCTCCAAGCCATGAAGATATCCTCATTACAAAAAGAATACAGGAAGGTTTAGAGTTAGTAGGTTTAAATCTCTTAGATCATATTGTAGTGACCAATGACTCTTGGAGGAGAATAGAGATATAAAAGTTGTCAAAGCTTTTTCTACCCTGTATAATCCAGTTGTTTAATTAATATATCTCATATATCTTTGTTCCAATCCTGGACATAGTCCAACAAAGATATTAATAAAAGGAAAGGAAATAAAAATGGCAGAAGTCAAAAAAGAAGCCTCTAAGAAAGCTGAGACTAAAAACAAAAGTTTTCAATTACCAGAAATTATAGATTTCCTCAAAGCAGGAGTTCACTTCGGGCATAAGAAAAGTGCTTGGAACCCTAGAATGGAAAAATATATCTATGAAGTTAGAAATGGTATCCATATCATAGACCTTGTTCAAACAAGAGAAATCTTGGGAGATGTTTTAGAGCAGTTAGAAAAGTATTCTAATAACGGCAATATCCTAATCGTTGGAACCAAGGGTCAGGCAGCTTCCGTTGTGGAGAAAGTTGCAGAAGAAAAGGGTCTCTTTTATATCAATAGAAGATGGATGGGAGGACTCTTTACCAACTTTGATGTTATTAAAAAGAGTGTTCACTCTCTAATCAAGATGGAGGAACAGTTAGCCAATGGTCTTGAGGACTTGGTAAAGAAGGAGAGACTTCTTATCAAGAGGGACATTTCCAGATTGAACAGAATTTACAAAGGTATTAAATTCATGGAAAAACTTCCTGAGGCTGTAATTGTTATAGATAGTCAGGTTGAAAAGAATGCTATTAAAGAAGCAAAAAGAATGGGAATCCCTATAATCGCTTTGATAGACACAAACTGTAACCCAGATGTTATAGATTATCCTATTCCCGCAAATGATGACTCCATAAAAAGTATCTCTTTGTTTGTAAACATTTTTGGCGAGGTTGTTGGAAAGTCTAAGAAATCTCTATCCGTTATCTCCCTAAGAAGAGATCATGAGGCAAAATTAGCCAAGATGAAGAAGGAATACGAAGAGGAGAAGGAGAGGAGAGAGAGAATGGAACAGCAGGAGAGAGAAAGAATGAAGGCACTAAGAGAAGGAAAGGTAGATGCTAAGAAAGTTGGTTCTGTAGTTAGGGTTGTAAAGAAGGAGAAGAATATAGAGGATGAGGTAAAAGAAGCAGAGAAGGTTAAAGAGAGTGCAGATTCCAAATCTATTGAAGAATTAAAACTTTCCACAAGGACAGAGAACGCTCTTAAGGATGCAAAGATTAAGACAGTAGGGGAGCTTAAGAAGCTTTCTGAAGAAGAGATGAAAGATATTAAAGGTGTAGGAGCGAAATCTGTAGAAGAGATTCAAAAAGCAATAAAGTAGTTAATATTAGCTTTGGGAGGGCTAAAATGGCATATAAAGTAAAAGTAGAAGACATTAAATCTTTAAGAGCAAAAACATCTGCAGGGATGGCCTTGTGTAAAGAGGCTTTAGCTAAGTCTGATGGAGACATGGATAAAGCTGTTGAATACATAAACAAGCGAAGCGATGTTATAAGCAGACTTAGGAATTTAACAGGAGCAAAGATTGGTTTATGTAAATTAGCTTTGGAAGAGGCAGAAAAAGATTTCGAAAAAGCTGTAGAAATTATTAAAGAGAGAGGCTGGGATGAGTCTATAGGAGAAGATCTTGGAGAAAAGGTAGAAGGAGTCATAGAATCATATGTTCATGGCAAAGAGCAGAAATTAGCAGCTCTTGTTGAAGTTAGATGTAAGACGGACTTTGTTGCCAGGAATGAAGATTTCAGAGAATTTGCTCATGAAGTAGTTCTCCAGGTCGCAGCAATGAAGCCTCAGTATGTATCTAAAGAAGACGTTCCTGAAAACGTTTTAGCTGAATTAAAAGAGCTTTTCATGAAGGAAGCTAAAATCGAAGGAAAGCCAGAGAATATAGTAGAGAAGATTGTAGAAGGAAAGATGGAGAAATTCTACTCAGAGAAATGTCTTTTAGAACAGAAGTGGTTTAAGGACGAAGAGAAAACTATAGGAGATCTCCTAGGCAATGCTGTCCAGAAGATGGGAGAGCCTATAGAGATAGCAAGGTTTGTTTTGTGGGAGATGGGTCAGTAAACTCTCAAATTTCAAAAATCTTTTATTAGGGAGGACGTGTCCTCTTGTTAAAGTTTCTTTATTGATATACAATTATTTAATAATATTTGAGCTAAATACTGTATGGATATAGACCTATTTAAGAAAGATATTGAAAAGTGCATAGATCACTTAAAAGAAGATCTCTCTCAAATAAGGACTGGACGTGCAAACCCAGAACTAGTTGAAGAGGTTACAGTTGACGCTTATGGTGCTGCAACCCCCATTAAGAACATTGCCACAATAAGTGTTGTTGACGCAAAGACAATAAATATTCAGCCTTGGGACAAATCAATAGTAGATAACCTAGCTCATGGGTTGGAGGACGCAAACTTAGGATTTTCAATAATCGCAGAAGGGGATAGAGTTCTAGTTAAACTTCCGGATCTTACAGAAGAGAGAAGAAAAGAGTATGTGAAGATTATGAAAGAGAGGATTGAGGATGGAAGAGTCGCTGTAAGGCAGGTTCGTCAGAAATATATGAAAGAGATAGATGAAGCTCAGAAAGAAGGTTTCTCAGAGGACCAGGCAGATAGGTTAAGAGATGAAATAGAAAAAATTGTAAAAGAAACAAACGATAGGATAGAGGAGATAAGAAAAGACAAGGAGAAGGAGCTTACTACAATTTAAATTTTATCTCTAAAACATGCTATCCACGGTTGTTAACATAATCCTTTTCATATTTGTAATTGGTTTTTTGACCTTAATCCATGAATTAGGGCACTTTCTTGCAGCCAAAGCTATTGGAGCAAGGGTTTATGAATTTTCTTTGGGTTTTGGCCCTAAATTATTTGCAAAGAAGTATAGAGAGACACTTTACTGCATAAGGATTGTTCCTCTAGGAGGTTTTGTAAAAATATTAGGAGATGGAGATCCTAGTGAGTATGAGAAGAAGGGTGAGGATCTGAGTAAGAGTAAATACAATCTTAATAACAAATCTAAGGTTGCTCAGATTTTTGTAATGTTGGCAGGGGTGTTTATGAATATTCTGTTTGCAATATTTTTCTACTACATAATACTTGCTTTCAATGGTTGGAAGACAAGTCCTGTGTATGTAGATCTTGCAGAGATTAATATTATTGCTGCTGATGTAGAACAAAGATTGGGATATAGTGTTTTGGAAGATGGAAACGCTATAAAATCTGGAATCCCAGAGTATGGGGTAATTAAAGACATTAATGGCGTTGTGGTTACTGACAAAGATGCTTTAACAGCAGAGATAGAGGGGGCAGAGGAAATTACTCTCTTGGTTTGTGATGAGATGGAGGCAGAGTGTGGGGAATATCCCATAACAGTTGACGAGGAGGGGAAGATAGGAATATTTCTTTCTTACGGTTATATTTTGAACTATTCCGACCATAAACTTTTCTCAGGTCCTCTTTACTTAACAAATAATCTTAAGATAATAGGTAGGGTTCTATCTTCTATGGTTGGAACAGCCAAAGAGACAGGAGACTACTCAGATCTTTCTAATACGGTATCTGGTCCCGTGGGGATATTCCTTCTCATAGACAGTCTCAAGACAAGGGGCTTCCTGGTATTTCTTTCTTTAATAGCAGATCTCTCAATATCTCTGGCAATTATGAATCTTCTTCCTGTCCCCGCTTTAGATGGGGGTAGGGTACTTATCGTTGCTCTTGAGGGGGTATTTAGAAGAGATTTTGATGAGAAATTGAAGGCTATTGTTATAAACGGGAGTATGATTATTCTAATGGTTCTAGTGGTATTGATTATGATAAAGGATGTTATTAATATAGATAGTATGAAGGAGATGTTTGGGTAATGAAAATAATGCTGCCTAATAAAAGTAAAAGGAATGTAATAATACTTTCAATATTAGCTTTTGTTTTTCTTGCTTCAGGAGTTTTTCTTTTGTGGAGGGTTAATCAGGAGAAAGAGCTTTCACCAGGGGATAGTGAGGCTGGGGCAGACCCTGGAGACCCAGGGGGTGATTATTGCTGTAGAGTTTTATGTTGTGATGGTTATTGGATAAAGGATTATTGCCAGGACGACCCACCTGCTCCGGGGGTGAATCTCTGTACGGACAATGGAGTTGACGAAGCTAAGATGGATTACTGGTGCAGGAATCATGGTGGGCATGGTGACTGTGAAGAGCCAGAGGATCCAGTTCCGGTAGTTAAGTGTTACTGCGAGAGCTGGAATGACGCATGTGGGACTAACTGTACTTTCCCTTCGGATACACAATCAAAGGTAAATGCAGCTGCCCAATCCAGTTGTAAGGCCAAGGTGGCTATGTGTAAAGTTCAAACAGGAGAGGTCGTGATCCAGGATTATACGTCTAGTCATCCTTGTTATGGGAAGTTAAGTCAGTGTAAAAACCCTTACGCTCCTAATCCTTGCACACCACCACCTCCTCCGCCCCCACCTCCTCCCCCGGATCCAGTCTGTGATGGTGGCAATTGGGACAACTTGGGGAAACCCTCTGGGGTATACCCATACTGCTCAGAGATTAAGTATTCCTTTGTCGCAAAAGATGCAGATGGAGTAAATAAAAGTACAATAGTTGTAAAAGTAAATGGTGATGTCAGAGTAAATGCGAGTAAAAACACCATAAAAGCAGGGGATACAGAAGTTAGAGTCAAAGAGACTCTCTCAACGGCAACAAACTGTTTAGAGGCCGGAGATTACACAATATCTGCAGTGTGGAAAGATGTTGAAGGTGCTGGTGGTGCTGGAACGGATTGTGCTCTAACAACTTCATTTACTGTCGCAGAAGAGATTAAAAACCCTGACTGGAATATTGCAAAGATCCCTGTTGAATCCTGTATAGATGAAAATACAGAAAATCCTAAGGCAAAATTAGAATATACAATAACTGTAGAAAATACTGGAGAGGGTAGTGGTGAGATAACATCTATAGTAGACACCCTAGATTCTAAGGTTTTAGAAGAATACATAGAGGAGATAAGCCCTAATGGAGAATTCTCTGGAGGAGAAATATCTTGGCCACTAAGTGGAACTGATGGTCAATTTGCCCCAGGACAATCCAAGACGTACACATACTCCTTTATAGTTCCTAAGGATGCCTTTGGAACCTACGACAATACCGTAGAAGCAGTACCTAGTGCAGGAAATTCTTTAATAGCGAATGCAAGCATAATTGCAGATTGTATTATCCAAGAACCAGAAGATCCTGAAGATCCCGAAGAGGAGCCAGAGATACCTCCAGATGAGCCCCTACCAGGGACTGGTATCTTTGATGATGGTCAAGGTGCTTTAATTCTAGGATTTGTACTGTTGATACTAGGTTTTACTTGGAGGATTATTGGGAGTAGTACATTGCTATTAATAAACAATGCAGTCGACCTCAAAAGGGAAGCATCTAGGAAAAAGGAATTGAAGGTAAGTGTTCAAAGAAAAAAGAATTTCGAAAGAAAAGTAGTAAAAGATTAAAAACTTATGCTATAATCACCACGCGATATTATTTAATAAAAAAATCATGGCTGTAATAGTACATTCTAACGAAAATATAGACAGTGCCCTTAAGAGACTCCACAGAGAAGTCTTAAGAGAGAAAACCCTGGAGACTTACAGAAATAAGCAATACAGGACTAAAAAGGCTGACGAAAAAATCCAGAAGAGAAGAGAATGGGCAAAGATGAAGAGAAGAAGAAGATCTGCTTCACGAAGAGCTAAGTAAATTGTTACTAAATATACCCTATGTCTCTAACAGACACCCTCAGAAAGGACATGTTTAAAGCCATCAAAGATGGTGCTAA
>Ga0172382_10005551_pt1 | contig 18773 bp, 14 predicted proteins | sample Leawel138RmetaG_FD_122245 | JGI IMG/M metagenome (GOLD analysis project Ga0172382, IMG submission 122245) | Leachate microbial communities from a municipal landfill in Southern Ontario, Canada - Leachate well 138R metaG | ecosystem: Engineered > Solid waste > Landfill > Unclassified | place...
GTATGTCGGCTAAATTTTAGAAGGCTCCAATTTGCGCCAGAATTTCCTCATTATTAAATCCATTAAGATCAACGGCATTCATTCTGCAAGATGCGGTACAGACACCACACCCTTTACAGAGAACTGTGTTTACCACCGCACAACCCTCCTTCTGATCCACCGCAATGGCGCCATAGGGACAGTTTGCCTCGCAAAGGCCGCAGGCCATGCAGCGCTGTTTGATCACATAGGCTGTCTTTCCCTCCGCTTCGATAAAGTCCTTCGTAAGAATCGTACAAGCTCTTGAGACGGCTGCGCTCGCCTGTGTGACAGCCTCGTCGCTCATCTTCGGCGAGTGCGCCATGCCGCAGAAGAACACGCCATCAGTAGCGAAATCCACAGGGCGAAGCTTGACGTGAGCCTCAAGGAAGAATCCATCCTGATTAATTGGAATCTTCAGGAATTTGCTTAATTCTTCGTTATCCTTATTCGGGACCGTTCCCACGCTCAGGGCAAGAATGTCGGCTTCCAATTCCACCTTTTCATTCAAAATATAATCGAAGGCAGAGATTCGCAGCCTGGAACCGTCGGCTGTGACATCCGGCTTCAGATCCTCTTCATAGCGTACAAACTTGACATTGGCTTCCCGCGCCTTTTTATAGTAATCCTCTTTTAGCCCGTAGGTTCGGATATCGCGATAGATAATCGTCACGTCCGTATCCGGATCGGCTTCTTTCAGCTTCAACGCGTTTTTGATTGCCTCACTGCAACAGTATCGGCTGCAGTAGGGCCGTTCTTCACATCTCGATCCCACACATTGAATCATTACAACTTTTTTGGCCGACATTGCCTTCTCACTTCCTTCGGCAATGAGTTTTTCCAATTCGCGCTGAGTCACGACCTTATCGTTTTGACCGTAGAGATATTCTTTGGTTTCATTTTCATAGGCCCCGGTTGCAAGAATAACAGTGCCATGTTCAAACTGCTCTTCCCCGCCTCTCACATCGACCGTAGTCTTGTAATTCCCGATGAACCCTTCGATATTCTTTATCTTTGCGGCAGTCATGACATGAATCAGGTCTTTCTTCTCTTCGACTTTCCCGAGAAGCCGGGCCAGATGCTGTTTTGTGTCCAGCCCTTCAAGCGTGTAATAAAGGTTCTTGTAGTTGCCGCCCAGTTCCTGTTCCTTTTCGACAAGATAAGATTCCAAGCCCTGATCGGCAAGAGACAATGCGGCCGTTATACCGGCCAATCCTCCACCGATAATCAGGGTCGCTTTGTTGACGCTCAGCTGCCCCGGTTTCAGCGGTTTCAGGAATTGAGCCTTGGCCACAGCCATACGAACCAGGTCTTTCGCTTTTTCAGTGGCTGCTTCCGGTTCGTGCATGTGCACCCAGGAATCCTGATCCCGGATATTGGCCATCTCGAAGAGATAGCGGTTGAGTCCCGCCTTCTCGCAGTTTTCCTGGAAAAGCGGCTCATGAGTCCGGGGTGAGCATGAGGCAACCACGACACGGGTAAGATTCTCTTCTTTTATCACTTCTCCCATCTTCACCGCCGTATCCTGTGAACAGGTGAAGAGATTGTCCGTCACATACACGACATTCGGCAAAGACTTTGCGTATTCAACGACTTCGGGGACATTTACGACACCGCCGATATTAATTCCGCAATGACATACGAAAACGCCGATTCTCGGCCCCACACCTCTCATATCCATTTCTTCAGGGAGCACTTCCTCGGTAATCATGGTGCCCCGCCGCGATGCCAGGAGGCCCTGGGATGAGGCGGCTGCGCCGCTTGCTTCCATAACGGTTTCAGGAATGTCCTTCGGCCCGCCAAAGGCGCCGCATACAAAGACACCGTCACGGGTTGTCTGGACGGGGTTTTCCAGCGAAGTTTTACAAAATCCATGCTCTTCCAGTTCAATACCGAGAGCAGCGGCCAGTTTTTCCGCCTCCCTGGGGGGCGTCAACCCGACAGAGAGAACCACCATTTCGAACTCTTCCTCGACCAGTGTTCCGTCTTCCTGCACATAGGTGAGCAGCAGATTTTTTGATTGCTGCAATTCCTTTATCGTGGAAGGCATTGATCGTACATAACGAATGCCGTACTCGTCCTTTGCACGATTTACGAAGCGGTCGAAATCCTTTCCGTAGGCACGTATATCCATGTAGAAGATGGTTGGTTCCAACTCCTTCGCGTGTTCTTTGCCGATGATCGCCTCTTTTGTGGCATACATGCAGCAGACTGACGAACACCAGCTGTTGCCGCAATTCACATCACGGGAACCGACACACTGAATGAAGGCGATCTTCTTCGGCTCCTTCCCGTCGGAAAGCCGCTGGACATGGCCGAAATAGGGACCTGACGCCGAGAGAATTCTTTCGAACTGAATACTGGTGACCACATTTTCATAGACGCCGAATCCGTATTCGCCTCTCAGGCTGGCATCAAACACCTCGAATCCGGGCGCCGCGATTATCGAACCCACCTCGATGGATTCCTTTTCTTCCTTCATATCGTGACTTATCGCGCCTGCAATACAGGCCTCGACACACTGATAGCATTCGGAACATATGCCGCAGCTGAGGCAGCGTCTCGCTTCCGCTACCGCTTCTTCTTCAGTGTATGGCTGCACGACTTCTTTAAAGTGGGTTTTACGCTCGTTCGGCTCGAGTTCTCTTAATTGCGGGCGGGATACTTTCTCCATCCAGCTGACATCGCCCTTGTCGGCAATGCCTTCTTTCCAGTTGCGTTCGCGGCTCAATTTCACATCCCGGCCCTGCAGGTAACGGTCGATCGATTTTGCCGCCTCTTTACCGGCGTTGATCGCTTCCACAACCGTGGCGGGTCCGGTTACGTCGTCACCACCGGCGAAAATGCCTTCCACATTGGTGGCGAAGGTGACGGGATCGACATCGAAGGTATCCCATTTATTGATGGAAAGACCGCTCTTTTCATCGACAAAGGACATGTCGCTGGTCTGTCCGATAGCCGGAATTACCGCATCACACTCGATAGTAAATTCGGACCCCTTGACGGGAACAGGCCGACGGCGGCCGCTCGCGTCCGGCTCGCCCAGCTCCATTTTAATGCATTCAATCCCCGTCACTTTTCCGCCGTTTCCGAGAACTTTCACAGGGGCGGCAAGGAATTCCATCTGGATGCCTTCATGAAGGGCTTCTTCAATTTCTTCATCCGCAGCGGGCATTTCAGCGCGGGTCCGGCGATAGAGGACAAAGGCCTCTTGCGATCCCGTTCTCAACGCGGTCCGGACGGCGTCCATGGCAACGTTTCCACCGCCGACGACGGCAACACGGTTACCCAGGAATACCTTTTCTCCCAGAGCGACCCTTCGCAGGAAGTCGATACCGTGCACCACGCCTTCCATATCCTCGCCCGGAACGTTCAATTTACTGCTGATGTGCGAACCGACGCCGATGAAGAGCGCATCATAGTCACTTCTGAGCTGATCCAGGGTGATATCGGTTCCGACTTTCGTATTCAGCCTGATTTCGACGCCCATTTCTTCCATCGTCTTGATCTCGGCATTTAAAACCGCCTTGGGAAGACGATACTCGGGGATACCCACTGTAAGCATACCGCCGGCCACGGGAAGCGCCTCGAAAACGACAACCTTGTAGCCTTCAATGGCCAGGTAGTAGGCCGCGGTTAGTCCCGCCGGACCGGCACCGATAATGGCAACCTTTTTTCCTTTATCTTCCTTAATTTCGGGAACGAATTTTGTCTCATCGTTCAGATCAAGATCTGCGACAAATCGTTTCAGATACATTATAGCAACAGGATCATCAACCTCGGCGCGCTTACAGGCGCTTTCGCAAGGATGGTTACAGACTCTCCCGCAGACTGACGGAAAGGGGTTTTCCTGTTTGATCAGCTTGAGCGCTTCCTTGTATTTTCCATCGGCAATGAGCGCAACATAGCCCTGCACGCTGATATGAGTGGGACAGGCCGCTTTACAGGGCGCAGTTCCTATTTTATCGATGGCGAAACCACTCGGAATCGCCTGGGGGAATTTGCGATAAATGGCCTTTCGTTCATCAAGCCCTTCGTTGAAGCGGTTGGGAACCGTCACAGGACACACCTTGGCACAGTCGCCGCAGCCGGTACACTTATCGAGGTCTATGTACCGGGGCGCCCTTGTCAAGGATACGGTGAATTTTCCCGGCTCCCCGTTGACGGAATCCACTGTTCGTTGCGTCATGATTTCGACATTTGGGTGTCGTCCCACCTCCACTAACTTGGGAGAGAGGATGCAGGCAGAACAGTCATTGGTAGGAAAGGTTTTATCCAGCTGTGCCATGACACCCCCAATGCTGATGTCATTTTCAACCAGATATACCTTCATCCCGGAGTTTGCGAGGTCAAGAGAGGCTTGTATGCCTGCAATTCCTGAACCCACTACCATTACGGCACCGATTTTTTCGCTATCTTTTAACACTTGCCTTTACACCTCGTGTTTTTTGTCATTTATGTTCATGCGTAAATCCTAAGTAAAAATCAACCGTGAAGTCGCTAGCAGAGTTTGGGTAATATGTCAAGGCATATTTCCAAAAATCAGGATATGGACTAAGTACTTATCCATTTCCTTAGCCGTAATGCTACCCATGTCAATCTGCGTGTTTCCCGGTAGAAGCAATTATATTCCAGATGCCCTCTTTTCCTTCGCCGGTTCTTGCTGAAAATGGCACAAAAAAAGCGTCTACCGCGAGATTCAGCTTCTTTTTTATCTTCTCGCAACGAAGGAAACCTGCATTTCTTGAAATTTTATCCATTTTCGTAACGACAAAAATGGTCGAAATACGATAATGATCGAGCCATTCCTTGAACATAATGTCATCCGGGGAGGGATCCCTTCTCACATCCAGTATCAAAACGACCATCCGAAGATTCTTTCTTGTCCTGAGATACTCCTCGACCATCGGCCCCCACTTCCGTTTCACTGAAACAGGAATTTTTGCATAGCCATAACCCGGGAGATCGACAAAATGCATTTCCTTGTTTACTAAAAAAAAATTGATCTGCTGAGTGCGACCAGGCGTACTGCTTGTGCGTGCTATATTTTTTCTTCCCACCATCTTGTTGATCAGTGATGATTTACCGACATTTGAACGTCCCGCAAACGCCACTTCGGGCAGATATCCTTCAACATAGTGCGAAGCGTTAGTTGCACTTTTTATGAATTCAGCGGAGATGACTTTCATGATTACGATTTTAATATAACCACTATAGCTATATAATCAAATTACCTGAAAATTGATAGGTCTCCTTGGAAACTCTGCCGGTGATAGCTCTTTTGACATTTCAAAGGGTTATATATATCACAAGGATTTAATAATTATCAAAACCCAAAAAAGCAATCTTTATCGCAAAAAGACACATCGACATGTGTTCTCTGCGTCATCATTTTTTTCCGGTTGCAATATAAGCACTTAAGCCTTATTAAAAGGGCATTCTTTTTTCTAAACTCTTTATTTTTTTGAAAGCGCAACTATGAAAATTTTCGGCAAACTGATTCGTGATATTAAAAAAAACGAATTCGCTATAATGATAGGCATGGCCACTATAGTGGGCCTTCTGGCCGGCTATGGCGCCGTAGGTTTCAGATGGCTGATTCATTTTTTCGACGCACTTTTCTTCGGAGTGGGATCCGACAATTCCCTAGCAATGCTGCTTGATCTTCCCTGGTACAAAAAACTGCTTCCCCCAATCATAGGGGGGATTCTTGTAGGACCAATCATATATCTTTTTGCCCGCGAAGCAAAGGGACACGGCGTTCCCGAAGTTATGGAAGCAGTTGCCCTCAAAGGCGGCATAATAAGAAAGAGGATTGTTCTTATCAAATCACTCGCATCGGCCATTTCTATAGGATCGGGAGGCTCTGTTGGCAGAGAAGGGCCTATCGTGCAGATCGGTTCGGCTATAGGTTCAGTCTTCGGACAACTCATGAAAGTATCCGCTGATAGAATGAGAACTCTTGTGGGATGTGGCGCGGCTGCAGGAATTGCTGCAACGTTTAATGCACCCATCGCTGGAGTCATGTTTGCACTGGAAATTATTCTGGGTGAGTTCGGTATCGCCACCTTCAGTCCGATTGTAGTGTCATCGGTCATTGCTACAGCGGTATCGAGGGCATACCTTGGTAACTATCCGGCTTTCCTCGTCCCTCACTACAGTCTCGTAAGTTACTGGGAAACACCACTTTATATTTTACTGTGAATCGTAAGTGGAATGGTAGGGGTTGCCTTTATTACATTGCTCTATCGCATGGAAGATCTTTTCTCATCGATCAAACTACCCGAATATACAAAGGCTGCAGTAGGTGGATTTATTGTAGGAGCAATCGGCATATATTTTCCGCACATATTCGGCGTTGGCTATGACGCGATAGGAATGGCTCTTATAGAAAAACTACCCTGGTATTTACTGATAGCCCTCGTTTTTTTTAAAATAGTAGCAACATCCGTCACTATCGGATCAGGCGGATCCGGTGGTATCTTTGCTCCTTCACTTTTTATCGGTGCAATGACAGGGAGCGCCTTCGGGTACGCGGTTCATTATCTCTTCCCGGTAGTCACGGCAAGTTCAGGTGCATACAGTCTTGTTGGAATGGGTGCCTTGGTTTCGGCTACAACTCATGGTCCTTTGGGAGCAATTTTCATTCTTTTTGAAATGACCGGAGATTATAAGATTATTTTACCGCTTATGCTGTCATGTATCATCAGTACCGTTGTTGCCCGCCATATAAAAAGAGAATCTATTTACACACTAAAGTTAGTAAGAAGAGGCACGGATATTCGAGCAGGACGAGAAGTAAACATTCTTAAATCAATTCTCGTAAAAGATGCCATGACCAAAGATGTGGAAGTCGTTTCAGAGCAGATGCACCTTGACAAACTTCTCAATTCGACTTTGACGAGCAAGCACTCAAGTTTCCCAGTCGTTGATGATAAAGGTTTCTTAAGTGGGATAATAAGTTTTCAAGACTTTAAAGAGATAATGATGGAAAAAGAACTTGATGCTTTAATTATCGTCAAAGATATTGCCACTTCTGCGGTGGTCACCGTCACACAAAACCAAAATCTTGACAAGGCTCTTGAGAAGATAGGATTCAGGAATATAGAAAGGCTTCCAGTAGTAGATGAAAATAACCCTCGTAAAATAATAGGTATTCTGTCAAGAAGGGATATTTTTGCAGCTTACAATAAGGCTGTTATAAACAGGTCTCTTGCACGGGGCATGAAAGGAAATCAGTAAAGTATCAAAAATTACCCGCCCACAGTGAATTTTTTATTCAGCACTAATTCGCTCTATTAATCCGCGGGGCATCCCCGCGGATTTTCCAGTCCATCACATTTCCGAAGCTAAAATCATCTTCAGGTGTTTCCCCACATCTTTTATACCGTATCGCAAATACACCGGATATCCTGCGGCACTTGGATTATTGACTTGAAGTTCATAACACTTTTTCTTTTCGGCTTCTTCAATTGCCGCAGAAAGAAGCTTGCCGCCTATACCTTTGCCCCTCCCTTCTGCCGCCACAATGAACTCTTCTATGCAGGTATACACTCCACAGCATCTGACTGCATGGGGGTACGACATAGTAATCATTCCGAGCAGTTTTCCATCTTCTTCCGCCACAAAAATGCTGTAGCGCTCCCGGTCATCCGAAAGCCGGGTAAAAGTTTCGGCAGCCGCCTGCTGATCATTCGGCAATTCTTCTGATGGAAATTGGTTAAGAAGTCCCATAGCCTGTTCTCTATCGTCTTTTTGTGCCCTCCTGATATGTATCACAGTTCTCTCCTTTCAGATCCGATATGAAGGGGTAATGCATTCGCTTCTAAGTAATTGAATGCAAGAGCTTATTGATTTTCCGATTTACGGCATGACTTTTGCCCGCTCAGACCTTTTTTCCGGCCATGCAGCGTCTCGCGAAGCTCTCCCGGCACACTCGCGCGTGGCAGCTCAGACAAAACCGGGACTGGTGCTTCGAATTTTTCCGTTGTTATTTTGTCAGCCATTGTTCAATTTCTTCCATCTGATACTCAGTCTGTTGGAAGGCGAGATCCATCTTTACAACCAATCCTCCATGTTTCTCAAACTCGCTGTTTTTTCTGAGTTCCGCATAACGCATTTTACCATTCTCAAGATCGGCAAGGGCTCTTTGAAGTGCTTCGCCAATTGCGCGGCTTGCGTCTATCGATCTTACTTCAAAAAAAGGAGCGACACCATCCTCCGCAATCCCTTCTGCGAACATTGCCAGATGTTTCATTTTTTCCATTGCCTGATCCATAACCTTCCAGCCCGTCAAAGTTTCCTGCTGGAAAACCCAGGAAGTGCGAATGTGCTGAAGCATTTCAGTATACTTACGTATTAATTCCTCTTGAAGTTTGTTAATGAAAAATTCCGGCATTTCATGATCTCCATCGGGGAGACCCTCAGCGTCCTTCTTTGAAAGCTTCTTAAGCAGCCGCTGAAACCGTCGCGCATGTATAGCCGATTCCCAGGCTTCCCGTTTCAAAACTCTTTTAATATGAGGATCGTCCACTTTTTCCGCTTCTGCATTGTAGTGAGGAATTAACTTTTCTTCATATTCAATGTATGATTCCAGCATCGTTGCCCTTGATGCAGGATCGAACGGGTAAGGTCCGATAGAAAAATCCGGTTCTCCTCCAAGCTGTCCGATTATCATACCAAGCCAATGCATGTGCCACATTTCTTCTCGTGAACGGGAAAGCAAATTCGCCCCTACTGCCGTATCTTCCCCCTCCTGATATGCATGGACGAGGTATCTGACAACAGCTGCATGTTCATCGCAAAGGTCCTTATTCAACATTTCGACAAGTTCTTTTTTCTCCATATAATCCCCCTTTCCTGAATTCGGCATAATTTACATTCTCATAAAAAGAGTTACTCTCCATCCTCCTCTTGAATACATCGGAAGCGGCAAACACGGGCCATGCATCGTATACAGCCGGGGTACTGTGTTTCGCATCAACTGCATGGTAGCCAACACGTCGCACCCGCAAATCGGAATTATATGATTTGTGCCCCATTTACTTGAAATTAAAAGATTATTTATCATTCCTGCAAACACACAAATTCATATAAGCTTGAAAAGATTTAATTCCCTGTCAGGCAGGGAATGACGGGAAGAGAACAAAAGCGTTTTTTTCAAAAAACCGATTTGAAAGTTGCATTGTACAGTAATCAATCGATTCCTGCAAGCAGGATCAAACCCGCCTGAGCTTGTTATCAGAACGTACTTTTCGAATTAGATCTTTCATGATATACGCAAGATTCATGTTTTCGAAAACAAAGAAAGCGCGCTCAAGGCGCAAAAGATTTGTTTATGGCAAACTTCTTAATTTAGAAATATGAGAATAGGAAATCTTGCACTTATAAATAATGTTTTTCTGGCACCGATGGCTGGTGTTACGGATCTTGCGTTCAGAACCATTGCCCATGAATCAGGCGCCGGTCTCTGCTATACGGAAATGATCAGCGCTGCCGGTCTCACGAGGAAACAGTCAGATCGATATCTTTCATCATCTCAAGATGATAAGCCTCTCGGAGTTCAGATATTTGGAGCCGAACCTGAGATACTATCGGAAGCCGTGCGCATAGTCACGGATACGGGCGCCGACCTTATCGATATCAATATGGGGTGCCCTGTAAAAAAAGTGGTGAAATCAGGCGCCGGCGCGGCATTGATGAAGAATCCCTTGAAGGTGGCTGAAATAGCAAAGATAGCGCGGAAAGCAACAGATCGCCCCTTGACAGCAAAGCTTCGGTCCGGATGGTGCCGCGATTCTGTAAATGTTGTACAGATTGCAAAGATTCTGGAAGATTGCGGGGCTGATGGCGTCACGGTGCATCCAAGAACCGCATCTCAGGGCTTTCAGGGAAAGGCGGATTGGAATTTGATCAGAGATGTAAAGAAAGCTGTTTCGATCCCAGTTATAGCGAGCGGCGATCTCTGGACACCTGGCGATGCCCGTCGTCTTTTCGATTTGACAGAATGTGACGGGATAATGATTGCAAGAGGAAGTTTGGGAAATCCTTGGATATTTGAAGCAATTGCTTGTTACCTGTCCAAAGGCTCTCACGTAAATTTCATTTCTGCACCCCGGCGTATAAATGTAATCAGAAGACATTTTGAATTGTCGCTTGCTCTGTACGGTGAAAATTCCGGTATTCGAAATTTCAGGAAGCACCTCCTCTGGTATACGAAAGGATTGGCAGGTGGATCTCAATTTAGAAGAGAGGCTTCTTCGAAGAGAAGCAAGGAAGAAATCCTGGCGTTAGTAGAACATTTCTTCAACTCGTCCAAAGCTCCTTATACCGGCTGTACCGGATAATGGAACGCAAGTGATGCTGCTGAATCATTTTATTCAAACTCTTTCATCGCATTTCATTCTTGCCATCAGGGACTTGAGGTTTTGCCAGGCTCAGACCTGCATTTTGACCATGTTTTGCCCCCTAGGGCTGCCCCGGCAAACCAGCGCTTTGTACTCGGACAGGATCGGGACGCATGCTTCGCATCAATAGCATGATACTCGAAATATAGCGGATTCTCGGTTCAAGTCTCATGCCCGAAAATGGGAGAATAAATGTTGCATCACTTAATTGGGATATTTTTCACTTCGAACCGCGGCATCTTTCGCCGAATCAGCAGTACAAGAAACATTTAACCGAGATTGACCCGCGACTGCCTTGAAAGAATATTTAACTGGAAAATCGTACATTTGAACTGCTAACACCTGGCAGAAAACGCCTTGACTTTTTGAATAGAGCTGGTATAGATAAAAACAACTTTCTTATTTTTTGCAAGATTGATCACAAGTAGAAAGGTCGCTGTCGTGGAGCTAGAAAAATTTGACGAACTTGAAGTGAAGATAAAAACTATTGTAAATCAATATGTTCAGTGCAAAAAGAAAACTGAAGAATTAGAAGAACTGTTGGAAAGAAAAAATGGAGAGCTTGAGGAGGCGTTAAGCAGGATTAGAGCACTGAATCAAGAGAGGGATTCTGTGCGTTCCAAGATTGATTCGCTGCTTGAAAGACTTGACGGAGTTGAAGTTTCTCAATAATCAGCCGTAAAGGAACTATTTTGAAGAAACGTTTTGACATCCGGGTAATGGAACAGGAATTTTCGATCCTGAGCGACAAAGGGGACGAATATGTAGAGAGTGTCGTTCATTATGTAAATGAGAGGGCAGCAGAAACAAAGAAGGTGTTGAAAGATAGCACAAACTTGGGTATAGCCATACTGGTTGCTTTAAATATTGCAGATGAGCTATTCGAGGAGAGGGGAAAAAGGGACCTGTTTTACAACCAGTTGGAAAGCCGAACGGCGGAACTGATAGATTATATAAAAATGAAAGAACTTATATTATGAGGAAATCCCCTGCGATGTTCGTGATTAACTTGTGTTTTTTGATCCAACAGCCTTGTGCGCGGAGGCTCTTCCTTGTCTGTGGTGAGCATGTCCGCTGTGATTCCCCTTGGGAATATAGCGGAACGCCTGAAGCAGCAACAGAGTATCCACTTTAGTGTAAGGTTCAAAAATAGAGTTAACACGGCATAGGCGGGGGACCAAGACGGTCCTGGCAACGACCTCCAACCCCGTGATTTTGGCGTTGGCAGTCACGATAATTCGTGAAAAATTCGCCCTTCATAACTCTTCCCTCTTATCGCCTATCATAGCGAATTCAAACGTGTGTGCAACCGCATGAAATTGCGGCAAGGAGGTATAAATCATTGGTGAGTTACGAACTGTCAGCGGCGATTCTGATCGGAACGCTTGTCTGCGGATTCGCAATTGGGTATCTTGTAAGGGTCCGAATTGCAAAAAAAATGCTGGAATCCTCGGAAAGCCTTTCACTCCGGATCATTGCCGAAGCGAAAAAAGAAACAGAAACTATAAAAAAAGAAGCCATTTTGCAGGCGAAAGATTACCTGCTAAAAGCAAAAAATGATTTTGAGCAGGAATCAAAAGAAAAGAGAGGCGAATTTGATAAACTCGAAAGGAGATTGCGCCTCAAAGAAGAAAGTTTGGACAAGCGAATGGATATACTTGTCCATAAAGAAACAAGCATTGAAACTCGGGAAAAAGCGGTTACTTCAAAGGAACTCCTTCTGACGGAAAAACATGCCGAAGTAGATAAAATTGTTCAAAGTCAACAACTGAAACTCGAAAAAATCGCGGGTATTTCTGCTGATGAGGCCCGCGAATATCTTGTACAGGCAATGATATCAGATGCGAAACGGGATGCTGCAAGTACAATACGGAAAATAGAAGATGAAGCACAAAAAGAGGCAGAGCGACGCTCCAGAGAAATAGTGGCATATGCCGTTCAGCGCTATGCCTCCGATTATGTGGCTGAAAATACCGTCTCAGTAGTTAATCTGCCCTCCGATGAGATGAAGGGAAGAATAATCGGTCGAGAGGGTCGTAATATCAGGGCAATAGAAGCTGCAACCGGTACCGATCTCATTATTGATGATACACCGGAAGCAGTTGTCCTATCAAGCTTCGATCCGATACGCCGTGAAATAGCAAAAAAATCTTTAGAACGGCTTATCAGTGATGGCCGGATCCATCCGGGAAGGATAGAAGATATCGTAAATAAAGTAAAAACAGAAGTAGAAACAGTTATTCGGGAAACGGGAGAGCGTGTGGCATTCGATATCGGAGTGCATGATATACATCCCGAACTTCTCAATCTGCTTGGTAAACTTAAGTTCCGGACGAGTTTTTCGCAAAATGTCCTGGAACATTCAATTGAAGTAGCTAACTTGACCGGCATGATGGCCGCTGAATTGGGATTGAATATAAAGGAAGCTAAACGAGCCGGCCTGCTCCACGATATAGGAAAGGCTCTCGATCATGAAATTGAGGGGACTCATGCCGCAATTGGCGCTGAATATGCAAAAAAGTACGGAGAATCCAAAAATATAGTACAAGCCATAGCGACACATCATGATGACGGCCGAAACAACACAATCCTGGGGGTGCTTGTGCAGGCAGCCGATACTCTCTCCGCCGCCCGCCCAGGTGCCAGAAAAGAAATGCTCGAGTCTTATGTCAAGCGGCTTACGGATCTTGAGCAAATCGCCAATTCTTTCAATGGTGTTGATAAATGTTTTGCCATTCAAGCCGGCCGGGAAATTCGAATCCTTGTAGAAAATGAAAGAACATCCGACAATGACGCTGTCATGCTCTGCAAAGATATTATCAAGAAAATAGAATCTGAGCTCACATATCCCGGACAAATCAAAGTAACAGTGATACGGGAAATGAGAGTTTCAGACTTTGCAAAGTAGAGCCGAAGGTTCATGAAGATATTGTTTATAGGCGATATTGTCGGTAAACCCGGAAGACGCATTATAAAAAGGCTGCTTCCCGGATTGGTCGCAGAGAAGAAAATAGATTTTGTAATCGCTAATTGCGAAAATGCTGCGGGAGGATTTGGAGTCACACGCGACATCCTTGATGAACTTCTTCAAAGTCCGATCGATGTATTCACCTCGGGTAATCATATCTGGGATAAAAAAGATATTATAGAGTGTATGGACGAATACCGGATGCTTTTACGTCCCCTCAACTATCCGGAGAAAACTCCGGGATGGGGAAGCATCACAGTATGCAAGCCACCTTTTCCTCACGGAATCTCTGTTATCAATTTGGAAGGCAGGACTTTTATGCGCCCTATCGACTGTCCTTTCAGAACTGTTGAACGTGAGCTCAATTGCCTGAAAAATAAATCCAATATTGTGATTGTCGACATTCATGCAGAGGCCACGTCTGAAAAAGAAGCCATGGGATGGTTTCTGGATGGAAAGGTAAGTGCGGTTATCGGCACTCATACCCACGTTCAAACTGCCGATGAAACCATTCTACCCAGAGGAACCGCTTATATTACCGATGCAGGAATGACGGGAGCACATGATTCCATCCTGGGAATAAGAAAAGAGATGGTTATCGAGCGATTCCTGACCGCCCGTCCCAATAAATTTGAAGTAGCTAAAGGAGATGTACGGCTGCAGGGAATTACGATTGAAGTCGATGATATGAACTGCAGGAGCATCAATATCACACGGGTCAATCTGAAGGAATCCGGAGGATGAGTACCAACATTACGGACAAGGAAATTGCATATGAGTGTCTATGATACCCTGAGCGAAAGAGGATTTATAGAACAAATCACTGACGAAGCATCGATAAAAGAACTTTTGAAAAACCACATTGTCACCTGTTACATCGGATTCGACCCGACAGCGGCAAGCCTCCACATAGGAAGTCTTGTCCCTATTATGGCTCTCGTCCATTTACAAAGGCAAGGGCACAGGCCCATTGCTCTTGTCGGAGGAGGTACGGCACTGATAGGGGATCCCAGCGGTAAGACGGAAATGCGCCGCATTCTCACCCGAAAAGAAATCGATGCCAATGCAGAAGCCATCAAAAATCAGCTCGCAACTTATATGGATTTCAAAGATAATGGAGCTCTCTTGCTGAATAATGCCGACTGGATCACGGAACTCAATTATGTCGAATTCTTAAGAGACATTGGACGACATTTCAGTGTTAACCGGATGCTGGCTGCCGAAAGCTATCGCATGAGGTTGGAAACTGGCCTCAATTTCATTGAATTCAATTATATGCTTCTGCAAGCATACGATTTTTATTATTTAAACAAGCATTACGGCTGTGTGGTCCAGATGGGCGGAAATGATCAATGGGGGAATATCGTCGCGGGAATCGACCTGACGAGAAGACTTGAAGAGAAGCGGGTTTTCGGTATTACATTTCCTCTGCTCACCACAGCGCAGGGGCATAAAATGGGAAAAACCGAAAAAGGAACGGTATGGCTTGATTCTTCTCTGACGTCACCCTACGATTATTTCCAATACTGGATTAATACAGACGATGCTGATATTGAAAGGTTTCTCGCTCTTTTTACCTTCCTTCCGATGGAAGAGATCAGAGAAACAGGGAAACTGAAGGATACGGAATTGAATATGGCCAAATCAGTCCTCGCATTCGAAGCGACAAAAATTACCCATGGCGAAAAATCAGCTATTGCCGCCTGGAAAGCATCATCAGGTGCTTTTCACCTGCGGCCTGTCGATGCTAAGCTTTTTCCTTCCAGTACAATTCCTCGTATGCCGGACTCGGAAGACCTGTCTGCAATTACAACTATTATGAAAGCGAGAACCGATTTTGAAAAAGGCATTGCTGCGTTCGAACTTTTTGAAGAAGTAAAACTCTGTGCTTCACGAGGTGAAGCGCGTCGCCTCATTTCTCAGGGAGGGGCCTATATAAATGGAGAAAAAGTTCAGAAATACGATGATATAGTGGATATTTCACGGCTCGACGATAATGGTGAACTTCGGCTTCGAAAAGGGAAAAAGAACTACATCATCATAAAAATGAACAAATGAGAAAAAACTGACTTTTGCTTCTTTTTCTCAATCAAAAAAGGTTCTTATAAACCGTGATGGTTTTCTGAATGATCTGCAGTTTACTAACTATTTTGCGTAAGGAGATTAGATTACTATGGCTGAGAAATTTGTAAGCGAGAAAACTATCAAATTTTTAGTTCACGACGTGTTTGATGTAAGTCAGCTTGTTCAGTATCCATATTTTTCCGATCACAGCAGAGAAGTATTCGATATGGTTCTGGACACTGCTCTCAAGATGGGAGAGGATCTCTACAGACCCTATTTCGAAGAGATGGACAGGCTGCCTGTATCGCTTGTCAACGGCCGGGTAAAAGTGCACCCTCATGTTCGTACTATTATGAAAGAATGTGGAGCCGGCGGATGGATTGGTGCCGAATTTCCATATGAAACCGGAGGCCAGCAACTCCCCCTGACAATTTCTCTTTTATCGGAATTCATATTTAATGCTGCCAATTATTCGGCTGCGGTTTTCGCCAGCCTCACAACAGGTGCCGCCGGTCTCATTGAAAGTTTCGGAAGCCATGAGATGAAAGAAAAATATCTACCCAAAATGATGTCGGGCGAATGGCAGGGAACAATGGCTCTTACGGAACCGCAGGCAGGCAGTTCACTTTCCGATGTCACTACTGTTGCCGAACCGACGGATAAGGGCTACTTCAAGCTGAAAGGGCAGAAGATTTTTATTTCTGCGGCCGATCATGACGGTGTGGATAATATAGTTCACCTTCTGCTTGCAAAAATTAAAGGAGCGCCGGCAGGTGTCAAGGGGATTTCTCTTTTTGTGGTACCCAGGGAGAGGTTTGCCGATGAAGGCGGGCTTGAATTTAATGATGTGAATTCTGCAGGTATTTACCACAAGATGGGCTACCGTGGCTCTCCGATCGTACAGCTGGGTCTCGGAGAAGAAAATAACTGCCGGGGATGGCTTGTGGGAGAGCCGAATAGAGGACTTGCATATATGTTTCAGATGATGAACGGAGCCCGGATAGGTGTCGGTCTGGGTGCTGCAGGAATCGCATCTGCAGCATATTATGCATCTCTCCAATATACGAAAGAACGGCTGCAGGGCCGCAAGTTATCCCAGAAAGACCCTTCAACCCCCCAGATTGCGCTTATTGAACACAGTGATATTAAACGTATGCTGCTCCTGCAGAGAGCTGTTGTAGAGGGGTCGCTTGCTTTATTGACCCAATGTGCAATATATCATGATCTGGAAAAGGTTCTTGAAGGGGATCAAAGTGAAAAATACAACCTTCTTTTAGAACTCCTGACACCTGTTGCAAAAAGCTATCCGTCAGAAATGGGAATTCTCTCAACAAGCGCGGGGATCCAGTGCCTCGGAGGATATGGTTACTGCGAAGAATTCCCGCTCGAACAGCATTACCGTGATATGCGCATCCATCCTATTCACGAAGGGACAACGGGCATTCAGGGAATGGACCTTCTGGGAAGAAAGATGACCATGAAAGGCGGTAAAGCGGCACAACTTTATATTGAAGAACTGCAAAAAACGATACAGGAGGCCCGGGAGATCGAATCTTTAAGGAAATATGCCGGGGACCTAGAGAGTGCAGCAAAAATACTTCAAAAAGTAACAGCGCATCTTACCTCGGAAGTGGCTGCGAAAAAAGGTCCTGATTATTTCCTGGCCGATGCCACTGTATATCTTGAATTCTTCGGATACATCTGCATCGCATGGCAGTGGCTGAAAATAGCTGTTTCAGCAGTAAAAGCACTTGAATCAAATCCTGCAGAAAAAGACGCCGATTTTTACAAAGGAAAAATTCTGACTATGCAGTATCATTATGGGTATGAACTTCCAAAAATAAATGGGTTAGCTGAAATATTAACAAATTCAGAAGGTATAACGGTAGACGCGACCGAAAATCTCTTTGAAGATTAAGTCTATGTTGAGGCTGATTCCCTTCGCCTTAAGGGTTTCAGCCTCCCCTTTCAATTAAACGGATATGTGATGAAAGCCAGGTTTCAAGGTCTTCGAGTACACGGCCGTGTTCCGGCTCATTTAAAACTTCATGGTAAAGCCCTTCATATATAATGATTTTTTTGTCTGAGGAACCGGCTTTATTGTAAAATATCTTTGCACCTTCGGGATCAACCAGTTTGTCGGCACTCCCTTGAATGACAAGAATCGGCAGCGTTATTTTTGCTGCGGCCTCCATAACATATTGCATCGTATCAAGAAGTTCTGCCGAAAGACGGGCCGTTGCTTTTCCTCGAAAGACAAATGGATCTTGAATATAGTTTGTTACCACCTTCGGATCGCGACTTACACCTTCTGCATCGATGGTTAAGATACCTGCTGAAGGAACAAGAAAAGACAGTATTCTACCAGCAAATATCGTGACGGGAGAAATATTTTCCGGTACCTTTATACTCGGCGCGGATAAAACAGCACCCGTCAGTTCTTCCTGATGATCGATAAGATAACGGGCGGCGATAAGCCCCCCCATACTGTGTCCCAGGAGGAATAAAGGAAGGTGATAGTGATGCTTTTTTATCATCGAATGGCATGATTGTAACGCATTCGTGTAATCGGCGAACCTGTTCAGATGGGCACGTGTACCGGAAGATTTGCCGTGGCCGGGAAGATCGAATCCGTAAAATGCATATCCACGGGGGGTGAAGTAATCTATTACATTAGAGTAACGGCCACAGTGCTCTGCTAATCCATGCACAATAAGGATAATTGCCAGAGGTTCCTCTTCAGGAAAGCAAGATCTGTAAAATATATTGTCATTACCTGTGTATTTAAAGAATCCTTCGTCATAGACCATTACGGATTCTCCTTATAAATTTGATTGCATGACATCCCATGAAAAGAGCACCTGCAACTCGAAAGGGGTTCACCAATTGGCAAACCCCTCATCTTCAGTAATGGTGCCGAAGCCGAGACTCGAACTCGGACAGGCGTACGCCCACTAGACCCTGAACGCACGATCAGGGACAACGAGGGATAAGACGGGATAACGAAAGAAAGTGAATATTCGAGTAGTTATCCCGTTTTTCTCATTCAGAGGGAACCAGGGAAATGCAAGGAAAACAGGGGATATTTTTTGTAAAGTAATGACCAAGTAATGACCAAGGTAATTGGGTAATGAAAGCTGGGCATCACTCCTGAGGACTTTTTATGCCTCATTGGAAAGGAATCGATTTTCAACTACCCTTCTGGTGGCTTCTTACATTCACAGCTTTCCATTCCAGAAGCGGATGGCGCCGGATGCGGTTCTGCAGGGCCTCGTCACCGGTCAGCAGCTCGGGGGCTATCTCGCCCATGTCCAAAA